>Ga0190293_1000628_pt1 | contig 12592 bp, 10 predicted proteins | sample 48693001_MG_FD_161671 | JGI IMG/M metagenome (GOLD analysis project Ga0190293, IMG submission 161671) | Hydrothermal vent microbial mat bacterial communities from Southern Trench, Guaymas Basin, Mexico - 4869-30-0-1_MG | ecosystem: Environmental > Aquatic > Marine > Hydrothermal vents >... | reverse complement strand
CCAGGGCACTTCAAGAGCTTCGGCCACGACTACCAGGAAGATACGGCACCGTTCGTCCACGCGGCTTACCACCTTGCCCCGGTCACGGACGATCAGATGTCAGCGGTGGTCGACACCCTCATGCAGTTGCAACAGGAGCGGAACAAGCGAATCACGACGACCGCGGCTGATGCGAAGAAGGCTGGCGACGCCAAGCAGCGAACCACCAAGGGCAAGCGGCCATGGATCCGCCACGCGGACATCATCGACGTTGATGAGGCCGCTATCGAGGCACCAGCAGAGTTTCAATAGATCGTTGCACAATCAGGAGCCTGATCGAACGGTCGATGAGACCGGAAGGGACAGACGATGATCCAATTGATGGGCCAGAGCAAGGACAACGTCCTCGGATATCGCGTGATCGGCGACGTGGCCAAGAGTGACTACTCAGATCTCACGAAGACGGTTGAAGCCGCCGTCAACGAGTACGGAGCGATTCGACTCCTCTTCGACCTGAGCGACTTCAAGTGGGAGAAGGTCGATGCCTGGAGTTCGGATTTCGGTTTCGGCAATGAGTTCAAGGGCAAGATCGAGCGAATGGCGTTGGTTGGCCAGCAATCATGGGGCAAGTACCTCACGAAGCTCGCAGCACCGTTCTACGCCCAGGAAGCCGAATGGTTCACCGACGTCGACAAGGCCTGGGACTGGGTCAAGAGCTGAAACGGTTTCTGTTTTCTCCCCCGGCCTTCGCGGGGGAGATACCCCGAGGAACGCGGGGGAGAGGGGGAAAGCCGAGTTGCGCCACTTGCCTCGAACCTTTGCCGAGAAACCCACAAGCCAAGTGGATCGTTGTGGCATCCCCCCTCCGACCTCGCAGGCTCGGCCACCTCCCCCGTCCAAAGAGCCGAGGGAGGAGTCTGCATGGTTGCCCCCTCCGACCTCGCAGGCTCGGCCACCTCCCCCGTCCAAAGAGCCGAGGGAGGAGAAGTAAAGACCATTTCCTACTTCTCCCCCGGCCTTCGCGGGGGAGATGTCGAGGTACGAGACAGAGGGGGAAAACCGAGTCGTACCACTTGCCTCAAGCGTCTGTCTCAAGACAATCCACAAGGCAAGTGGATCGTTGTGGTTTCCCCCTCCGACCTCGCAGGCTCGGCCACCTCCCCCGTCCAAAGAGCCGAGGGAGGAGAAGAAAAGACTCAGACTTCTCCCCCGGCCCTCGCGGGGGAGATACCCCGAGGAACGAGGGGGAGAGGGGGAAAGCCAAGTCGTACCACTTACCCCAAACCTGTGCCAAGAAGCCGACAAGCCAAGTGGAGTCCGCATGGCCTCACCCCCCGACCCCGCTCAGGTCACCAGAGCCGACTCACGTCGGGGAGGTTGGTGGCTCCGCGTCGTCCGTGATCTTGACCGTGGGGACATCCCATCCGTAGAAGATCGCGAACGCTCGGAATCCGAAGATGAGAGCCACAGCCAGCGCTGCTGCGAGCACACGCGATACGGAAGTCCCCAGAAGGAAGACGTAGAGCGCAGCCCCCAGGAAGGCTCCCGACGCCCGATAGTGGCCGCGCACGAACACCTTGGGGATTTGGTTAGCCAATACATCACGTATGACGCCTCCACCGATCCCTGATATGACGCCGACGATGATGGCCGCAAGATTGTTGGCGCCCGCACCGAGGGCAACGTTGACACCGGCCACCACGAAAAGCGCCATGCCAGCTGCATCGGAGAGTTGAACAAGCCTGAAGTGCTGTATGACCGCCAAGGTTCCGGTACGCGCCAGCGGAAATATGGCCAGAGCAGTCATGGCACCGACAACCACGAATGTCGGATCCTCGACCCAGAAGACAGGCAGGCTGCCCACCAGCACGTCGCGAATGGTGCCACCGCCGACCGCAACGATGCTGCCGAGCATCACAACACCCACGATGTCCATGCGCCTGCGGCCGGCCACAAGTGCTCCAGAAATAGCGAACGCGATGATGCCGGCGTACTCGAGGACGCTCTGAAGAAGGCTGACGGCAGTTGTTGTCGCCTGGTCGTTCGTTGCGGTCTGTGCTATCAGGAGGAGGAGGTCATCGCCCATTACTGGTCTGTCCCCTGGAGATGGCCGGGCTGAAGGGAACCGGTCTGTGGCGAATCCTGTGTCGTCATGACAGCAATGCTAACGAACCCGTCCTGAATCGGTCCACGCAGCGGTGACGTGTGCCGAATCTGGCTAGTCCGGAAGTGATCTCGGTGGTACGTTCAACATGAGAGCCCCCCCCCGCTTGTGCGCGTGTGGTTCTCAAGCGCTGGTATTCGCAACACGAGAGGCAGCAGCGATGAGCAGGAAGTTCGAAGGCACGATCGAGGTCGACGTTCGCAATTCGAAGGAGGATTGGGACGCATTCACCCAGACGACTCCTCCAAAGGGATCACCGAACGTTGTGATCATCCTGTGGGATGACACGGGTATTGCGTCCTGGGATTTCTATGGCGGCCTCATCAAGATGCCGCACATGCAACGGATCGCAGATCAAGCGCTGAAGTACACACAGTTCCACACGACCGCACTCTGTTCACCCACGAGAGCTTCCCTCCTGACGGGCCGTAACCCGTCGAAGGTGGGCATGAACACGATCTCTGAGGCAACGTTGGGGTTCCCAGGACTCAGCGGCCATATCCCTCATTCGGCCGCGATGATCTCCGAGGTGCTCCAGGAGCGTGGATGGAGCACGTTCACGGCTGGTAAGTGGCATCTGACCCCGCCAGACGAGATGAGCATGGCTTCGACAAAGGATCACTGGCCGTCCAATCGTGGCTTTGACCGAAACTACAGTTTCCTTGGTGGCGAGACCAACCAGTGGTACCCGGACCTGGTGCTCGACAACCACAGCATCGATCAGCCCTATCCGCCGGAAGAGGGCTACCACCTGAGTAAGGATCTTGTGGACCAGTCCATCAAGATGATCGGCGATTCCAAGCAGATCGCTCCGGACAAGCCGTTCTTCCTCTACCTCACACCAGGTGCGGGCCACGCACCTCACCACGTTCCCAAGGAGTGGGCCGATAAGTACAAGGGTGTCTTTGACACTGGTTATGAGCAGTACTCGAAGGACACGTTCGAGCGCATGAAGAAGATGGGGATCATCCCTGAATCGACAACACTTGCGCCCCCCAACTCGATGTACGACGCAACCAGTGGGGACGGTACGCCGTGGCCTGAGTCAGACCATGTGTTGCCATGGGACACGCTCGATGACGAGTCGAAGAAGCTGTTCAGGCGGATGGCTGAGGTGTGGGCAGGGTTCGAGTCCTACACAGACCATGAGATAGGGCGTCTTCTCGACTTCATCGAGGAACTTGGCGAGTGGGACAACACGATCTTCATCGTGTCTTCGGACAATGGGGCCTCGGGGGAGGGGACGCCGACTGGTTCGGTGAACGAGAACCTGTTCTTCAATGGGATCACGGACACCATCGAAAACAACATGAAGTACTACGACGTGTTGGGAAGCATCGATACCTACAACCACTACCCGACGGGTTGGGCTCAGGCGTTCTGCACTCCGTACAAGATGTTCAAGCGCTACTCATGGAACGGTGGGATCTGCGATCCTCTGCTGATCTCATGGCCGGACAAGATCAAGGCGAGCGGTGATCATCGTCACCAGTACTGCCATGTGTCTGACATAGCGCCGACGATCTATGAGATGGTCGGGATCGAGTTCCCCGAGTTCGTGAAAGACCACTGGCAGATGCCACTCGACGGGCAGAGCCTCGCGTACACGTTCGAGGATCCTGAGGTCAAGACCGCCAAGAAGACGCAGTTCTACGGATTGCTCGGCAACCGGGCGATCTACAAGGACGGATGGAAGGCCAACACGGTGCATCCGTGCAACGGCGGATGGGGTGACTACCACAACGACAAGTGGGAGCTCTTCAACGTCGATATCGATCGCAGTGAGATGCATGACCTTGCAGACGAGCACCCGGAGAAGCTTCAGGAGATGATCAATCTCTGGTTCTACGAGGCTGCGCTGTATCACGGTCTTCCGATCGATGACCGAGCTCCAGCCCAGATGGTTGGCGGAACAGCGAAACCGTCGTTGGTCGATCACACGAAGACGCGCTACGTGTACTACCCGAACACGGCAATGATTCCAGAGGGAGACATGGCCCAGATCCGGGGCAGGTCGTACGAGTTCCTTGTTGAGGTCAGCTTCGGCGATTCGCCAGACGGTGTGTTGTTCGCCAACGGAAGCCGCTTCGGTGGCCACACCTTGTACGTCAAGGAAGGGACACTCAAGTACGTCAACAACTTCATCGGCCTCGATGAGCAGATGGTTGTGGCTGATGCTGACCTTCCCAAGGGTGACTGCACGGTCGGTGTCTCCTTCGTGATGGAGAGTGTCGACAAGGGGGCCATGCGGACGGACGGCACTGCAACGGTGTTCATCAACGGAAAACAGGTAGCCCAGAAGAAGATCAAGACCCAACTCGGAGCGTTCTCCGTTGCCGGTGAAGGGTTCGCTGTCGGTCGGTGCCCTGGTGCTCCTGTCACGGAGGACTACACCGGGGACCACCCGTGGGCGTTCACCGGCGGCACGATCAATAAGGTGATCGTTGACGTCTCTGGTGAGTCCTACATCGATCTCGAGATGGAGGCGATCGCTGCGTTTAAGCGCGACTGACGCTCGCGCTGAGTGCCCCTGGGCTCTGGCGTTGATCCGGCTGATATCTCGGCCAGATCAGCGCCAGAGTCCTGCGGTCAGGCACCGCTGGTAGGATTGGATCGATGACGGCATCAGTTATTCTCTTCGTTGCGCTCAGCCTCCTGGTGTATGCCCTTGTTCAGAAACGACTGAAGACGACGATCATCACAGGTCCGATGGTCTTCGTCCTGTTTGGCGTGCTCGCCAGTTCCGATGTGCTCGGGATCATCGAAGTCGACTCAGGCGATGCGGTGTTGAGCATCGTGGGAATCCTCTTCCAGGGGACCCTGGTACTCGTATTGTTCACCGACGCTGCCGCGTTGAATTTCAGTGCCTGGCGCAAGGATGCGGACTATCCGATGAGGTTGCTCGGAATTGGATTACCGCTGACCATCGCGTTCGGCGCAGTGATGGCCGCCGTGCTCTTTACGGACCTGAGCTTCTGGGAAGCAGCGATGATCGGGGCGATGATCGCCCCCACCGATGCTGCCCTCGGTGCTGCTGTGATATCGAACCCTCGTGTTCCCGCACGCATCCGTCAGGCACTCGACGTTGAGTCTGGTCTCAATGACGGGGTCAGCCTGCCATTCCTCCTCATCTTCATGGCTCTTGCCTCACAGTCGTCAGGCGAGGGTATCGCTGAGACGTTCGTGGGAGAGATCGGAATCGCAGTTGCAGTCGGCGTTGTCGTTGGTGGCGCTGGCGCCTGGCTCCTGGTCCGCGCCACCAAGGCCGGGTGGGCTGGGTCAGCGTGGGCCAGCATTGCCGTTGTCGCGATCGCGACTATCGCTTTCATTCTTGCAAACCCAAACGGGGGAAGCGGATTCATAGCTACGTTCGTTGCTGGCCTGACATACGGCCAGATGACCAGGGACAAGATCAAGCCCACGGAGCTGCTGGCGGCAGATGTGGGTCTTGCACTCGTCAAGGTGAGCTTCCTCATGTTTGGTGCCCTCATTCTGCTGCCAGAGTTGGGCGATATCACCTGGCAGGTCGTCGTCATGGTCATCCTGGCACTTACCGTGGCGCGGATTGTTCCTGTGGCTATTGCAATGATCGGAACGGGGCTGAAGGCACCGAGCCTCCTCTACATGGGGTGGTTCGGGCCGAGAGGCCTCGCCACGATTGTGTACGCAGCCCTGGTTGTGACGAGTTCAGAGCTGTCGGGGATCTCAACGATCACGGCGGTTGCTGTGGTCACCGTGGGCGTGAGCGTCTTTGTCCATGGAATGACGGCGTTCCCAGGCTCGCAACGATACGCAGACTGGTACGCAGCTCGGGACCACGACGACCTTGCCGAAGCCAAGCCGGTCCATCACACGCTGCGGGACCGACTCCAACGCGAGGCTGACTAGAGCGGGATACAACGCACCGCACCACCCGTCACTCCTGGGCCGCGTCCGATTCCTTGGTGGAGTTGTCAACCGTCTTGGCACCGCCAGCTGATGGCTCTTCCGTTGCTGACGGCTGACGGCTGATGGCTGACGGCTTCTTGCCAGCTGATGGCCGCTGGCTATCGATTGTCCCATCCTTTTCCACCAGGAGTCGACGTCCAACAGGCGTGATCCCCATATCTGTGAGAGTGCTCTGGATGGTTCGGGTAACGACGTCTACCGGCGTGGAATCTGAGGTGTGCGATGATTTATACCAGAACTCCACGTCGATGACGATGGCACCTTCATAGAATCCGCCTGCTTGCACGGTTGGTGCAGGGTCGCTCTCCACAACGTCCGTCGCGGTGATCGACGTTGTCAGGCGCTTGGTCAGGTTGTCGAGGTCGGTTGCGAAATCCACGTTGAACACTACGTCGGCTCTGCGGCTCTCCTCGGAGGAGTACACCTCTATGACTTTGTCTGCAACCTCCACGTTTGGGATATGGATGTCGACTCCATCGCTGGTGCGTAAAATCGTGGTTCTGCTTCCGATCTCTTTCACAACGCCGCGGTAGTCATCCGTTTGGATCTGGTCACCCACAGTGAATGAAGGACGCATTGTCATCAACAAGCCAGCCGAGATGTTCTCCACCATCGGCTTGACCATGAGGATCCCCAGGATAAGGATCACCACGACGACGATTGACAACCAACCTATGGTCACGCCAAGAAAGGTCAGCGCCAGGGCGAAGGCTATGAGATAGACGAGCCACTTCACGAGACGACCGACATCCAGGATGATCATCTTCGTGATCCCAGGCACACGCCGCAACATCCTGGCAGTGATTCTCGCAGCGATCGAACCCACAGGTATAGCCAGCACCACGACCACTACCGCCGCAACGATATCCCAACCGGTTACCTGAGATGGATCAACAGCGGAGGCTGCACCGCTCCCCGAACTCTGGAAGAGGATTGCGCTGATCATCGGACCGAACGACCATTGAATTGGTGGCGCGATTCCAGCTGCTTATCGGCGCAGCTATACGATCGTTTGGTAGTGGAGTGGTCCACAGGTTGTCCTCAGAGTATCCGGCACTTCTGGTGGAGGGATTATACCTTTCGGTGTCCACTGTCCAATCGTGTATGGCCTCGCCCCGGGCAGCATGAGACCGTCGTTTCGTGCCGTTTCTGGCTATGTTCGAACGTCTCTTTGGACTAACATGGGTGACAGGAGTGCCGCGCGTGAAGCATGCTCGCGTACACCGTCGCCGACAGAGGAGAATGCAAGTATGAGTGACACCACGAGCACCACCAGCGGCACTGACGCGCCCGATGATCGCTCATCCCAAATCGCAGGTGCTGTAGAGGCCGCGGCTACCGATGCACAAGAAGTTGTGATCACGCGTAATGTCGTTGTCACGAACGAGGTGAGTTCGCGGACTCTGTGGAAGATCGTCGGCGTTGTCATTCTTGTGCTGGTCGGGTTCATTCTGTTGCGACGAGCCCAGAGTCTTGTGTCGATGCTGGTCATCTCGATGTTCTTCAGCCTTGCAATGGTGCCGCTCGTCGAGAGACTTCACAAGAAACGCGGATGGAAGCGTGGCGCCGCCGTTGGTGTGATCTATGGACTTGGCGTGCTCTTCATGATCGTGATGGTTGTGTTCCTCATTCCGATGATGGTCACGGTGGCTCAGAGTATCGGAGAGAACTGGTCATCTTGGATGGACAACCTCAACGGCTGGGCACAGGACACGTTCAATGTCAGCATCTCAGACCTCAAGGACACGAATGCGGCGGGTGAGGACGCCGCTGGAGCGGCAGAGAACTGGGGCAAACAGGCTCTTGGCGGGTTCCTCGGTGCTGTAGGAACCGGAATCGGCCTGATGTTCAGCGTGATGACGATCGCCCTCTTCACCTTCTACTTCACAGTGGATTACCAACGGATCCAGCGGATGGTGTTGTCACTGTTCTCTCCAGAGCACCAGGAGAGGCTCGGATGGACATGGGACCAGGCTGTTGAGCAGACGGGCGGGTACTTCTATTCGCGGATGATTCTGATGCTCATCAACGGAACGGGATTCTTCTTCACGATGGTGTTGGTCGGACTTCCTGTGCTGTTCGCTCTCCCGTTGGCGATCTTTGCCGGGTTCGTCTCTGAATTCATCCCTGCGATTGGAACGTACATCGGTGGAGCTGTGCCTGTGCTCCTGACTCTTGCCGTCCAGGGGTTCGCCCAAGCACTTATCGTGCTGGGCTACGTGCTGATCTATCAGCAGGTGGAGAACTACTGGTTGAGCCCCAAGCTGAGTTCGAAGACGATGACGCTCAATGGTGGCGTCGCGTTTGGTGCCGCCCTTGCTGGCGGCGCGATCGGTGGGCCGATGGGAGCGTTCATGGCACTACCCGTAGCCGCGCTGATCACATCGTTCCTGACGCACTATCGCAAACCTCAAGAAGTCGTCTATCACTCGGTATACGAGGACGCTGACGAGACACCAGATGCCACGAAGGCAAAAGATGCACCAGCCAGCGACGGATCGAGCACGCCGGCTGCCAAGAGCGACGACAGCACCAGCTGAGGAGGGTCGTACTACGACTCCGAAACCGTCAAACAGAAAAGCCCCCACGAATCGTGGGGGCTTTTCTGTTTGGGTATCGCTAGCTCAGTCGGAGTCGACGGCCTTCGATACTTCGTCGTCTGACTTCGAGAGGGCCTTCTGAAGGTCCGAGTAGTCATCCTTGCTGATCGCCTTGGACACCTGCTTGTCTGACTTGACAAGAGCGCCCTGCACTCTGTCCAGGTACTTGTTGTCAACAACAACAGCAATTGCCGAGGAGCTCGGCGGGAAGTACTCGTCGAGATCGACGCCGAGCTTCTTCTCTTCATGCTTCTTCGTGAAGTGGCCCAGCAGCGCGCCGATGCCTGCGCCAATGGCTGTTGCCGCAAGGAGTGGAGGAGCGAACAGGCCTACGACCAGGCCGATGCCTCCACCGATCCAAGCGCCCGTACCGGTATCGTCCGAGACGCCCTTGGAGAGAACGTCAACGTCGCCGCTTGCGTCGCGGCTCATGACCACAGCGCCTTCGATCTTGAAGTCGTCGCCCTCGGCACTCTTGAGCGATTCGAAGTCTGCTTTCGCGTCTGTTGCGTCCGCGTACGATGCTACGTACAACGAAAGATTGTCGCCTTCTGACATGGATATGTGTCCTTTCTTTGACACTGCTTTCTGTCTATCCGTCGAGAGTTCATCCCGACGGAAAACTATGTGATGATTCCTGAACTCATCCTCGCGTGATACGCCTCTTTCGGCGGTTACTCAACGAAGACGTCTGGGCGTGCGATGAAGTAGATCAGCATCCCGATGATCGGGATGAAGAGAATCAACAGGAGCCACAGGAACTTGGCAAGTCCACCGATATCGGGTCGGGAGAAGATGTCGAACGCCGTGTAGATCCACGCGATCATCATCGGGATGAATACGAAAAAGAGAATGAACCAGTCCCAGAAAACCATAACTATCGGCCTCTCCCGCCCCACAAAGGGCGTGCTGAACAATCGTCGCGACTCGAACGCGGCCATTTCGCCGCGTCCATCGACCGCCTATTACCGAAGGATATGGTCTGAGGAGTTCGTTGGCTAGCCGGATTCGGCACGATCGATGAGCAATTCGGAAACGCTGGGATAGTGGACCCGGATGGCTCAGCATCCATCCGATGGGTGAGGTTCTCGTTTCCAGGTAATCGACAGATCGCTCCATGCAAGAGCGGCTTCGTCGATGATCGTGTCGAAGCGAAGCCCCATGAGGATGGCCCCCGCGGCACCTGCCCTTTTTGCGGCTGCGGCGGTCTGGCGTGAGGCTTCCCATGCGATCTCGCGGCGAGTGATGGGGTCGGGCACCGCTTCGAGACTTTGGCGGAGATTGTCGGTCACCGACCGGGCGCCGATGCCCTCCATGCGATCGATCCACCGTGTGGAGAACGGGGGAATCACCATGACGAACAGCGGTGGGTCATCTGGCTGGAGGTCGAGTTTGTTGATGTGGTACTCCACCGTTGCGGGGTCGAGCAATGGACCTGCAACGAGGAACTGGGCGCCATCGTCGATGTGACGCTGTTTCGCTTTCGCACTGAACGACGTTGGGCTCCCGACCTCGAAGTCGGGTAGCGACTCCTGGAGGGCGCGGAGGTGCTTGACAATCTCGAGTCGGCCAGCGAGGTGCTCGACATGAGGGATGGTGTCACCAACGACGACGAGGAACGAGTCGACGCCGTTACCCAGCGCACCCCTGACCTCGGACTCGATCGCGAGAATGTTGCGGTCCCGGGTCGATACCACGACCGTCGGTGACACTGAAGGGACATCGTGGGTGATCCTCGCGGAATATGCGTACGGGGACACCCTGATCCTTCCGAACACGTTGTCTGTGACGAGGACATGATTCCAGGCGCCATCGAGGAGCAGGTGGTTGTTGTTCGGAAGCGGTGGGGGGTTGACCTCGGCCATAACTACGAAGTGGGACTGCTCAGTCAGCATCGCGTTGCTCCCTGGGCTTGCGTGCGATGAAGTACTTGGCCTGGGGATGATGGCATTGCACCGCTGATGTCGTCTGCTCAGGGTGGTATTGGTAGCCGGTCTCTGGCCCAACGACCACACCGATGCGCTGCGCGTCAAGCAGAGTCGCAACGGTGAGGTTGTCCTCGAGGTCTGGACAAGCCGGGTATCCCCATGAGTACCTGCCTCCCTGGTACTTTTGACGGAACAGGCCCCTGATCGTTGGATCATCGTCGGACCCGATCCCGAGGTCTGTCCGCATCCTGGCGTGCCAATACTCTGCGAGTGCCTCGGTCATTTCCACACCGATACCGTGGAGAAGGAGGTACTCCTCGTAGCGGTCCTGATTGAACAGTTCAGCGGTGCGTTGTGAGATGGCGTCACCCATGGTGACTATCTGGAACGAGACGATGTCCGTCTCGTCGCTGTCGATGTGCCGGAAGTAGTCAGCAATGCATAGCCACGGATCCTGCGATTGGCGAGGGAACGAGAATCGAGCAATCTCGTTGGTTCTCTCCATGTCGTCCCATACGATAAGATCGTCCCCGTCGGCGTTGGCGGGGAAGTAGCCGTATACAACCTGTGAATGGAGCAGTTCGGCTGCGCGGGCAGATGCGATCTCTCTGCGGATGACAGGCATCATCCGCTCGGTGAATTCTCCGTTCGTCTCGTTGTTGTGTGGCCTGTACTGCCACTGGTTGCGCAGAAGAGCCGTCGTGTTGAGGTACCTGGCGACCTCTTCGAGTTCGATGCCTTTGGCGACCCGCGAACCGAGGAATGGTGCGTGCGGAATCGGGTGGTCCTCGGAAACGGATGGTGCATGCTGCGGTGCTTCGATGGTGGCGACGGCAGCTCGCTCGACTTCGGGGAGGAACCGTTTCGGCGATGTGGGCTCGGCGCCGTCGTGGGAGATCCACTCCATTGCAGCAAGACCTGCAAAAGCATCCTTGCCGTACACCACGGGGCCGGGGTAGCGGCCTGCCAGGTCTTTCTCCACGTACGAGCGCGTCAGGGCAGCACCACCGAGGAGTACAGGTGTGTCGCCCAGCCCGTGGCGGATGATCTCATCGAGGTTGTCACGCATCACCAGCGTGCTCTTGACCAGCAGGCCACTCATCCCAATGGCGTCTGCCTCGTGTTCGACGTAGGCCTCAATGATCTGTGCGATTGGAACCTTTATGCCGAGGTTGTGGACGGTGTACCCGTTGTTCGTGAGGATGATGTCGACGAGGTTCTTGCCGATATCGTGGACGTCCCCTGACACCGTCGCGAGAACGATTGATCCACGTTGTTGAGCGTCGACGCGGTCGAGGTGCGGTTCGAGGAAACGGACCGCAGTCTTCATGGTTTGGGCAGAGCGCAGAACGAAGGGGAGTTGCATCTCCCCGGAACCGAACAATTCACCGACCGTCTTCATCCCGGCGAGCAGGTGATCGTTGATGATCTTGAGGGCGCTCGTGTTCTCGAGAGCGAGCGAGAGGTCCTCTTCGAGGCCGACAGAGTTCCCTGTGATCACTCGCTTCACGAGACGTTCCGATGTGGTCAGACCCTCGAATGGATCGATCGCAGTGTCCGTGACAGTAACGTCCGAGAACACATCAAGGAGCGCCTCAAGCGGGTCGTACCCTGCGGAACGCCGGTCGTAGATCAGGTCGAGGCAGATCTTCCTGGACGCATCATCGATAGCAGATAGGGGAGTGATCTTGCCTGCGTGGATGATCGCTGCGTCGAGTCCGGCTTCGAGACACTCATGGAGAAACACCGAATTGAGGACTCTCCGTGCCGCAGGCCGAAGGCCGAACGACACGTTCGACACCCCAAGCACAGTGTGGGTGCCAGGCAGTTCGTCCTTGATGCGTCGGATCGCTCCGATCGTCTCCATTGCGTCACGGCGCAGGTCGTCGTCTCCCGTAGACAGCGGGAACGTGAGAGGGTCGAAGATGAGGTCTTCAGATGCCAGCCCGTATCGGGTCGTCGCGATGTCATGG
>Ga0190293_1000627_pt1 | contig 12599 bp, 11 predicted proteins | sample 48693001_MG_FD_161671 | JGI IMG/M metagenome (GOLD analysis project Ga0190293, IMG submission 161671) | Hydrothermal vent microbial mat bacterial communities from Southern Trench, Guaymas Basin, Mexico - 4869-30-0-1_MG | ecosystem: Environmental > Aquatic > Marine > Hydrothermal vents >... | reverse complement strand
ACCTCAGGGACCGTCACCTCGATAGCCAGCGACGGTGCGACCGTGGAAGAAGGAGAGATCCTCTACACAACGAACGAACAGCCGGTAATGGTGTTCTACGGCGACATTCCTGCATATCGGACACTCGACACACGCTCGGCGGACGGCAGTGACGTGATCCAACTTGAAGAAGCCCTCACGCGCCTCGGGTACGACGAGGACGAGGATCTCGACCTGGACGGCGACTTCACCTATTCTACGAAGTACGCGATCGAGGCTCTCCAGGAAGACCTCGGTATCGACGAGACCGGCACCCTTGAGTTCGGCTCGTACATCTTCGTTGATGGCCCGATATTCGTAGCCGAAACATTGACTGATGTCGGGTCAACAGTCAATCCGGGTACTCCTGTCATCGCCACCTCCTCCGTCCCTGGTGGTACGGTCACCGCCGTTGCAGGCGAGGGAGATATTCTCGGTCACGGCGACACTCTCTTCGTCGTCGAGGGGGATCCTGTGACCCTATTCGTCACCGACGTTCCGTTCTACCGAACCCTCGACGTTGATTCGGTCGGCGACGATGTCCGTGTTCTCGAAGAAGCCCTCGTGAGCTTCGGATTCGATGCCGACGGCGCGATGGTCGTGGATGACGTCTTTGATGAGGCGACCACTGACGCTCTCGTTGCTTGGCAGGCATCAATCGGTGCACCCGTTGATGGGGTTCTCAACATCGGTGAGGTCATGGTGACCGAGGATCCGATCCGGGTGGCGGCGTCACATATCAGCATCGGGAGCAACGTCACGCAGGGAACTCAGATCTACACACCCTCAACCTCAACCTCTGTGGTTTCAGTACGGTTGCTGGCTGAGGATCAGGAACTCATCGTTGCTGGCGATCCTGTAGTAGTCGTGATGCCGAACGGTGACAAGGAACCGGCTTCCGTCGCCACGGTCGGCAACATCGCGATTCGCAGTCAAGAACTCGGTACGTACTTCGAGGTCGAGATCATCCTCGACCGTCAGGGTGCGGCCGCAGGCCTCGACGAGGCTCCAGTCGACGTCGAGGTGATCGACGATCGGGTCGAGAATGTTCTCGTAGTTCCTGTCACAGCTCTGCTGGCACTTGGTGAGGGCGGCTATGCGGTTCAAGTCGATACCGGTAGCGGTCAGACTCGACTCATTGCGGTCGACGCTGGCATGTACGCCGATGGTTCCGTGGAGATCACATCGAGTGAACTCGAGGCCGGAATGATGGTTGTGATCCCATGAGCGACGCAGCAATCGGAACCGCTCCGGTAGTGTTCGAGAGTGCCGGTGAACGTACGGTTCTCTCCCTCTCGAATGTGACCAAGACCTACGCAGGTACGCCGCCGGTACATGCGATCCGTGGAATCGATCTCGACATTCGATCGGGAGAACTCGTGGCCATCGTCGGTCCTTCAGGGTCGGGGAAATCAACGCTCCTCCATGTGGTCGGCACCCTCGACCGTGCGACCTCTGGCGCGGTCGAGGTTGCTGGGTACAACGTCGATGATCTCAGTGATAAGGAACTCTCGTCGCTGAGATCAAGGCACATCGGATTCGTATTCCAGCAGTTCTTCCTTCTCGCCGGGGAGACGGCATTGGACAACGTCGCTGATGGACTGCTCTATACGGGAATGGCTCTGAGCGAACGAAGGACCCTCGCAGAACAGGCACTCTCTCAGGTCGGTCTCTCTCACCGGATGAATCACGAAGCGACCAAACTTTCCGGAGGTGAGCGGCAAAGGGTCGCGATCGCCAGGGCGCTGATCGGATCGCCAGACATCATCCTCGCAGACGAGCCGACGGGGAACCTCGATAGCAAGTCCGGTGAGGCCGTCGTGCGCTTGATCGAAAACCTCAATGCAGACGGCACCACGATCGTCGTCATCACACACGACCATGAGATCGCATCCCAATTCCCCCGCAGGGTTTCTCTTCTCGACGGCAGGGTCGTTGAGGACACGAGGACGGCTGACGGCGAGCGATCCTCATGAACGTGACCCTCGAACCATCTCGCCTTGCTCCCGCCGACATGATGAGGGCTTCCCTGATAGGTTTGAGAACACGCAGGCTGCGTTCGATCCTGTCAGGTTTGGGAATCGTCATCGGCATCGCAGCGATGGTCGGTGTTCTCGGTCTATCTGAATCATCCAAGTCAGATCTGCTCGCACAGCTCGACCAATTGGGAACGAACATGCTGAGAATCGAAGCTGGTACGGGTATCGGAATCGGCAGCGGAGAACTCCCGGAGGAGTCGATCTCGATGGTCTCGCGCGTTGCTCCTGTCGAACAGGTCGCATCGATCAGTAACACCGAGGCCAATGTGTACCGGAACGACCTCGTGCCATCGGGTCAGACGGGCGGAATCTCAGTCAAGGCTGTTGATACCAATCTGCTTGCAACGCTCCAAGGAGAGATGGGGTCTGGAGTCTTCCTTGATGAAGCCGCACGCGACCTTCCCGTTGTTGTGCTCGGCTCTGTCGCCGCAGATCGCCTCGGCGTGACAGACGGCACGAGTGGCACGGTCGTGTGGCTCGGGGGCGAATGGTTCTCCGTCGTTGGTGTCATGGACACGCTTGATCTTTCTCCCGACCTCGACCGCGCCGCACTCGTGAGCTATTCGGTGGCAGAGGAGTTCCTCGATCACGACGGTATCCCGAGCACGATCTACGTCAGGAGCGACCCGGATGACATCGACGCAGTGCGCTCGGTGCTCCCAGCAACGGTCAATCCAGAGAACCCTGACGAAGTCGAGGTCACGCGGCCATCTGACGCCCTTGAAGCAAAGGAAGCAGCCGACCAGGCGTTCACCAATCTCCTTCTCGGTCTCGGCGCCGTCGCTCTTCTCGTGGGCGGGGTCGGTATCGCGAACGTGATGGTCATCTCGGTTCTTGAAAGGCGTGGTGAGATCGGACTACGGCGTGCCCTCGGTGCAACGAAGGGGCATATCTCGATTCAGTTCCTCGGAGAATCTCTGATACTTGCGACGCTCGGTGGCCTTGGCGGTGTGGCCCTGGGAAGTGCTGTCACCGCCGCGTATGCGTGGTCACAAGGCTGGGATGTACTGATCCCCACGGTCGCTGTTGTCGGTGGATTGGCCGCCGCACTGATCATCGGCGTCATTGCTGGGCTGTATCCTGCCATGCGTGCAGCGCGGGTGTCGCCAACCGAGGCGTTGAGGACATTGTGATGGCTGAACCGGTTCATCGGTTTCGCCGGTAGCCTGCCGACGTGCCAGGAATGAGAAATACCCGCCGCGCTCTAGCGATCCTCGTCATCGTTGTCGCCCTCGTTGCCAGTGCATGCGATAGTTCCTCGACTTCTTCGTCCACCGAAGGATCAACTGGGTCGTCTGCTGCGATGGAAACGACAACGACCGCCCAACCCCTGACCTCTCTGCCCGAGGATGCGATCTCAGGGACGAACTCGCCATCGATCTCCCCGGAGATCGCGTCGCAGATGCGCGAGGAGATAGGCGTGCTGATTCTCGACGCCGAAGAGTCACGGGGCCTGCCGTTCCTCTCTGTCCCTACGATCACGATCCTGGATCAGGCCGATTTCACCGAACGGGTGAATACCGATCTCACCGCCGATCTTGCTGAAGAGGATCTCACAACAGACGAAGCGTTGCTGAAACTGCTCGGCATGCTCGAACCTGGTGACGATCTCGAGTCGATGATCATCGAACTGTACACGGAGCAGGTCGCCGGGTTCTACGACCTCGAGACCAAGGAACTTGTCGTGCCCGTGGCTGTCGATGGGATCACTCCGCTTCAGAGCATCACGATCGTGCACGAACTCGTGCATGCCCTCACTGACCAGCACTTCGACTTCAACGATGAGTTCGAGCATCGGATCGATGAGGGCAATGGAGACGATGCCTCAGCAGCACTCGCCCTCATCGAGGGCGATGCCACGTATCAGCAATTCCTGTTCCTCGAATCGATGAGCCCTGACGACGCCGCAGACGCTGCGCTTGAGGTCCAATCCTTCGATTCAGTCGTATTCGACTCGATGCCAGATTGGCTTCAGAGGGATCTGGGATTCCCCTACGAGAAGGGCCTGACCTTCGTTGGTCAGATCATGGAAACGGCAGGACTCAAGGGTGTCGACGACGCGTACAAGGCGTTACCGATCACCACCGAGCAGGTCCTCGATCCGAACAAGTACCTGCGCAACGAGCAACCTGAGCCGATACCTCCGCTCACAGCTGACCTTCCCGGGTGGGAGATGGCCGACGAAGCGACGTTCGGCGAGTGGGGAATCCAGTTGCTGCTCACCGATGCGCTCACGCCCGGTGCTGTGACCCAGGCCGCCGCAGGGTGGGGCAACGACACGTACCGCTTCTTCAGGCGTGGTGATGATTCAGCGATCGTGTGGACGTACCAGGGCGAAACGGAGAAAGACGCAGAAGACCTCTCGAACGCGTTGATCGCACACACGACGGATGTGATGGGAGCGACGAACGGCCAGGAATCGCTCGGTGGATTGCTCTATGACGGCGGGAAGCCGTACGTCTTCATCGATCGCATCGACGACAAGGTGGTATTCATCGCCGCAACGGACCTGACGGCACTCGAGTCACTGCGTGAGCAATTGGGAATCTGAGAGGAGAGCCGACCGCCCTCCGCTGTCCGCAGTCCGCCAGAAATCCGAAGAATGATGTATCTGAGCCTTGCACGGGCAGCATGGTCCGTTTCCTCGCGGAAAGCGGAAAGCGCCGTCGTCCCTCTTGAAGTCATCGTGCGCGCGTGATACTCATAGGTGAGTGAAACTGAACGAGATGACGACAAGCGCTGAGTTAGCCGCGGCCTGCGTTGGGCTTGCGGCCGTGGTTCGCCTTTGAACGGCGAGCGCGGAGTTTGCGTCGTTTTGCCTTTGCCATAGTGGGACAAGCGTACCAATGAAGCCGGCGTACCGTCGAGTCCTTTTGTCACATGGCGATTGGTGGATCGACGGGGTCGTCGTCGCCGACTCTCACCTGGCCAGACTCCTGGGGCTGAACCTGCCTGGAGTACGGGCGATCCTGTTGCACACAGGCTCGATCCAGACGTTCACGGTGAGGGAACAGATACGGGTGACACCGATTGGAGATGATGGCCTTGTCGGCCGGTCCTTGATCGTGCCTCCGAGGCGAGTGGCGTTCTTCCCAGGGCGGACATGGATTCTCGAGAGTTTCCCCGAGTTGGATGCCGCTCCGGTCGGCGTGACTCTGCGGGTCCTACCATCGGGGTTCGATGTCAGGAACACTCACACTCTGCGGCACCCCGATTGGGAACCTATCGGACCTGTCTGAGCGCGCGATCAGGACGATCAGTAACGCAGACCTGATCTTTGCGGAGGACACTCGTAGGACCTCCAAGCTGCTTGGCCACGTTGGAGTATCCGTGCCGATGAAGAGCTTCTTCGCTGGGAATGAGCAGGCACGCCTCGTCCTGTTACGAGATGAGCTTGAGGCTGGGAAGCACGTCGTTCTCGTATCCGATGCTGGCATGCCGATCATCTCAGACCCTGGGGCTTCCGCTGTTCAGGTTGCCGTTGACTGTGGTGCAGATGTCGGAGTTGTCCCCGGTCCGAGCGCTGTCGTCACTGCACTCGCCGTGTCAGGATTCGACGGTGATAGGTTCGTCTTCGAAGGCTTCCTGCCGCGCAAAGGCGGTGCCAGGACCAGGGTTCTTCTCTCGCTCGTCGATGAGCAGCGGACCGTTGTGCTCTTCGCCGCCCCGACCAGGGTTGCTTCCGACCTGGCTGATCTGATGAGCGTTGTTGAAGCCGATCGCAGGGTCGTCGTTACCAGGGAGTTGACCAAGGTGTACGAGGAGATTTGGCGAGGAACGCTGGAGGAATCTGTAGCCCACTGGACACACGACGGAACCACCAGGGGTGAGTTTACCGTGGTCGTCGAAGGCGCCGAGCCACGCGAACCTTCGATGCCTGACGCGGTTGCGGCGGCATTGGGGATGATTGCAAAAGGCACGTCAACCTCGGACGCGGTCAGGACAGTGACGGCGACGCACGGGGTGCGTCGCAACGAACTTTACGACCTGGTGGTCAAGGCACGAACCTAGGTCGCTGTGAGATCCTCTCTACACATCGCACATATGCCGCGATCCTTGAACGGGGAAACATCATCTGTACTGGCACAGAAAGTGCATGATGCCTCGAGCTTACGAAGGACGATGCCACCTTTCTCGATCGTGATAGCGAGCTCATCGCCCTCTCCGATGTTGAATAAGCGTCGTGTTTCAGCTGGAACAACGACCCGCCCGAGCTCGTCGATCTTCCTGACGATAAGTGTGTCCACCCTGGACCTCCGTCTGTTGAGGTCGGCCCTGGCGACCGACGTGCCAGATAGTACCAGAAGCACGGACGAACCTTAATCGAGTGCTAAATGGTGCGTATAGCCGCTCTCCTGCGCTCGCTTCCAGATATCAGTTTCTGTGCTCTGTGCTCTGTGCTCTGTAATCTCTCCTCATATGACTCAACACCATCCCACGAAGGTCCTTGTTGCGGTTGCGTGGCCGTATGCCCAGGGATCGTTACACCTCGGCCACATCGCTGGCGCCTACCTGCCAGCCGACATCTTCGCCAGGTACAGGCGTTCGATCGGTGACGACGTGCTCATGGTGTCAGGTTCGGACGTCCATGGAACGCCGATCACGGTTAAGGCAGATGAGATGGGTGTGTCACCGGCAGATATCGTTGACAAGTACCACCCCGAGTTCCTCACCTATTGGAAGGATCTCAACGTAGATTGGGACCTCTTTACGACAACGGGTACTGAGATTCACAAGCGAGTCGTTCAGGACTTCTTCACGCGGCTCCTCGAGAACGGATACATGTATCCGCTCGTGACAGAACAGTTCTACGATGAGCAGACTCACAGGTTCCTCCCCGACCGGTATGTCGAGGGCACCTGCCCTCACTGCGGCTATGCCGACGCGAGGGGTGACCAGTGCGACAATTGCGGGAAGACACTCGACCCGATTGATCTCATCGACCCGAGGTCCAAGTTCTCAGGCACCACTCCCATCCTCAGAGAGACAGAGCACTACTACTGGCGTCTCAGCGCATTCAACGAGTCCCTTCTCGAGTGGCTCGATACGAAAGAGGATTGGCGTCCCCACGTCATCAACTTCGCAAAGGGCATGGTCACAGAAGGCCTCCACGACCGTGCGTTCACGAGAGACCTCGACTGGGGTGTCCCGTTGCCGATTGACGATATTGGACCAGGGAAGTCGATCTACGTGTGGTGGGAAGCGGTCATGGGTTATCTGTCTGCGCCCCAGGAATGGGCAGATCTTCGTGGCACACCCGACGCGTGGAAGGATTGGTGGGAGAACCCGGACGCTGAATCGTTCTACTTCGTCGGCAAGGACAACATCCCATTCCATGCGATCTACTGGCCCGCGATGATCCTCGGGCACGGGGGCTTGAACATGCCCACCACCATTGCTGGGAACCAGTACGTCACCTTTGGAGGTGCGAAGGCATCGAAGTCTCGGGGTGTTGGCAGACCGCTCGGATGGTATCTCGACAGATTCGAACCAGATGCCCTGCGATATGCGATCGCCCAGACGTTGCCAGAGTCGAACGACTCAGATCTCTCTGATGAGGAGATCGTGCGGCGTGTCAACCAGGAACTCGTCGCCACCTGGGGCAACCTGGTCAACAGGGTTGTATCCATGACCGACCGCTATTTCGATGGTGTCGTGCCAACGCCGGGCGAACTCTCCGATGCGGACACGTCGGTGCTTTCGTCCAGCGAGTCCGGGCTCGACGAGGTGGCTGAGAACTTGTCCGCGGTGAAGCTGCGTGCAGGGATCGCCAGGGCCATGCAGATGGCAGGAGATGCCAACGTCTACCTCAGCGACCTCGCTCCGTGGACGACAGCAAAGACAGACATGGAACGCACAGGAACAACCCTGTGGGTGGCCCATCAGTTGATCGCATCGACGGCAGTTGCGCTCGCACCGTTCCTACCGGTTACGAGCGTGAGCGTCCTCGAGGCGCAGGGAATCGAGTGTCCAGATGCAGGCCCCGTGTGGGGTGCGCCCGTTGTGGTCGAAGGGACGCGCCTCGCCGAACTGGGTCCGTTGTTCGCAAAGGTCGAACTGGACCCAGAGGACTGACGATGACCCAGCCTCAGTGGGTCGACTCGCATGGCCACCTATTCCTGATCGATGAGGAACCGGCTGATGTGCTTGACCGAGCCTCAAGCGCCGGTGTCGGTTGGCTGATGTGCCCTGGCGTGGATGTCCCGACGAGCGAGGAATCAGCTGCCCTGGCCGCACGGTTCCCTGACAGGGTGCAGTGGGCTGCGGGTCTACATCCTCACGATGCCCAGGATTGGCCACAGGTTGCCGACCGGATCGAAGAACTGGCACGCGATGCCGATGCCATCGGGGAGTGTGGTCTCGACTGGTACCGCAATCTCGCACCGAAACAGGATCAGATCTTCGCCTTCTCTGCCCAGGTCGATCTCGCAAAGGGTCTCGGGAAGCCGATAATCATCCACTGTCGAGACGCATTCCGCGATGTATTCGCGATACTGCAGGAAGCCAATATCGGTGAACACGCTGTGCTGCATTGCTGGACCGGTGGCACGCGATGGACCAAGCGGTTTGCGGAACTCGGCGTCACGTTCTCGTACTCTGGGACGTTGACGTACAGCGGCGACGAGACGTTGCGACTCGGCGCACGGTTCGCACCTCGGGAGCGGACGATGGTCGAGACTGACAGCCCGTATCTGACGCCCGAACCCCTTCGAGGGCAGTCCAACGAGCCAGCCAACGTTCCGTTGACGGGCGCAGTACTCGCCGAAGTGTGGGGCCTCCCCCTCGAAGAAGTTGCAGAGCTGACGAGTGCCACCGCAGCCAGGATCTTCGGTGATCCCCGTGGATGAGGGGACACCCCAGGGGCGTGGAGAGATCAGGAGCCTGCTTGTCGGAGCGGGGCACCGGCCGAACAAGAACCTGGGTCAGAACTTCCTCGTGGACCCAAACATCGTCAACAAACTTGTCTCGCTAGCGAAGGTCGACGACGATACCAACGTGGTGGAGATCGGCGCTGGCACAGGCACGTTGACTGGTGTACTCGCGAGCGTCGCATCCACGGTGGTGGCCTATGAGATCGATCCCCACCTCGGGCCGATCCTTGGGGCGACCGTTGGCGGACTTCGGAACGTCGACATACGGATAGCAGACGCTTCGACGATCCGCCTCGAGGATGAACTCCCTGGCGCTCCGTGGACCCTCGTTGCAAATCTCCCGTACAACGTTGGCACAGGCATCGTGCTCGACGCCCTCACCGATTCGCCAAAGATCACGACGTTCGCCGTGGTGGTGCAGCGGGAGGTCGCGGACAGGATGCTCGCTAGGCCAGAATCGAGGATCTATGGGCTGCCCTCTGTCGTGGCGGGGTTGCATGCCAAGGGGTCTCTTGCGTTCACCGTCTCTCCACAGGTCTTCGAACCGCAGCCAAAAGTGGAATCGGCGATCATCATCCTCGATCGGGTCGAGCCGGATCCTTACGCGCCGCGGGCGATCGCTATAGCTGCCTCTGCATTCGGCCAGCGGCGCAAGATGCTTCGACGGTCCCTCTCGTCGGTGTTGAGAGACCCTCTGGCTACGATCGCCCTGGCTGGGATCGATCCGACGCTGCGAGCCGAGGATCTTGCCCCGGAGGAGTACGTTGCGATAGCACGGGCAGAGGAGGCCTCATGATGCGTGCAAAGGCATTCGCCAAAGTGAATCTCGCGCTTGCGGTATACCCGCCGTCCGCCGACGGGTATCACCCACTGTCTGGCATATTCCAGTCTGTCTCGTTGTTCGACACCGTTTCCGTGGCGGGAGCAAGCGAGGACCAGGTGACGGTATCGAACGAAGAAGCGCCTGCAGATGAGTCGAATCTTGCGTTCAAAGCAGTGGACGCCGTTCGCAGGTTGGCGCGAGTATCGGCACCGATTGCGGTCGACGTGACGAAACGTATCCCCTCTGGCGCCGGGCTTGGTGGTGGGAGCGCCGATGCAGCCGCGGCACTCGGGTTGATGGCGGGCCGCTATGTGATCGCTGATGAGGACGTTGCCGATATCGCGGAGTCGCTTGGTGCCGATGTCCCGTTCTCCTACGTTGGTGGCTCCTGCAGGGTCGAAGGGAGGGGGGAGCGTCTGACCGAGATCGATCCCATCGATGGGTTCGCCCTGGCGATCGTCGTACCACCGTTCTCTCTCTCGACGCCCGAAGTATTCCGACGTTGGGACTCTCTTGACGGTCCCCTCGGCGAGGTGATGCCAGACGCCGCACTCCCGCCACGTCTGCGAGGTGACCTGCCGATTCGTAACGATCTGTATCCGGCGGCTGTCTCTGTCGACCCGAGGGTGGCGGACTGGAAGGACGAGCTTGAGGGGCTGTGGGGAACGGCTGTGGCCATGACGGGGTCCGGCTCCGCCCTGTTCTCGTACTTTTCGACGCTGGACGAAGCGCGTGACGCAGTGCGAGCCGTGGACCTACCAGTCCGTGCCGCCGAGGCTGTTGTGCCTGTGGGCAACGGATGGGAACGCGTTCAGAGCAGAGATCCGAGTTGAGTGGTACGGCTCGGTTCTTCTCCTCCCTCGGCTCTTTGGGCGGGCTCAAAGAAGCCCCCTCTGTCTCGTTCCTCGACATCTCCCCCGCGAAGGCCGGTGGAGAAGTAGGAAATGGTCTTTGCTTCTCCTCCCTCGGCTCTTTGGGGGAGTGTCGCTTTACTTGGGGTGAAATTCGCGTTCTTGTGATGTTTCTGGCAGGGTGTGGGGATGGCTTCTAAGTTTCTTGTACCAGACCGTGACCAGGTGTTCTTTGAGGAGGTGTCGTTCCACGACAGGCTCGGTTCTGATCATGTGGTGTGGACGATTATCGAAATCGTTGACGGGCTTGACCTGACTGAGATCTATGACCTGTATCGGCCTGATACGGGTGGTGGGGGCCGCCCGGCTTTGGATCCCAAGATGATGCTCGTGTTACTGATTTTCGGATATTCCGAGGGGAAACGGTCGTCACGCCAGTTGGAGGAGGCGTGTTGGCGCGATATGGCGTATCGGGCTATCTGTGGCGGTATCACTCCTGATCATGCAACGATCGCACGCTTTAGAGCCAGGATCGATGATGTGCTTGAGGACCTGTTCGTTGAGGTGTTGTCTGTCCTTGTAGATGCTGGGATGATCGATACCTCTGTTGTAGCACTTGATGGGACCCGTATGGGTGCAGTTGCGTCGAAAGAAGCGAACCGTGGTGCTGACACACTGACAAAGATGCATGTTGAGGCTCGTCGGATACTCGACGAAGCCGCCCGTGCAGATGCCGCTGAAGCTGTTGACGGCACCACTGTTGATGGCACTGCCAGCACCGCTGGTGCCGATGCTGATGCTGATGCTGATGCTGGTGCCGATGCCGATGCCGATGCCGAGAACGGTGCCGGTGGGGTGCGGGGGTCGTCTGTGGCTCGCAAGGTTGCGGAGAGGGTTCGTCGGGTTGACCGGATCGAGGCTGCGAACCGGGTGGTTGCCGACGCTGGCGAGCGGCGGGCTGGTGTGGAGGCCAAGAGGCAGAAACCGTTCAAACCTGTGGGGAATATCACAGATCCTGAATCGAGGTTGCAAAAGACACGGGGCGGGTTCATCCAGGGATACAACGCACAATCAGTGGTGTCATCTGACCAGGTCGTGATCGCGTGTGACGTCACCCCAGACTCAACCGATGCCCGGTGGTTGGTCCCGATGCTTGAACAATCCAGAGACAACATCGCCCACGCTGGGGTCACGACACCGATCGGGGTTGCCCTTGCTGATGCCGGATACGCATCAACGGGGAACTTCAACGCTGAACCTGATCTGGGGATGTGTTTGTTGATATCGACCTCTAAACGCAGAACAGTCAAACAACACGCAGACAGGATTGAGGCCAGGGCGGTACGGGACCAGGGACGTATCAAGGTCCTGTCCCGAATCGAGACGGGTGAGATCACCCGAACCGAAGCCGCAGGGATCCTTGGCTTGTCGTACAACCGGACCTGCACCCTGTATCTGCGATTGATCAGAACCGCGACGTTGGATTCACCCGCAACGATCGCGTGGCAGACAATGACCGACAAACTCGCTGACCCAGCCAACAAAGAGCTCTACAAGCAGAGGAGCCCGAAGATCGAGGGCTCGTTTGCGCATATCAAAACGCATCGCCGAACCGATGCGTTCATCAGACACGGGTTGAAAGCCTGTCAAGCCGAATGGTATCTGATCAACCTGGTCGGGAACATCATGAAACTCCACAAGAAACTCACTGGTGACACATCAGGGCCACCAACGAGCGGATCACGCCACAGATTCCGGCCCAGACTCGGGACTCCGAACGTGTCACACCGATTCTCACACCGAACCTTGCGTTTCGGAACCAAGACCCGTCACCACCAGCCCTGCCACCGTCGCATCCCGTAAAGCGACGCTCCCTTGGACGGGGGAGGTGGCCGAGCTTGCGAGGTCGGAGGGGGGATGCCATGAGGATCCACTTACCTTGCACGTTTCCTCCTGAGGCAGGCGTTTAAGGCAAGTGGTACGACTCGGTTTTCCC
>Ga0190293_1000626_pt1 | contig 12604 bp, 13 predicted proteins | sample 48693001_MG_FD_161671 | JGI IMG/M metagenome (GOLD analysis project Ga0190293, IMG submission 161671) | Hydrothermal vent microbial mat bacterial communities from Southern Trench, Guaymas Basin, Mexico - 4869-30-0-1_MG | ecosystem: Environmental > Aquatic > Marine > Hydrothermal vents >... | reverse complement strand
GGAAACAGCTGACGGCAGTACACTCTCCATCATCCAGGCAGACTCGACGTGGTCCGCCGGAGGAACTGAGGGCTCGTACGTTGTTCAGGGAATCATTCAAACGGAGAGAAACAGTATTCCGGATACGCTGTTCTGGATCGCAGGACTCCCCTCTGATATGGTTCCGTCCCTTGAATCGGCCGGGCTGACCGAGGAGAGGCGTCTCGATCTCCTCGCAGCAGGCGCAAGCTGGATATCGGGAAGGATCCGAATCCGCTTCATCAATGCTGCCGGCAGGGAATCCGTTTATACCGCATTCAGGACCTGGCTTCTGGACGGCACTGAACTCGACCTGGATATGGTCGTGCAGCGGGATTCCCTCTTCGATCGGATCGTCAGGGACAGCCTCGGCATGCCCCGTGAGGGTAACATAGATTCCTGGCTGTGGAGAAGAGGGTTCTGGTTTGACCCGCAGAGTTTTGTACTCGCCAGTGGTGAGGATTCTCTCCCGCTTCTTGTACTCGGATTGCCATCAAGCGAGGGGGAAGACACGCTTTTCACGATAGAACTGCCAGTGCAGCTTCTGAACACCGCAAGTGGCTCGATGCTGGACTAGCCTGCGGTTCGGATTCTCCCGCCAGCTATCATTCCGCTCACATAATGGACAGCAGTGATCTCCACCGCTGCAGTGTGGCCCGGCGTGTGAATGACAGTGATCCTCTCACCCTCAAGCTCAAGCTGATCCATGTTCCTGAGAACCTCGAATGCAATAAGATCAGCATCAGTCTTTTCGAGAAGCTCAAGATTACCACAGGTATGATCGGCGTGGGAATGGGTGTTCGCAACCCTTCGGAGATCAAGCCCGGAGGAAGACAGGAATTCCAGCATTTCCGCTGGAGCTCCGCCATCCACGGCTATTGCGTATGAATCGCCGTACAGCAGATAACCAAGATTATCCCTGGAATATCTGAACTGCTTCAGTTCCATCTTCCCCTCCTCGAACTGAGAAGAGCCCGGCCAAAGTGGCCGGGCTCTCACAAAACGTACAGATACTGCTGCCTAGAACTGCGCCTTGATCTCGGCCCAGGTACTAGCCTGGAGTGACACGAAGTTGTCCGGAGTCAGGATAGTGCATCCGGAAGGAGCAGTGACTGACAGGTCATCCACCCAGACCGCATCACCCGCGGAAGAGTAAGTGCGCATCTCGATGATAAGGCCGGTATGACCATCAGCAACGGTCCAGGTGTAGCCTGTCTCATCCCATCCGGTGCCGGGACCGTAATCAGTTTCACCACTGGCGCTGCCGTTGTAACCCATCACGTCACCGGGATCATCATTCCAGTGTCCCCATATCCTGCATGATGGAGAGGCGCTGGGAGTCGTGTCATAGCGCCAGATAGAGGCCGTAACCTCATCACCATCCTGAAGACCGAGAACCCAGACAATGTATGCTGCGGGAGTACCAGTGGGTGAATTGTCCTCGAGGTAGAGAGACTGCGATCCACTATGAACTGGATCTGTAGCAATTGCCACATTCATGGGTGGCTCACCTGTGCCATAGAGGGCAAGGACTGTCTCCGTCCCCTCCCAGCCATAGGTGACCGTGTCCGCAAAAGCGAGCTGGGCAGAAGCCAGCAGAACAACAGCAAAGAGAAGATTCTTCATTCTACACCCCTTTCAATACCATAATGCACTTCGACTATCTTACATCATAATCTACGAATTTCCCATCGATTGTCATCCGTCATTTACTGGAATTTCAGTTTGACCTCACCTCTGTCTGTCAACCAGTCTCCATCCCGCTGGAAGAAGGAGCGATGCGGTCAGAATCTTGAAGAGATCTCCGGGAATGAAGGGGATCAGACCATAACTGAAAACATCAGATGCCCCTGTGAACCTTGAGAGCCAGATGATCCCAGGAATGTAGATCACAATGGAGGCGATGAACATTGCTGCTGCTGTTGTATAGACCCGCCTGCTCCATCCCCTCTCGCAGAGAAGACCGACAATAAATGCAGCCGGTATGAAGCCGGCCAGGTATCCTGCTGTCGGACCTGCGAAAGCGGTCAGGCCCGAGGCACCCCCGGCAAAGACAGGAAGACCCGCAGCTCCCATCGCAAGATAGCCCGCAGCACTCAGGCTGCCTCTGGCAGAACCCAGCAGAGCGGCGGTCAGAAAGAGTCCGAGTGTCTGCCCCGTAAGCGGAACAGGCCAGGCAGGTATCTCGATCCTCGCGCAGATAACCATAAGCGCCGTACCGCAAACCACTGCGAGCAGGCTACGCGCGATGCCATCGGAGGAGAACAGTCTGTCCGCGAGTACCGCAGATCCGTTGGAATTGTATCTCATCTCAGAACAGCTCCGTTTCATCGGTCAAATGAAGATCACATATCCATAACGTGATCAGGCGGAATTGCCGCCGTTCATCTTCTCGGCATACTCGAAGAGACCGCCGGCAATATAGATATCCCTTGCTACTGTGCTCATCGGCAATCCCTGGTAGGTGGTTCCTCCTGAGGTCAGGACACCATTCTCCAGGTCGAGTACGGCATCTGAGAAATGATTGAACAGACTGTCCGGGAGCCCGGGCAGTTCTACGATCGGGAACCCGCTGTTTATCGCATTCCTCTTGTAGATCGCACCAAAGGACTTCGCCGCAACCGCAAGAACACCCAGCGCTCTGAAGCAATCCACCGCATGCTGTCTCGAACTGCCTGAGCCGAAGTTCTCCCCGGCAAGAACGATGTCGCCTGGCTTCGCCAGTGCAGCAAAGTCCTTGTAGCCGGCTAGATTGCCGAACGCATACTGCCCCATCTTATCCACATCGGTAACAGCGAGATGGGCGTTATGGTAGATCATGTCTGTGTCTATATCCCCGAAGAGCCCATCCTCCTCGCGGAGGACCCAGAGTCTTCCGTTCAAAGTTAGTTCATGCGACATCACTCCACCTCCTCCAGCTCGGATATACTGGCGATCCTGCCCAGTACGGCTGATGCAACAGCCGTTCCTATCCCTGCAAGGTAGGTCTTTCCCCTGCCCTGCTTGCCGGCAAAGTTGCGGTTGGATGTACTCACCTGTACTTCACCAGTACCCGTCATTCCGATCTGTCCGGATGCGCAGCCACCGCATCCGGCATTGCTGACAATGCCTCCTGCATTGAATATGTCCTTCAGCAAACCCTCTTCGAGAAGTCTGGACCACGTCCTGCGTGTTGCGGGAACAACTTTGAGCATTACACCGGGGGCAACTTTCCTGCCGCGAATGAGCTCTGCAGCAAGACGGAGGTCATCGTACGTGCCGTTGGTGCAGCTGCCGATGAACACACCGTCTACTTTTACGTCTTCAAGGTCGGAGATGCAGTGCACATTGGTCGGACTGTGAGGCACGGCGACGAGCGGCTCGAGGCCATCGATGTCAAGAACGTACTCTTCCTCGTATGTGGCGTCGTCGTCAGCATAGACGGCTTCCTGCCTGGTCATGTCGAAGTACTTCAGAACTGTTTCATTCGGCGGGATAAGCGCTATAATGGCGCCCATCTCGGTGGCGAGACTCGAAAGCGTGATACAGTCGCTCAGCGTGGCGGAATCGGCCCACTTACCATAGATCTCAACTGATTTCCCGAGGAGCTCGTGAGAACTGAACCGGCGCAGCATTGCAAGCGCCACATCCTTGGCCTCAGTGCCGGGAGCGGGTGTTCCATCGAGAGTTACTTTCACCGAGGACGGAACCTGAAACCACACTTTCCCTGTCTTGAAGGAGTAGGCAATATCAACATCACCCATTCCCTGACCGAAAGCACCAACACAGCCCATGATGTTGAGGTGACTATCCGTGCCAACGGTAGTGGTCCCGGGGCGGCCCATGCCCTCCTCAATGACCACGTGAGAGCCGATACCGGCATCCACATCGTAGACTTTGAGACCATGCTTTCGCGCAAATTGGCGGATCCTGTGCTGGTTGTCAGCATAGGGTATGGTGTTCGCGGGTACATTGCAGTCGAAAGTGAAAAAGGTCTTCTCAACATCTGATACCGGTGACTCACCGCCGTACTTCTCGAGGTCAGCTACAACGCTCGCACCGGCGAAGTCACGGGCTGTTCTATTGTCGATATCTATCCAGACCACGTCCCCGGCGCTGCAGTCATTCCCGCCATGTGAGGCGAAAATATTCTCTAAGAGTGTTCTGCCCATTTCTGCCTCCAGCTGATCAAGTCTGTGTGCCACTTGCCCCTTGGGTCCCTTCCCAGCAGAACGCACTTCAGGAAGGTTTCAGGGAGTCCCTCTTTCTCATACCTTTTCCTGTATCGGGCCGTGTCCCAGGGCACTCTGTGCCATGAAACTGACATGGAGCCTTCATCATCCGAACCGAGTATCATCAGAGTCGCCTTTCCCGGCAGTGTCCCGCCTCCAACGCTCCCTGGATTGAGAAGCAAACCTCCGGGCCTGCTGATCAAAGTCATTTCGTGCGTATGGCCGGCCATGAGAACATCGCACCTCGAACTCTCCAGCAAGTGATCGGCAACTCCCCTGCTCTCATGTCCCGGAAGTTCCCCCGTGATGTCCCCGGGGAGACCATGGACGCATAGGATGCTCTTGCCCATGTCCTCGAAACGCAGCTCCATCGGGAGCTTCCTGAGATATCTGAGCCTCTCGGAACCTAGTTCATCCGAGGTCCAGCTCAGAAAATCTCTGGCAAGGTCCCCCCACCAGCCAAGCTCAAACCGGTCGCCGGTCTGACTCCTTCCCCTGCCAACCGCCCTGTCGCAGTTGCCCTGGACCGTATCGATGTCCTTCTCCATGATGAAGTCGACCACTTCCCCGGGATAGGGTCCGAACTGGACAAGATCCCCGAGACATACGGTGCGATCGACTCTCTCTTCCTCAAGTAATGCCCAACAGGCCTCGAGCGCGGGAAGATTCCCGTGTATATCCGATATGACTCCGAGTTTCACGAAATGAAATCCCTTTCATACAACAGCACTTCCGCCGTCAACTCGGCATGAGGAGCTGTATTCCCTGCAGTCAGTTCGAGAAGCCTATCTGCATCCCCGGATTCAAGTGCAATCCTCATCTCCGCTCCGCCGGCGAGGATGTCGATCGGCGGGAGAACCCGCTCGTATTCGTAGGGCGGCGGATTCAATGTGGTCCGGGAATATCTGAAAGAATGGAGCAGTATGCCCACCCCGGTTCTCAGCGGTCTGAAAAGTTCCCTGTCGGTTACATGTATCTCAGCTCCCCGGCATGTCTCGCCAGCGTGTTTATTAAAGGTGGGGATGAATTCGTGGGGTCTGAGTAGAGCTCCATCCATCCAGACCGTACCGTTAAGCTCATCCGCCAGCTCCCGGCCATCCAGCCAAGGGGCGCCGAATACTTCGAATGGTTTTGTGGTCCCCCGTCCCTCTGACAGGTTCGTAGCCTCAAGCAGACACATCCCGGGGTAGACAAGAGTCGTCTCCCTTGTCGGCATATTGGGTGATGGGTAGACCCAGGGAAGGGATGTGGGATGGCCGCTGCCTGTCCAGTTCTTCATCCGGATGACCTGAGGCTCGGGGAGAGAGTCCAGCTTTGCGAAAAGAATGGCCAGTTCCCCAATGGTCATGGCGTGCCGAACGGGGATTGGGTACATGCCGACAAAGGAAGCAAAATCAATATTCAGCGGCTTCCCCTCTACGATGGCCCCGCCAAGAGGGTTTGGGCGGTCAAGAACAGTGACTGGTATCCCGCAGGCCGCGCAGCTCCGCATACAGAGCGCCATTGTGTAGATGTAAGTGTAGTACCTCGATCCAACATCCTGTAGGTCAACCACCAGACGATCGACACCGTCCAGCATGGCGGGGAGGGGCTCCCTTGTCTCCCCGTAGAGGCTGTGGACTGGAATCCCGTAGACAGGATGTCTGTATCCGTTCCACTCGATCATGTTGTCCTGGGTCTCACCGAAATAGCCGTGCTGAGGTCCAAAGATCGAAACCAGATCCGAGCCGGGGAGCGAGGCGATGATATCCACCGAACTCCGGCAATGCCGGTCGACGGCAGCGTAATGAGAGAGAAGTGCGAGTCTGCTTCCTGGTAGCATTCCCGGACGAATGAGGTCAAGCCCGGTCCTGCAGGTGCTCATAGGTTCATCCAGATGAACTCTTCAGTCATTGGTATTTCAGAACTCCAGCGAATCCCCGCGGAGCAGGAGAGATACGGTGTTATCAAATCTCCTCCGGATATCCTCGGTTATCTCTTCTCGAAGCCAGGGCTTCAGGTGGAATACATGAACCGGGATGCTCTCGTCGCCAAGCTTCCGCAGCTCATCCTGAAGGAGTCCCGGAGTGAGATGATCGCTGGCTATGGCCACATCCCTGAGCCGGTCGGGAAAGGATACTTCAGCGACTACGAACCGGAGGTCCTCCATCTCTGAAGCTCTCTCCCAAATTGTATTTGTCGGACCTGTGTCACCGGTGTACAGGATCGATCCGGTGTCGGAGCGAAAAAGGAATCCCCTTCCACCGGCTCCATGACAGACTGGTTCCATCCAGGCCTTCAACCCGCCTGGAAGGTCGAACCACTCCCTGTCTCCTGGTGAGGAATATACAAGCGCTGGACCCGATCCGGTCCTGATCCTGCTGAAATCAGGCCATATCAGATCATTCATGTAGTGCTTCCTGACACTTTCAAGGCAGGCCATGCTGCCCATCACCCTGAGTGGTTCTCCGCGAGTGGAAACGGTTGCATCAACCATGAAGCCAAGCTCAAGAATGTGATCAAGATGTGAATGCGTAAGGAGGACCAGTTCTGTGGACAGCTGCTGCTCAGGTGCAAGCATTGATGCTGACCCGGCGTCAAGCAGCACCGAATCACCGATGAGCATAGTGCAGAGATTCGATCCCTGCTGCTTGGAGCCGTCCACTCCAACTGCTTCAAACCTCATACAGTGCCTGCCGTAATTTTCCTTGGCATGAACGGGCTCAGTCTTGTTATTACCTCGTAGTTGATCGTACCGGCCCACTCCGCCATTGTCTCTGCGGAGATCACTTCGTCCTGATCACGGCCAAGAAGGACCACCTCATCTTCAAGTACCGCTTCCGGTATGTCAGTGAGATCAACCATGATGAGATTCATGCACACTCTACCAAGAAGCGGTGCCCTCTTGCCCCTTACAAGCACGTGAGCCCTGCTCTCAAGACCCCTGTCATAGCCATCGGCATAACCTACAGGGATCACTCCGAGCCTGGTCTGCCGGCTTGTGCGGTAAGTGCAGCCATAGCCGATATAGCTGCCTGCGGGAAGGAGTTTTATCTGTGCCAGTCTCGTCTTCCAGGAAAGCACCGGTCTGAGCTCAGGGAGAATTCCTCCGGACTGCCTTGCCGAGAGAAAGGTCTCCCTCGACGGCCATAGTCCGTATAGTCCTATCCCTGCTCTGAGCATTGTGAAATGCGTTTCCGGGAAGAGGACTGTGGCTGCGGTACATGCGGTATGGATAACTGCCGGGTCCGCTCCGGCTTCCCTCGCCGATCTCAACGCTTCCCTGAATCTGCCGAGCTGCTCCTCCGCGTACTCGTGATTGAGCGTGTCCTCGATGTTGGCAAAATGCGTTGATAGACCCTCTATCTCGATATGAGGAGTGGAGAGCACCCTGTCTATGAATCCTGGCAGTTCATCAGGGAGGATCCCCTGCCTGCCTGTGCCAGTCTCAACCTTTACATGAAGCCTGGCGATACTGGATGGGGAAACCACTTCCTGAAGTCTATCAAGAGTCTGGATATTGTATACGGTCAGTCTGAGATCAGCCTCGATAGCCTCTCTCAGATTGTCGAGCAGAACATGACCGAGCAGAAGGACAGGTCTGGTGACACCGATGTCCCTGAGCTCCAGCCCCTCATCAAGTGAATTCACGGCAAACCAGTCCGCGGATGGAAGAAGGCGTACTATCTCCCTGACTCCGTGACCGTAAGCATTGGATTTGACCACAGCGCAGAAAAGCGGTTTCCTGACGCCCGAACATGTACGGAGCTGTCTCAGGTTCCAGTCGGGGGCCGAATCATCCAGCTCAATCCATTTCAGATAATTCATAAGCTTATCTATAAGCCCGGCGAATGGGGCATGCAAGGATAGTATGTCTGATCCAGGAACATCAAGCGGCAGTGCAATTCTCCAAATTGTCATGATGCAGGGAAGTCTGCAGTAATTATCGGAAGAGACAGTTCGCGGACAGGGACTTACCTCATCAACGTGATCTTCCGCACTATCGTCTCTTCCCCCTGCACAAGCCGCAGAAAATAGAGACCCGTGGAAAGGGGTGTGATATCCCATGAGAAGGAGATGGATGAGATGATCTCTCCATCGAATGGACTGTCAACCAGTCTGCCGTACAGATCATATACATCGAGTCTGACTGGCCCCGGCTCCGCATGGATGGTGATCAATCCACTGCCGCAGATCGGATTGGGGGCAAGTATCCGCAATCCGGGCTCAACTGGACCCTCGACCTCGGTACCACCCTCATTCGGTGCTCCCGGGGTAGCAAGTGCAAGGATCTCCCATGCACCTGAGGCGTCCGGCCAGCGCCCGAAGCTGACATCCTCGCCCAGTGCCGGAAACACAACCTCGTCAACAAGTAATAAGGAGTAAAGCAGATAAACGCCTTCTCCCGATGAGCTGAGTTTGAATTCCGCATGCATCGACCCCTGTTCGGGATCATCATCAGCCCATACGATGAAATACTCACCTGGCTGTATTACCGTATCAGGGAAAGCGAATTTGAATGGATACGCGATATCATCGGTAAGGTAGTATCCCGAGAGGTCAACAGCATCGGGTCCACTATTGGTTATCTCGATCCAGTCATCGTACTCCCCGAAATTATCCGCTATTGTGGTTTCGTTCCTGGCCATGAGCTCATTGAGAACCAGCCCTGACTGGTAGAAGGCTACTTCAGGACCGAGGGTCATCTCGATCGCTGTTCCCCATGATGGATAAAGAAGAAGCAACTGGGTATCTGCCGGTGAGTCGATAACCAGATCACCGAGAATAGTCCTTCCAGGAAGAATGACTTCAAGGACGGAACGGCTGTTGGTCAGTAAGAGTGTATCCCCCGGCATAACCAGCATATCAGCCCCGGCAAAGAGCCGTGCCGGTGGATCCCCGGTCTGGAAACCGCAGAAGGAAATATCTTGCGGAGCATCCGATGTATTGACCAGTGGGATGTACCAGAGATACGGTGTAATTCTGACCGGCAGTAATATTTCAAATGAATCGGGATCAAGATCCTCATGACTTCTTCTGACTGTAGGTGCGCTGAGATCCCTTGCCAGATATGGTGGCCCGTACAACGGATAATAGAAAGCGGAATTGGCAATGCCTGAACCGATCCTTGCCCTGTACTTGACGGCAAGATGCATCTCGTCATGAGCAGCTGGAAAGCTGATAGTACTCGTCCATGAGTATCCATTGATATCTGACATCGGAACAACCTCGAGTTCAGATCCATCAGTCCATGAATATAGATACGCGACTCTGGCCTCGTCCTGGAATGTTATGGTCACTGTAACTGAATCGGATGCCCCTCCAGGGAGGAATTCCCACTCCGAAAGGACCATGCTTTCCACTGAAAGGGATCTGTCCGTACCCGGGAGTTCCTGCAGGAACTGGCCCCTGTCGATAACAGCCTGTCTGAGAACGGCGACAGCCTCATCGAATTCGCTGTTGGTTCCCGGCTTGAGTGTGTCGGCGTAAACACTCTCCCGGATAGCCAGGTAGATGGAATCGATGACTGAGGGAAGCTCATCCCTCATGATCACACCTGTCTGAAGCAGGTAATCATCGAAGAGGTCTCTGTTGCAGCTCTGCGCCAGAAGTCTTGCGGCCAGTGCAGCTCTCTGGGTATTCGAAACATGCCGGTCGTCGAGCCAACCGGATGAATACTCTCCAGTGTTGGAAATCCCGAATGAAGTGTCCCTGTCCCATGGGAATATGCGCCAGATCCCCTCCGGACTGAGGAAAAAGAAATAGTTGATGACCATTGCATCGTTATCGATGATCGCCAGCGTAACCGCCGCATATGCAAGGTAATCATCCAGATCAATTGAGAGTGGAGACAGAAGATTAACAGCATCGATGAGCTGCCTGACCAATGAAAGGGCTTCATCGCTTCCTCTTCTGGCTTCAAAACCGTAGGTGCCGGAAATGTCTGCAGGCTGCCATGCAAATCTTCCAGTCTTGTTTACGGACCTGAAAACCGGACCGCTGCCAAGGTCGTTCCTGTCGAAGAAATGCTGGTCAATTCTTTCAATCTGCGTGTACAGGCCATAGTAATCATCATTGATGTACAGCTCCACATGTTCTGCCAGCGAAGCTGGACGGCCGAGGCGTCTTGTAATAAAAAGAGCAAGTGCATTCCGCATCATCGAGACGTCCATATACTGGGCATCGAGCAGAATATGGGAAGCATCAAGGATCCCGGTATCGAACAATTCAAACTGCCAGCTTTTTTTTGGGGCGCAAAAGGAAGGAATTACCTCTGAACCCCGCCAGACAGCTGCAGGCACCGACCTCGGTCTCGATGAAGGCGGGGAACTGGTGATTGGCAAATGGATTCGCGTAGAGACTATCAAGCAATACCGGGGCGATCTCAAGCCTGTAAGTATCCACCACTCCCTGCTGACCAAGGAGAAGTATGACGCCAAGAATGAACTGCATGCTGCTCCATTGCTAATACTGGCGGAACTGTTCCATCACACGGAGAAAAAGCCGATCCTGTTCATCAGGTTCCCTGCGCAGAGCATATTCTCCCCAATCTGGTGTAATAATAATGTCTCATCCGATAATATCATACAGATGACTCCTGCTTGCGGATCTGCTGTCGGTCTCCCTTCTCATGCTGACCATCAGGGAGAGATGCGGTTTGGATCATCTTATCGGCTCAGCATGTGTTTGGTATCGGTCACTGATTTGTGCATAATGCCGGGGAAGAGACTATCCCGCAGCGATGACCACGGGTAGGAAACAGTCCGGACACTTCAGGGAGAAAAGCATGACTCATATTGCAGCATACCTGATATCATCGGTGATATTGGCTTCAACACTCTGGCTGGCCATGAAGATCACGTCAATAAGGGGCTCATGGATCCACCTCCTGCTTGCCGCGGCTATAGCAAACCTGGTAGGCCTTATCCCTGTCACCATCTTCGGTGCCTTCCTACCTGTGATCGTCCTTGTCTTCATGATATCGAAACTGACCTCGGCCGAGGTGTGGCCCGATGCAGTCCTGATGGTGATCATATCCTGGGGTCTGACATTGGTGCTTTCAATGTTTGTCATCACCAAAGTTCTCCAGAGTCTCTGACAGGACAGGTGAGTGACGGGATGACAGAACCATACTGACTCAAAACCATCTGAGCCCCGGAGCGAAAGCTGCCCTCTACATGACGGCGGCGACGCTCTTCCTATCCATGGTCCCCGTTTTCGTCAAGGCGATCCCGGCAGAGGCGGGAATACCTCTGGCCCAGAAGCTTTTCGCCCGAGCCTTCGTCTCCGGTCTTGTAACCCTTGCGGTCCTCCTGATCAGGAGGATACCACTCAGACCCGGCAATCCCCTCCTGCTGGGGGTCAGGTCTCTCCTGGGGATCGGTGGGATGCTTACCTACTTCACTGCCGTAGAGAAGCTCCCTCTCGCCGAGGTTGTCACAATCAACAGAATGAGTCCGTTCTTCGTACTGCTGTTCGCGTGGCTATTTCTGGGTGAGAAGCTGAAGAGACCCCAGCTGGCGGCGATCTGTCTCGGTTTCGCAGGGGTGGCCATGATCCTGAGACCCGGCACAATGCACTTCAGCGGTCCGGGTCTGACCGCTCTCCTCTCCGCAGTGTTTGCCGGGGGAGCCTACACGGCACTGAGAGGTCTCAGAAGATCCGATAGACCTCTCGTGATCGTCTTCTGGTTCTCTTTACTGATGTCTCTCGTATTCCTGCCGGGTGTTATCAGCAGCGGTGTCATCCCCGACATGAAGTCGCTGCTTTGCCTGATCGGCATCGGGCTCGCCGGCGTTTCCGGACAACTCCTGATGACGACAGCCTACCGCTGCGCCCCGGGTGGTCAGGTCGCTATCTACGGTTATCTCAGCGTCATATTCTCCATGGTCTGGCAGACAGTTTTCTTCGGATCGGTTCCGGAGGCTGTCATCTTCGCGGGTGGTGCTCTTGTCCTCCTCGGGGGATGGGTTAATTACCGCAGCGGATGAGTATCACCATCCTGACGAGGATGATGACAGGTAGATGACGGGCATCGCGACAGCAACCAGGTCGGCATAATCCTCGGGTTTCCGACGACTCCCGAAATCAAGCAGGATCGCGTTTCCAGACATCTCGAAAGTCCTGAAGGACTTTCTGTTTTCAAGGAAATGCTGTCTGAGTTCACGGCTGAATACGTTCTTTGTCTGTATTTCATCGCCCTTGAGCATGAAAGCCTTCGAGAAGTCAGGATCGTCCTCGAAATCGATATCCTGTGTGCCAAACTTCTCACCAACCCAGTCGATCAGACCCCGCTCGCGCCTGAGGAAAGACTTCGGAAAGCTGCTCCCCTCTTTCTCAAGAATGCAAACAGTCTGCCTGTGGACCTTGGATGATCGACCCTGTCCAGTATTCTG
>Ga0190293_1000624_pt1 | contig 12611 bp, 8 predicted proteins | sample 48693001_MG_FD_161671 | JGI IMG/M metagenome (GOLD analysis project Ga0190293, IMG submission 161671) | Hydrothermal vent microbial mat bacterial communities from Southern Trench, Guaymas Basin, Mexico - 4869-30-0-1_MG | ecosystem: Environmental > Aquatic > Marine > Hydrothermal vents > Microbial... | reverse complement strand
TTCATTACTTGTTATAGCTCCCACAGACCTGTCGGTATTTTGAATTTTATAGGAGAGTTGCATTTTCTCTTTTCGGTAAATTGCGAGATGTGCATCTTGAATTATCTGAAAATCCAATACGTTTTCCAATTGATGGTCTTGCTTTTCAGTATTGTATTTTGTTCTTGAACGGTAGTTTTTTGGTCTGTACAAAATAGGAGAAAGATCAATTCCTTCTGCTTTATAATGGTCAATGGCACTATTCTTGTCTAGTTTTTGAGACTGACCAACCATTTCGTCGATGGTTCTAAAACCTAAACTAGCCATGATCTCTCTTAGCTCCTCAGCAACGTAGTACATATAATTGATAACATGTTCAGGTTTTCCTTTAAAGTTCTTTCTTAATTCAGGATCCTGGGTTGCGATTCCAACCGGACAAGTATTTAAATGGCATTTTCGCATCATGATACAACCTGATGCTACCAGTGGAGCAGTTGCAAATCCAAATTCTTCTGCGCCAAGTAAGCAGGCCACAGCGACATCACGTCCTGTTTTTAGTTGTCCGTCACATTCTAAAACGATCCTGCTTCTTAAATGATTTAAAACCAAAGTCTGTTGCGCTTCTGCAATGCCTAATTCCCATGGTAACCCCGCATGTTTTAAAGATGTTAGGGGCGAGGCGCCAGTTCCGCCATCAAAACCGGATATTAAAATCACATCGGCCTTTGCTTTGGCAACTCCCGCAGCAATTGTTCCTACCCCAACTTCAGATACGAGCTTTACATTGATTCGTGCACTTCGGTTTGCATTTTTAAGATCGAAAACCAGTTGTGACAGGTCTTCGATCGAATAAATATCATGGTGAGGTGGTGGTGAAATCAATCCTACATAAGGAGTTGAATTTCTTACTTCTGCAATCCATGGATATACTTTTTCTCCAGGTAGCTGGCCACCTTCTCCGGGTTTAGCACCCTGAGCCATTTTTATTTGAATTTCTTTTGCATTTGTCAGGTAATGGCTGCTAACTCCAAAACGGCCTGATGCAACCTGTTTAATCGCCGAATTTCTGCTGTCGCCATTGATGTCTTTTCTGAACCTTTTTTGATCTTCTCCGCCTTCACCTGAATTGGATTTTCCGCCAATTCTGTTCATGGCAATAGCCAGATTTTCATGAGCTTCTTTTGAGATGGATCCATATGACATGGCGCCGGTTTTAAACCGTTTAACTATTTCTGTCCATGATTCTACTTCTTCAATTGGTATAGGGTCGAGATTTATAAATTCGAACATCCCGCGCAAGGTCATCAATTCTTTAGTTTGCTCATTTACAGCATCAGCATAAGTTTGATAGCTTTCTTTGCTATTCATTCTAACAGCTTGCTGCAATTTTGCAACGGTTGTTGGATTAAACATGTGGCGTTCTCCATTTCTTCTCCATCTGTAATCTCCTCCAATAGGTAGTTCAAGATTACTTTTAATATCACTTTTAAAGAAAGCTTTCTTATGTCTTTTTGAAATTTCACGCTCAATTTCGTACAATCCTATACCTTCAATTCGCGAAGGCGTATGAGGAAAGTATTTTTCGGTAAATTTTGAATTTAGTCCAAGCGCCTCAAATATTTGAGAAGCACGATAAGAATGTAAAGTTGAGATACCTATTTTGTTCATGATCTTTAAAATTCCTTTTCCAATGGCTTTGTTAAAGTTTTGAACAGCTTTTTCTGAATCAATTCCGTTTATAGAACCGTTTCTTACTTTTTCCCTAATAATTTCGTTTACCATGTATGGATTAATTCCACTTGCACCATAACCAAATAAAGTCGCAAAATGGTGTGGTTCACGTGGCTCAGCCGATTCAATGATGATACCAATTTTTGATCTCTTTTTTAATTCGTTTAATGAGTGATGTAAATAGGAGCAAGCCAACAATGGAGGAATAGGTCCGTTCTCTTTATCTGCATTTCTATCGGAAAGGATGATGATATTACAACCGTTATCAATTGAATTCGAAGCGGTTGATATCATATTATCCAATGCTTTTTCCAAAGCATTTAATCCTTTTTTAATATCATAAAGTATTGGTATTACACAGGTTTTAAAGTCGGGATGGCTAATATTTTTTATTTTGTCAAGGTCATTGTTGGAAATAACCGGATTCTGAATTTTTAATTTTTTACAATGTTCAGGTGTTATTTCAAAAATATTTCTGTCTTCTCCAATCGCCAGACTAATATCTGTAATAATCTCTTCACGAATTCCATCCAGTGGAGGATTGGTTACCTGAGCGAAAAGTTGTTTGAAATAATTGTATAATAATTGAGGTTTGTCAGATAGAATTGCGAGAGGTGTATCTGTTCCCATAGATCCTAATACTTCTTTTCCTGATTTACTCATTGGTTTGACAATCGTATCAATATCTTCCATGGTGTATCCAAACATTCGTTGCCTGGTTTTGTAAGGAATTATTTCAATTGGGCAGGTATTCCCTGTATATGGAACATCAGACAGAGGAAGCAGATTTGTATTTAACCATTTTCTGTACGGATGTTTAGATGTTATTTTGTTTTTTATTTCCTCATCTTCAATGATCCTTCCTTCATTCATGTCAACCAAAAACATTTTACCGGGCTCTAACCTTCCGTGTTTGACAATGTTTTCAGGTTTAAGATCTAAAACTCCAATTTCAGAAGACATCACCACATAACCCGATTTTGTCACACTGTACCTGGATGGTCTCAAGCCATTTCTGTCTAATAATGCTCCAATATAATTTCCATCGGTAAAAGGTACCGATGCCGGCCCGTCCCAGGGTTCCATCACACAAGAGTTGTACTCGTAAAAAGCTTTTTTACCATCAGGCATGGTGTCATCTTTTTCCCATGCTTCCGGTACCATCATCATCATTACTTCCGGCAGGGTTCTGCCTGTCATCAATAACATTTCAACTACCATATCCATAGCAGCTGAATCTGATTTTCCCTTTAAAATAACCGGAAAAATATTTTTGATCTCTTTTCCAAAAACTTTACTCTTCATTAACTCTTCCCTTGCTCGCATTCTGCTAACATTTCCACGTAAAGTGTTGATCTCACCATTATGGCACATAAAACGAAATGGTTGTGCCAGATCCCATGAAGGGGAAGTATTGGTTGAAAATCGCTGATGTACCAAGGCTAGTCGGGTAATAAGATCAGGGTCAGAGAGATCTTCATAATAATTTCGAATATCTTCTGGTATTAATAACCCTTTGTATATCAAAGTTTTAGTTGAAAAACTTGGTATATAAAACAGGTTACTATCCTTAAGTTTAGAGTCGTTAATTTTATGTTCGGCTATTTTTCTGGCAGAAAATACTTTGGCATTGAATTCAAAGTCAGTTAATTTTTGTTCGTTTTTACCAACAAAAACCTGTCTGATCTTTGGTTCAGTTTTTGTTGCAATTTTACCCAAATGTTCTGATTTTACCGGAACATCTCTCCATCCTAAAATCTCTAATCCCTGATCAGCAATTTCTTCTTCTAAAACCTTGATGCAATAATTATACTGATTGACATGCTGAGGTAAAAAAATCATTCCCACAGCATATTCACCCTGTTTTGGTAGTTTAAAATTACAAACTTTGGTGAAAAATTTAAAAGGTATATCAATTAAGATCCCAGCACCATCACCGGTTTTCCCATCAGAGCTTACAGCTCCCCTATGTTCTAATTTGGTGAGTATTTTAAGTGCTTCATGAATAATTTGATTTGTGCTTTCTCCATTTAGACTGCAAATAAATCCTGCTCCACAATTATCATGTTCAAATTCAGGTAAATACAGCCCTTGTTTCTTATACGTCATATTATTGGGTAATTTTCACAAAAATAATTAAAATATTACGTATTATTTAATAAATATTGTTAAAATAAGATAATAATGTAATATTCTCAATAAAGAAGAAAATAAATAAGAAAATTAAAAAATTAATAGCAAAGTAATTTCAATTTATCAAACAAAAGTTATTTTTGCATGAGAATATTTGTTTTCAAATTTAGATGCATGTTTTTGAAAGGGGGGTTCTTGTGTAAAATACTTATATTTTAATCAATTGCTAAATAAAACAGGGGGTTAGTCATTATAAACGTCAAGTTGGTTTTCAATAGTATTCAATCTTTTTTGAAGAGAATCAATTTTATGCATCAGGTTGGTTATAATGTCAATTCCTTCAAAATTGACACCAAGATCATTGTGTAAACGAATGATCTTTTCGAGTTCTTTTATTTTTTCTAATTTAATAAATTCATCTTTATCGACATAGATCAATTCAATTAATCCATACTCATTTAATGAATTGATAAATGAAAATTCAATTTCATAAACTTTACAAAACTGCTCTATAGGTATCAGGTCTTTTGTATTCATCTTATCTCAATTTTGACAATTCGTTAAACAATTCCTTTTCCTTATTTGTTAGATTAGTTGGCATTTTTATATGGTAGGTGATAAAAAGATCACCATATTCTCCCTCTTTTTTATAAACAGGAAAGCCTTTTCCCTTAACTTTTACTTTTGTATTGTTTTGTGTTTCGGGTTTGATCTTTAACTTAACTTTTCCATTTAAAGTGTCTATTGTTTTTTCGCCACCAAGGATCGCAGTGTATAGATCAAGATCAACTGCTGTATAAAGGTTTTTCCCTCCACGTTTAAATCTTGTATTGTTTAATATCTGAAAAGTAATATACAAATCACCATTTGGGCCTCCATTTGCTCCTTTACCACCATGATTTTTGATCTTAATAGTTTGGTTATTTTCCACACCAGCCGGAATGGTTAATCTGATTTTTTTTCCATTTATGGTGAGAGTCTGTTTTTGAGTTTTTAGAACATCGGTCAAATTAAGTTGTAAAGTTGCATTGACATCCTGTCCACGGAATTTACGGTGCGTACTACCTTCGCTTTGCCTGCCTCCGCCAAACATAGATCCGAAAAAATCGGAAAAATCACTTTCAGAATACGCTCCACCAGTGCCTGAAAAATGCTGTCCCCCACCGGAATATTGATTTTGTTGTTGCTGTTGCTGACGAGCTTTTTCATAAGCTTCACCATGTTCCCAGTCCTTACCGTACTTATCGTATTTCTTTCTTTTTTCGGTATCACTTAAAACCTCATTTGCTTCATTTATCTGCTGAAATTTCTTTTTGGCAGTTTCATCATTGGTATTTACATCCGGGTGATATTTCCTAGCAAGTTTACGGTATGCTTTTTTGATATCTTTATCAGAAGCAGTTTTAGGGATTTCCAGTATTTTATAATAATCTATAAACGACATATTTGGTTAATTTATACTTCAAAGATAAATAAATTTAGATATTTTTCATTATACAATTTCTTATCAATTAGCATTGTTTTTAAAGAATGTGTCAAAAAACACAACATGATATTTTATTGAATTTCGCCAATAATCCCAGGTGTGTCTTCCGGGGCGTTCTATATAATCATGCGGAATTTTTTGTAAGATCATTTTTTTATGCAACTCTATATTCGTGTCGTATAAAAAGTCGTCAATTCCACAATCAAATAAGATTTTTAAATCTTTCCCTGCAATAAGATCTGTCATATTGATGATGGTATTGTTTTTCCAGTTATCAGGAAATTGATCATAAGATCCCAGTCTATTTGCAAGTTCGTAATTTTTCTTATGTGCAAAAGGTATAAAGTTCATGCCACCACTCATACTACCGGTTGCACCAAAAAGATCGGGATGCTTAAAAGCCAAATAAAAAGCACCATGACCTCCCATGCTTAAACCTGTGATTGCTCTTCCTTTAGTAGAATTAATTGTTTTATAATTTTTATCAATAGCAGTCACCAGTTCATTAGAGATGTAGGTTTCGTATCGAAATGATTTATCAACCGGACTATCCAGATACCAGCTAAAAGGATGTCCGTCTGGGCATACAATGATCATATCAAATTGGTTGGAATATTCCTTGATCTCAGGAACCTTCGTAATCCAGTTCGTAAAATCGCCATAAGCACCATGCAATAAATAAAGGACAGGGAATTCCTTATTCTGATTTTGATAATTGTCAGGAAGTATCACAATATTTTGGATGTTCTTTTGCATGGAATTGCTAAAAACGGTCAAAGTATCTACCTGTTGGGCAAAGATATTTGTACTAATTAGCAAAAAAAGAATTATTTTTTTCATTAAGCCTTATCTAAGTTTAAATTGTTAGTCTTCCATCAAATGACTATCAAATATAGTGAATATAGAAGTAATACTTATGTGAGTAAAATCATTTATCTGATAACTAAAACCGTAGTGAAAAGAGTCGTTGGATGATGTTTTTTCATCCGAAACTCATAAGGTGACTCATAAAACTCACATGAGTAAAACCATTCATCAGATGACTGATAACCGTGGTGAAAAGAGTCATCAGATGAAGGGTTTAATGACGTTCAACTCAGGGGAAAAATCTCTTCACAACTGCTAGATTCACCCCCAGAGTAAAATGCATGACCTACCAAACGATAAACAAAAAGCTTTAGTCCTTTAAAATAGCTCTTGAAATCACAATTTGTTGAATCTCAGAAGTCCCTTCATAGATCTGGGTGATCTTTGCATCTCTCATCAATCTTTCAACATGATATTCTTTAACGTAACCATATCCACCATGAATTTGAACAGCTTCTACTGTAACACGCATGGCCATTTCGGCAGCGTATAATTTTGCCATAGCACCTGAAAGATCATAGTTGCTTTTTTGATCTTTATCCCACGCCGCTTTTAAGCACAACATTCTTGCGGCATCGATTTCTGTCGCCATATCAGCAAGTTTAAAAGCAATTGCCTGATGGCGGCTAATTTCTTTACCAAACGCTTTTCGCTCTTTAGAGTATTGTAAAGCAAGTTCATAGGCGCCAGAGGCAATTCCCAAAGCCTGTGATGCAATACCAATTCTTCCTCCGGCCAGAGTTTTCATGGCAAAAGTGAAACCAAAACCATCTTCACCAATACGATTTTCTTTGGGTACTTTTACATCATTAAACATAAGTGAATGCGTATCTGAACCTCTAATGCCTAACTTATTTTCTTTCTGCCCAACAACAAAGCCTTCCATGCCTTTTTCTATGATAAATGCATTGATCCCATGGTGCGCTTTTTCAGGATGTGTATGAGCAATTACCAGATAAATACTTGCAGTTCCACCGTTGGTGATCCAGTTTTTAGTACCATTAATTATATAATGGTCTCCTTTATCAATGGCCGTAGTTCTTTGTTTGGTGGCATCACTACCTGCCTCTGGTTCGCTTAGGGCAAAAGCTCCAATCACTTCTCCTTTAGCAAGCGGAACTAAATATTTTTGTTTTTGCTCTTCCGTTCCATATGTTTCCAGTCCCCAGCAAACAAGAGAGTTATTTACTGACATTACCACAGATGCAGAAGCATCAATTTTAGAAATCTCCTCCATAGCAAGTACATAAGAAACTGTATCCATTCCTCCACCTCCATATTTTGGATCAACCATCATTCCAAGAAAACCTAATTCTCCCATTTGTTTGATCTCATCATATGGAAATTTCTGTTTTTCATCACGTTCTATCACGCCAGGTTTTAATACATTATTTGCAAAATCACGAGCAGCATCTCGAATCATTATTTGTTCTTCGGTTAAAGTAAAATCCATATCGTTTAAAGTATTATTTATTTTATTTGAATTGTTCCAAAGATACAGCAAATTTTACAAATCAATTTGTATTTTTACAAGCAAATGAAAAATATGAATTGGCATGTAATTGGGGTAATGAGTGGAACATCATTAGATGGGATTGATTTGGTATATGTTAAAATTGAAAGAGAAAAATCATATTCTTTTGAAATTTTAGAAACAAATACGGTTAATTATTCCGAAAAATGGAAAAAAACATTATTTGAGGCTTTTAATTTTTCCGGTGAGAAATTAACAAAACTAAACGTTGATTATGGTAAGTTTTTAGGTGAAGTCATCAATGAATTTATGCAGGAAAATAAACTCAAAAATATTGATTTTATAGCATCTCATGGTCATACTATTTTTCACCAGCCACACTTAAATTACACTTTGCAAATTGGTAGCGGAGCAGCAATTTCGGCAGTTACAAATATCAAAACAATTTGCGATTTTAGAGTGCAGGATGTTGCTTTGGGTGGGCAAGGTGCTCCTTTGGTTCCTGTTGGAGATAAATTCTTGTTTTCAGAATATACATTTTGTTTGAATCTTGGAGGTTTTTCAAATATTTCATTTGAAAAAGACGATCAACGGGTTGCTTTTGATATTTGTCCGGTAAATATTGTGATGAATCATTATACGCGAAAAATTGGATTGGAGTATGATGACAGGGGAAAAATGGCTTCTAAAGGTGTATTAAATAAGGAGCTTCTGGACGAACTAAATAATTTACCATTTTATAAGGATGAACAACCAAAATCTTTGGGATATGAATATATTGTAGAGACAGTTTTGCCTATGATCGATCAATATAAATTACGATTAGAGGATGTTTTACGAACTTTTGTTGAGCATGTAGCTTTTCAAATTGCAAATGTTGTGAATATAAGTTCGGATCAAAATTTAGGTGAGAAAATGCTGGTGACAGGTGGAGGTGCTTTCAATGATTTTTTAATTGACAGATTAAGAGAACTTGCTAAAGTTGAAGTGATAATTCCTGATAAAGAAATAATTGATTTTAAAGAAGCTGTGGTTTTCGCATTATTAGGTGTATTGAAAGATCAAAATGAGGTTAATTGTTTAAAAAGTGTTACCGGTGCAAAAAAGGATCATAGCAGTGGTATTGTATTTAATGTTTAAAATTATATAAAATGAAAGAACTTCTTAAAAAGTATGAAAATAAAGAGCCGGAAATTATATTTCACTGGCGCGATCAGGAAACTGAAGCAGAGGGATGGACTGTTATTAATTCACTCCGTGGAGGTGCAGCAGGAGGGGGAACGAGAATGCGTAAGGGTTTGGATAAAAATGAAGTTTTATCTCTGGCGAAGACCATGGAAGTGAAATTTACTGTTTCCGGTCCGGAAATTGGAGGTGCAAAATCGGGTATTAATTTTGATCCGAACGATCCGCGAAAGCGAGGTGTTTTAAAACGTTGGTATAAAGCAGTTTCTCCTTTGCTAAAGTTTTATTACGGAACAGGTGGTGACCTGAATGTTGATGAAATTCATGATGTGATTCCTTTGACAGAGGAGTGTGGGATATGGCATCCGCAGGAAGGAGTATTTAACGGCCACTTTAAACCTACAGAGGCTGAAAAGATCAATAGAATTGGACAATTACGCCACGGGGTGATCAAAGTAATTGAAAATGATAAGTACTCACCCGATCTGACAAAAAAATATACAGTTGCAGATATGTTGACAGGGTATGGTGTAGCAGAGGCTGTAAAGCATTATTATGATATTTATGGTGGTGATATTCAGGGTAAAAGAGCAGTTGTTCAGGGCTTTGGAAATGTTGGTTCAGCTACAGCTTATTATTTAACACAGTTAGGGGCAAGAGTCGTGGGTATTATTGACAGAGTTGGTGGTGTTATTAATAAAGAAGGATATTCTTTAGAAGAGATACGGACCATGTTTTTAAATAAAAAAGGAAATATGCTCGTTGCAGAAGATATGATTCCTTTTGATGAAGTAAATGAGAAAATATGGTCATTACCTGCAGAAATATTTATTCCTGCTGCAGCATCAAGACTGGTGACAAAGGGTCAGATCACTCAAATGATCGATTCAGGGTTAGAAGTAATCTCACCAGGTGCAAATGTTCCTTTTGCCGATACCGAAATATTTTTTGGAGCTATCATGGAATATACAGATCAGAAAGTTAGTTTGATTCCTGATTTTATTTCCAACTGTGGAATTGCAAGGGTTTTTGCTTATTTAATGGAGTCAAGAATTGATCTTCCAATGAAAGATGATGCTATTTTTAAAGACACTTCTTTAACCATAAAGGAGGCTTTAAAGAAAGTAAATCAACTGAACCCATATAAAACAGATGTAAGCAGAACTGCTTTTGAAATTGCTTTACAAAAATTAGTGTAAAAGCAAAGATTACAGTATTCATATTAAAAAAGGAATTTTATTGATAAAAATCAATTGATTAATTACTATATTTAGCGACTAAAAATTAATAGATGGAAACTTTAATTATTCTTATTTTTGCCTTAGGATATCTGGCAATAACTTTAGAGCACAATTTAAAACTGGATAAATTAATACCAGCCCTTGGTATGATGGCAACTTTATGGGCTTTGGTTTCTTTTGGGATTGAGGCATTTCCCAATTGGTTTGATTCGAGTGGTCATAAATTAGTGGAAGGTTTCGCTGGTTTTGCCACGGAAGAAAAACATCATTTATTAGAAGAAACACTATTGCATCATTTGGGAAAAACTGCCGAAATTTTATTTTTCTTATTGGGAGCAATGACCATAGTAGAGATCATTGATTATTTTGATGGTTTTGCTACTTTTAAAGGTTATATAAAAACAAAAAGCAAGAAAAAATTATTATGGATTTTTGCATTTTTAGCATTTATTCTATCTGCAATTATTGATAATCTTACAGCTACTATTGTACTGATAACCATACTTCAAAAAATCATTAAAGATAGAAATACTCGTTTGTATTTTGCAGGTATGATCATTATTGCTGCAAATGCCGGTGGTGCATGGTCACCTATTGGAGATGTGACCACAACCATGTTGTGGATTGGTAAAAAGGTGTCTGCTGGAAAATTAGTTGAATTTTTAATTATTCCATCCTTAATTTGTATGGCAGTTCCTACTTTGATCGCTTCTTTTTTAAAACCGTTTAGAGGTGAAATTGAAGTAGAAGAAAAGGATGAAAAACCCGTTGATAAATATGGAACCAGAATGCTTTATATTGGTTTGGGTTCGATTGTTTTTGTGCCGTTTTTTAAAACAATAACACATTTACCACCTTATGTAGGAATGATGCTTTCATTGTCAATAGTAGGAGTTTTTGCAGAAATGTATAGTAGATCTTCTTTCACTATTTCACATCTTGTTGACGAAGAAGGAGATGATTCTGCCGGTCACCATAGCCCTGTGCATCTAGCCTTGTCAAGAATAGAAATGCCGAGTGTATTATTTTTCTTTGGAATTTTAATGGCAGTAGCTGCTTTGGAATCTTTAGGGTTATTGTTTATTGGTGCCGAATCATTAAAAACCGTCATACCAGACACAGATATTGTTGTGATGTTGTTAGGTGTTGCTTCAGCCGTTGTTGATAACGTGCCATTAGTAGCTGCAAGTATGGGAATGTTCAATGAACCATTGGATCATCATTTATGGCATTTTGTAGCTTATTCAGCTGGTACAGGAGGTAGTATGCTTATTATTGGTTCTGCGGCCGGAGTTGTTGCAATGGGAATGGAAAAAATTGATTTTTTCTGGTATTTCAGAAATATTGCATGGCTTGCCACAATAGGTTTTATAGTAGGAGCAATAGCTTTTTTTGGAATGAGAATGATTTTATAAATTTTAAGTAAATTTTAAGAGTTTTACTGCAATTTTAAACTAGGTTTAACCGTTAATTTCATTAGCCAATAATTGAAAAGTATGATATCAAATATTCAGCAAGATTTGGGAGCAAATCCTGATATTTTAACAGAAGCAGTTTCTGAAGAAAAAACCCTGTCCATTTATAATTTAATTATGCATAGTGGCACTGGAGGTATGATCATTATTGCCTTGCTTTTTGTTTTACTTTTGGTTGCACTATACATTTATTTTGAGCGGTATTTCGCAATTAAAAGAGCTTCAAAAGTGGATAAGAATTATATGAATCAAATTAAGGATAAGATCCTTAGTGGAAATATTGAAGCTGCCAAAGTATTAAGTCAAAGTAATAAAACTCCTGTTGCCAGATTGATTGAAAAAGGTATTTCAAGAATAGGAAAACCTTTGGAGGATATCAATACGGCTATTGAGAATGCAGGAAAACTGGAGATTTATAAACTAGAGAGAAATGTTAGTGTTTTAGCAACCATTGCAGGTGCTGCACCCATGATAGGTTTTTTAGGAACAGTTATTGGTATGATCATTGCAATTCATGAAATAGCAAATGCAGGAGGTCAAATTGACATCAAATTATTGAGTGATGGATTGTACACAGCAATGACCACCACAGTTGCCGGACTAATCGTTGGAATTATTTCCTATATTGCTTACAACCATCTTATTGATAAAACAAATAAGATAGTGTATCAAATGGAAGCCAATTCACTTGAATTTTTAGACCTGTTAAACGAACCAGTATAAACACTTCTTTTGATTTACAATTTAAGGTTATTAATTAAGATTTTTTAGATGGAAATTAGAGGTAGAAATAAGATAAATCCAAATTTCAATATGTCGTCCATGACGGATATTGTGTTTTTACTTTTGATATTTTTTATGCTGACTTCAACACTGGTAACAGTAAATGCATTAGATATTATCTTACCAAAGGCACAAGGTAAAACCGAGAACAAAAAATCAGTTGCCATAAGTATTACCAAAAATTTAGATTTTTTTATCGATCAGGAAAAAGTAAAAGAAGGTAATCTGGAACAAATTTTGATGGAGAATTTAAAAGC
>Ga0190293_1000623_pt1 | contig 12619 bp, 7 predicted proteins | sample 48693001_MG_FD_161671 | JGI IMG/M metagenome (GOLD analysis project Ga0190293, IMG submission 161671) | Hydrothermal vent microbial mat bacterial communities from Southern Trench, Guaymas Basin, Mexico - 4869-30-0-1_MG | ecosystem: Environmental > Aquatic > Marine > Hydrothermal vents > Microbial... | reverse complement strand
ACCGTCCTTTTCCATGAACAATTTAAAGAGGTTGAATAAAAGCTTTGTGAAGTTCTTCTGCTGAACTTTATTAAGTCCGAGACTGAAAGACAACTCCCTTGCATGGAATGCGGACATCCCTGTTACCGGGTGAATATAGACCTTGTGTATTAGGTCGGGGGTTTTTTCTGCAACTTCCTCGATCTCCATTCCACCTTCGGTTGATGCGATTATTACAGGCATCTCCTTCTCTCTGTCGATTATTATTGCCAGATAGAGTTCATTTACAATATTAAGTCCCTGTTCGATGAGTATTTTCCTCACAAGCTGGCCTTCCGGCCCTGTTTGTTTGCTGACTAAAGTCATTCCAAGGATTGAGCGAATGTGATCACTTGCCTCTTTGTTGTTCCTGGCAAGCTTTACTCCTCCTGCTTTTCCCCTTCCACCTGCATGGACCTGTGCTTTTATCACACATGGGAATCCCAGTTTTTTAACCGATTTTTCAGCTGATTCAATGTCTTCAGCTATAAATCCCTTCGGAACCGGAATCGAATAATTCCGAAATAAATCTTTTGCCTGGTATTCATGTATTTTCATTTGTTATCCCTTATAATTCCTTTTGAAAAACCTTGGAATTTTTGTATTCATCTGTGATCTTGAAAAAGATCAGTTTTTCCCCTTTTAATATTTTTTTTGAAATTTTGAAAGATTCGGATTTTGAATCGTTTATCTTGTCTGAGGGGTTAAGGGGATACCATTTTTCCCCCGAGAATGAATATTGAACCTTCGAAATGACAGAAGTTTTGTCAACCACCCTGAATGTGACAAACTCACCTGTTCTCTGGAAGTCAGAAAGAACCGGAGCTGTGGAATCTATTGTGAATTTTTTTGATTCCATTGTGTCTGTTCTGTATGTGTCGGGTGAATTCGAAAGGGCATCATCAGTAACAATTTTTAATGTGTAGTTGCCATCTTCGTATAACTCTGTATCCAGTTCGGTCCTTGATGTAGTGATATCCTCTCTGAATCTGATCCACTCTTTCCCTGAGAATTTCTTTAAGAATAATGAATGCTTTAAATCATCCTTATTAGGGTCATCAGTTTTCCAGGAAATATTCAATAAATTCTTTTTCCGAATCACTGGTTTTTTCTGATTTGCATTCTTCTTTGGCTGAATGGGGATGCGGATATTTATTCTTTTTATTTCAGGCTTTAGATTTTTTTGTATATAAAAGAACCGGAAGCCGGAAATCTCAGGAGATTTCACTTCGGATGCTGAATTTAAATTAACCTTGATCTGAAAATACTTATATCCGTTCCGGTTAATATTTGAATTAATACTGTCGGTGAATGGTGGTGACCATTCAGTCCATGTGGGATCCGGAGAGGCGGTGTTCCCCGATCTTACAAATAGTGAAATTGAAGGAGTTTTTCCTTCTGAAGAATCCCAATAGAGCCTTCCTGCTCTGCTCTGAATACCGAGGTTGAATATATCAGATGTATAAGAACCTTTGGAGGAAGGGAAATTGCTGAGTTTTACTATTGAAGAAGTGTTATTGTAAACGATAGTGAAGCCTTCGGGCCCGGGCAATATTTTATAGGCTTGAGCAGATTCACCTTCATAAACAAGAGAATAACTTCTGTCTTTATTTATTCTGTATATTCTCCCTCTGTCCCCCGTCCCGATGAGGACGCCTCCGTTTCTCCTGTCAGGAACAACAGCATATATATGCTCATCGGATGATGACCATATTTTCTCAACTTCTCCGCCTGAATGCCTAAGGTATAATGCACTTTGTTCTTCCGGTGTCATTTGCACTTTCGGGAACGAAAAGGAGATCACTTTACCGCCAATGGATGTTTTCTTTTTTTTCACTTCTTTCGAAGCGGAGAACCAGATATCTCCTTCGTTGTCTTCATAGATCCCGTTTATTTCTTCAAAAGGGGTGTCGTAAAGGACCCTGTTTTTTTGAGCACTTATTTTGTATAGGATTCCACTACCTCCGCTTCCTGCAATGATCGAATTGTCAGCTGAGATAAAAAGGGAGAGGATATGAGTGTCTCCCGAAAATATCTTTTTAGAATTTCCGTCCCTGTTGATCCTGTAGATGCCTCCGCTGCCTCCGACGGCACAGATGATATTTCCTGTTCTATCTTCTTTGATATCCCAAATATATTTTTCGTCAGGGTTGAAGAACTCTTTTGACTTCATGACACCGGTGATCCTGAACAATTTACCTCTGGGAGACGAACCAGCATATATAAAATCATCGGATCCATACAATACAGCATAGATGTCGGGTTCCTGAGCTTTGAACATTTCTGTGATCTTGCCATCCTTTCCGATCCGAAAGACAGATGCATTATGTCCTGTTCCAAGATAGATATCACCTTTTTTTGATATTGCAGATCCGAGGTAATACTCCTTGTCAGGCCCGGCTATTAACGAACTTTTTAATGATATGAACAATTCTCCGCTATCTGTTAACCCTGTGCCATTGAAAGTTCCCTTTTCAAAATTACGAAAATCTCTTACCTCCATTTTCTTGACCTGTACTGGATGGAGAAGAGAAAAAGTGAGAATGATCAGGGTTATGATCAATATCCTTTTATTCATTTTACCTCTCTCTTATCTTCAATTTGAACAACTTTTTACCGGTTATTATTACCGGTACTTCCATCTGATAATCCTCAAGCGATGAATATTTGATTTCTGACTGATTTTTTACAACAGAATTATAATCGTAAAGGTTTCTCAGTCCGGCCGGGAGGTTTGAGAACTCGTATCCTTTCACGAACATCCCCTTCTCCGGAACTATCATTTTAATATAAATCCGATTGTTTTTTCTGATATTGTTTATAGCTCTGATCAATGAGTTCAAGGTGGAAGGGAAGAATGATGATTTGATATTCTTTGCTTCAAATTTTCCTATTTCGTTTTTATCTGCTATAAGGAGACGGAACTCAGAGCCGTTTTTCAATGCAGGAGCTTTCAGTTTTATGCTCTCTGTGGAAATAGATCCTCTATCGTTCTTAATTATGATCTTGATATCCATCAGTTCGCCGGGCTTAAACTCATTTTTGTTTATAAGGACACTTGATATTTCCCCTCTTTTTACAGTCTCTGACACATCAACATTGAAATCCATTTTTTGTATCTTTATCTGTTTCTCTTTGTTGTTCATGATAAAGAAGTTTATTGCGAGGAGCAGGTCAGCAAACTCATTATATGAGTTTCCGCCGCTGAAAAGGTCATTAATAATTATATTCTTCTCATTCTCAATGAATATTTTTCCATCAACCCTGATCGAATTGAATCCGTATTGCTGGATCTCAGTTAGAAATATATTTGCTACTGATAGTTGGACCATCGCCGGAGTGAGGAGCGGGTGGTTTATCATTTCAACATTGAATTTCCGGTTTCTGTTGCTGAAAAAGATTTGAAGAGGGATCATGTAGGGTGTTTTCCCTATCTCACCCATTACTGCGGAAAATCTGTCCTGGGTTATAGTCCCGATCATTTCACGGGTTGAGGACAACTTAAAAGATTCCTGGTAAGAAGGTACAACAGAGACCACTTCCGCTTTGTGCATCGGGAATTCAACTTTGCCCAGATTGAAGAACGGATGTCCGAAGAGATAAACTTTTTTCCCATCAATATATGTAACGGTTCCGGATGAAGAATATTCAAAATCACCTCTGACCAGCGGAATGGAAACCGCATCTGCGCCACGGATGGAGCCTTTGAGTTGTGGTATTTTCTGTTTGGCACTGTCCAGTTTCAGATTGTTTGAAGGTGTGAAAAGGGGTCTTAACAATTTGTCTGCCTGGCCCAAAATGCCCCTGCTTGTAGAGAGGAGTCCTATCGGGAGGGCCCCATCTTCAGAAGCAGGATCTATCCGTCTGACCATTTCTCTTCTCAGAATGTTTTTAATGTTCTTTACGTTCTGTTTATCAAACTTAACCTTAATGTCAGAAATATCAATTGTATATTCCGGAGTGTCATATTCTTTTACTTTCAGAATATCCTCGATCGGAGTAATACCTGCAATTGGTTTTTTGGAAAAGTTGAAACCGTATGATACCGATCCTATTATTTTCCCGTCTATAAAGACCGGGCTTCCGGACATACCTGCGATAACACCTATCCCTTCCAGTTCGGGGGCAAACAATTCAGCAATTATCAGATTCTTTCCCGGTGAAAAATTTTTGAGAAATCCGAGGATCTTAAACTTGAAAGTCTCAATATTCGTCCCCTTGAAGATAGTTTTCCCTTCCCCTTCCATCCCTTTTTTCAATTTACTGTATTCTAGTATCTCTGCTGATCCTGATGTAAGTGAAATAATCAGCAGCAGGACAAAAAGAATTTTTTTCATTTTTTCTCCAGAAATTCCTTAATGCTGGCCAGAAACGGGGCAACCTGGAATGGTTTGTGTATGATCCCTATTGCACCTGCCTGTTCAGTAAACTCGTTATCGAGCCTGTGGTCCCCTGTCATGAGTGCAACAGGAGTATTAATATTATTTGTTTTCAGTGAGGAAATAAAATCTTCAACACTTGCATTTCCGATATTCACATCTGCAATGATAAGATCAAATGTATCTGCTCCGGCTTTTTCAAGTGCCGTCTCAAAATCTTCAGATTTAATTCCCGAAATATTCTCGAGTGCAAGGAAATCGACGACCAGGTCCCCTATGTATCCTTCATCGTCAACTATAAGAATTTTTTTTCCTTCCATAATGAAATAATATTAATAGAATTTCCTCAAGAAATCAAGAAGTGGATGTATTCGCCGGGGGTTAAACGTTAAAATTTAACGCCTCTTTGTTTCGCAAATCGGGATACTTCGAATACTATTCTTTCGGGCCGAAGTATTGCCCTGATCCCGCCATACTCTGAAGTATAAAATAATTTTATATGATTATGTTCATATCTTTCCCTTACCTCTTTGTCGGGAAACCCGAAACTGTTCCTGTGACCCAGAGAAAATACGGCCTGATCAGGATCGGTCATGCTGAGAAACGCGACAGTTGAAGATGTCCCTGATCCATGGTGGGGGACTTTAAGTATATTACATTTAAGTTCTTTCCCGTATCTGCTTATTAATTCCATTTCCGATCTCTCCTCAATATCCCCGGTGAAGAGGATCGTTTTGTTAAGGTGGGAGATTCTTATAACCTGAGAGTGGTCGTTCACGGTTCGGAAGGGCTGCAGGAATTGGAATGGGAATAAAAGCGAGATCTCGGTTTCTCCGTTCTTTATCCGGAATCCGGCTTTGATCTTTCTGATCCGGATATCGCCGGAGCATTTATCAATGAGTTCATTATAAAAAGGGTTCTCGTCAGGAGTTGAGGAGATCCAGACCTCCTCCGGCCTCAGTATATCAATTATTTCATTAATTCCCCTGATGTGGTCAGGATGGTAGTGAGAAACAGCTATCCATCTGATCTTAATGCCCTGTCGGAGAATGAACGGGAGCACTATCTGTTTCCCAACCTCAAAATCACCGAACCTTGAACCGCCACCGTCAATGAGCAGTGAATCGCCACCGGGAAGCACAACAACCTGAGCATCGCCCTGGCCTACATCCAGGAAGTATATCTCAGGAAATTGAGGGTTATAAGGGGGAGATCTAACAACTATTACTGATATTGCTATGGAGAAAAGGATAGAGAAAATAATTCTGATCACTCGCTTTTGCCAGGTGAAGCTGAGAACAAAAAAAAGGATCAGGGAGATAAACAGAATGAGAGATGATGGGGGTGCTCTATAGATTGTGAGGTCAATTTCCTTTGAGAAAGACTCCGCAAGGAAGAAAAAACAACTAAGAGGGAGGTTTGCCATAGCTGTAAAGGGTACGGCCATAATTGGAGGAAGGAGAGAAGCAGGTATCAGCGGGAGTGATAAGCACATTATTATTGCCGTCAGGGGCAGGAGCACCGGGCCTGCCAGAAATCCTGTAAATGAATATCTCATAAAAAAATAAAGGGAAAGGGGAATTGATATGGCTGATGCGTTCAGATTTGCCGCGATCATTTCTTTTAGATATGAATTTTTTTTTGTCCCTTCACCGAAGAATATTTTTCTCCCTGAAACGATCCCTGCCGTTATTGTAAAAGTGAGGATGAATCCGGGATCGAGAAAATACCGGGGATTATTTAAAAGGAGGATTAAACCGGTAAAGGAAATTATATTAATGATGTCTGATCTGAGATATAACATTTTTGCAATGGAAATCAGGGTCGCCATTAAAACAGCCCGTTGAGCAGATATTTTGAATCCGGTAAGTAAAAGAAAGGTGAGTAGAACAAAAACAAGTATGAGATATTTTTTTCTCATTCGTAAACCTGTTCTATTAAGTAAGAAAAGGGTAAATAATGCAATAATTCCAATATGAGCGCCTGAAATGGCAAAAAGATGATATACACCCGTTTTCAGCAACACTTCTTTCACTTCAGGTGTGAGCCTTCCCCTGTCTCCCAGGAGAAGGGCTTCAAGCATCTGTCCCTCCTTTCTGAGAAAACCATCTGTTTTTATATATTTTCTTTCTATAAGGCTCCTGACCCTCTCTCTTATCCATCTTGTCATCTGCATTAACATACCGGATCTCTTTACCCTTTCGAAAAGGAGGGAGGATTTTGAATATCCGTTGAAATGAATGTCATTTACAAATAGATAAGAATTCGAATGCAGTGGAAAAAAGTTAACAGAAGGCCTGGGTTCTTTTATGACGGTGTCGATCTCAACTATATCTCCTCGACCAAGATGTCTGAGATCTCCGTTAGTAGTAATTTTTAAAACAAATGTCTCCTGCTTCTCCCTTACAATTTCTCCAAGCATTTCTACTCTTACAATTATTGTCGAAGTTCCGTTGCCAAGGACAGGAAAGCATAGTAATTTTCCCCTTATCTTTACATACTCTTCACTGCATATATCAAGTTCCTTTTTCTGATAATAGATTTTTTTATTAACCATATATTTTTGGCCGGCGAGTAAGGAGAGCGCTATAGATATAAATAATATTGAAACAGTATAATATTTTACAACAAAGAACACTGCAAATAGTCCTGCTGCCACTACGACCATCGGCGGGATCAGATCATTCGTATATCTAGTATGATCAAGGATAAAGAGAGCTGCCAGTGTAGTGCTGAAGGGGATTACAAAAAGTTTCTCCATAATTGAGATTATGGACTGTTAACTCTAAGTTTTCAACAAAATATTAAAAATGTTGAATTACTTCCTGATTCTTTTGAGTGAAGCCTTTATAAATTCGAATATATCTCCGTCAAGTATTTTCTGTGTGTTTCCTATCTCAACTTCTGTTCTGTGATCCTTGATACTCTGATAGGGGTGGAGAACATAAGATCGGATCTGGTTCCCCCAGGCAATATCTCCTTTTGAATTTTCCAGCTTTTCTTTTTCAGACATCTTTTTCTTCATTTCATTATCATACAATTTTGCTTTCAGAAGTTTCATGGCTCTATCTCTGTTCTGGTGCTGGGAACGTTCACTCTGACATTGTGCAACAATATTTGTAGGGGTGTGAGTGATCCTTATTGCTGAATCGGTTTTGTTGACATGCTGACCGCCAGCACCTGATGCTCTGTATGTATCAACTCTCAGATCTTTCGGGTCGATCTCGATCTCTATCGAATCATCTACTTCAGGATAAACGAAGACAGCGGCAAAGGAGGTATGGCGTCTTTTATTGGAGTCAAAAGGGGAAATCCTGACAAGTCTGTGAACTCCTATTTCCTGCTTCAGGTAACCAAAAACATAATCCCCCTCAATTCTTACAGTAGCACTTTTGATCCCTGCTTCCTCACCGGCCAGTATTTCAATTATCTTTGCCTTGAACTCCATCCTCTCTGCAAATCTCAGGTACATTCTAAGCAGCATCTCTGCCCAATCCTGGCTCTCTGTCCCCCCGGCACCGGGATGAATAGTAAGAAACGCATTATTAATATCACTCTCGCCACTGAGATAATTTTTCGTTTCTGTTTCGTCAATAAACTCTTCGAATATTCCAAGTTCTGATTCAATTTCAGCAATAATCTCCGGATCTTCTTCTGCAAGATCAAAGTATGTATCCATATCATCGATACCGGAATTAAATTTATCTTCAATTTTGAGTTGGTTCTCAAGTTTCTTTTTTTCTTTCAATAAAAGAGCGGAGCGTTTTGGCTGGCTCCATATGGATTCATCGAGGAACTTTCCTTCTATTTCTCCTAGTCTTTTATGCTTTTTCGCAAAGTCAAAGAAACCCCCTGAGATCTTCAGCTTTTTTTTTCAGTTCTCCGAATTTGTTCTTTAGTTCTGCGAGTTCCATATATTGATTCTATATTGTTTTCATGACCGGGTCAACAATGATAAATGAGAGGAATAATGTTGAAAAAGCTGAAAAAGAAATAAGCTTCAATTTTCAAGAATAAATTTACTTTTTTAATTAAATATTGTTGATATTGTTTTATTTTTTATCCTATAATTATATTTAATAAACGGTCTAAATCCCTATACCGTTCAGGAGGTGTAAATGAGGAATTTCATCAGGTTTCTAATTGTCATTTTCTTGTTCCAGATACTTTTTACAAGCTGCGATGCTCTTTTACAAACATATGTGCGATTTGATAACAGATCTGAAACCAAGACTGTTAGGGCTATATGGGATGGTGCCAACATGGGAGATCTTGCGCCCGGAGAGAAGACCGAATACAGAGAGGTCAATCCCGGGACACACACACTCCAATGGAAAAATGCTTTGAATGGTAAGGCACTTACATCTATTGGATGGCCGAATCTGGTGGCAGGAAATCAATCTACATTCCCATATACTGATCCGTGATCATACATTCTGCTACACTTGAATATAATTTAATAATTGTTATTGCCTGGTGATCTTTCACAAATATTTTTGTGGAGGCAGAATCTACAGTTTTTTTCATCATCTGTCTGGATAAAATGCTTATCCGGGTCATAGATATCACTCAGGATAGAAGTTAATACTTTTTCGAATTCATCAAGTATGGATAGTTCAAAAATTTCCTCATTGTTTATCTTAACGAAGCTGAGTTTGTCTGATAGATTCTTGAACGGGTAGATTCCGAGTTTGAATTTTTTATTAAGTATTTTTCTGTCTTTTAGAAGCAAAGTGTAAAAGAGGAGTTGAAAGATCTCTTTTTGTTTAACAAAATCAGCATCATTCATATCACCTGAAAAACTCAGTTTTTCAACTTTTCCCGTTTTATAATCTATTATCCTTGTTATCTCATCCTTAATATCGATCCGGTCTATGATACCGTTCAACCTGGCCGATTCATGATTCCCGTTCAGTTTAAAAGTGAATTCTACATCCGAAATCTTTTCCTCCAGGGAATTGATCATAACCGGAGCATCAGCTTCTTCATCGCTCAGGAATTTTTTTGTGAGCTTTTTTATTACCTCGAAGGTTATCCTGTTCAGTCCGGTCTCTATCTCAGTTATGCTTTTGTCTTTGAATGAATCACGGATTATCCTGTCTGTCAGCTCCGGGCTGAACTTCGAGTAGTATTTCACATCAACATCTTTTCCGGAAGTGCCCTGATATATTTTTTCCAGCACCTTGTGAGTTATCGATCCGAACTTGGCGGGATCATTGGCCTCGTCAGTGTCGGAATAATCTTTCAGCCCCAGAATGTATCTGAACCAGAACCTGAGCGGGCATTCCTGCCAGGTTCGCAGAGATGTTGGGGAGAAGCTCATCTCCCTTATCCTGCCAATGTTGTTATTACTTTTTTCAACACTGATCTTACCCTGGCTCTTAATTTCGATCTTGAAGTCGATAGTGATATGGCTGATATCTGCAAGGGAATTGTACTCCTTGTATTCAAGAAGGAGCTGGTCAATGAACCTGCTCCTTTCTCCTGCCATTATTCCCGGTTTAACCCCCGAATATAGAAGTGTGATATTCCGACTGTTGGCAAGCATTCTATAAAAATGATAAGCAAATATTGATTCTCTCTCTCCGTGGACAGGCAGGTTAAAAGCATTTCTTACATCCTGAGGGATGAAAGTGGGAGAATGCTTACCTGAGGGGAATTGATCTTCGTTCATTGAGAGGATGAAAAGATTCCTGAATCTCAGGTTCTGCATCTCGAGAACGCCGAGTATTTGAAATCCCTCCAGAGGTTCTCCTGTAAACGGTATATGAACAGAGCTGATAAGGTCGGTGAACATCCGGTGAAACCCTTTAAGACTGACAGGGTCCCCTGTTCTCTTAATGATCTCGTTTAGCTTCCCCGATAAAGTGTGGAATCTGGAAATGAACTCCCTCTCGATCTCAGAAAGATTGATATTACTTTTTGCCACGGCCTCCCTGAGCATATCTAAAACAGACAGGAGTTTGTCTAGAAATTCCGTGGAATTATAGTTCACAGAAACAATTTTTTCTAATATCCCGCCTGCATTCTCAGGAACATTGATAAAAGTGCCTGTCCCCTTTTTAAGTTCACTCAAAAGATCAAGGATCTCATCATCAGCGATCATTTTAATATATGGGTGATCGATCACATGAATCAGGTCCATCCTGTTAAAAAGTGCATTTTTTTTGTTGTGGAGATCCATAAAGGATTCATATAGTGAATAAGCGGAAGTTTGCCTTAGTGGATAGCCCAGTGAAATGTTCCCCTTTCCGGTTTTTTCGGGAAGAGAGTTCAAGATAGAGAAGAGGAGGTTCTCATCAGGAAGAATTAAAGCGATATCTTCCGGTTTTTCACCCTTTCTGAGAAGTTCAGCTAATTTTATTCCGCAATATTTTACCTGGCCGATATCTGAAGTTGTTTCAATTATTTCAATCTTTTTTTCCCCTATCAATCCACCGGCAGGAGGAGATAAGATATTTTCAGGGCTTATCAGTTCTTTGTTCTCTCTGAAAAAATTACCGGCCTCCTGCTCCACATCTTCTGTAAAATATTTGTCTGTTTCTGAGAAAATTTCGGCTATGCCGATATCCTTTAATTGGAGCATTATAGATTTTTCTGCACCTGAAAGGGCATTGAATCCGGCAAAAACAATCTTCTTCCATCCCCTTTTGGTGATCAATCCGATATCTTCCGCAACTTTCCGAAATGCCATTCCTTCATATCCGGTGTGATGTGACTCCAGTGATTCTCTGAAAGGAAAATAAATGTCTTCTAATTCTATCCAGAATTCTCTGTAATCTTTTTTGATCTCAGGATTGTTGAAGGGTTCCGGATTTTCGAGCCCGTGGAGATCTTTGAGTGCCTTGAAAAGGGTTCCCGCATCCGCCAGGCTTTTATCTATCTCGTTAAGGTCTGAGATTATTATTTTCCCTGTCTGGAAAAAATGTTCCATTAAGATCTTCTTTTCAGGGAACAGATCCCTGTAAATATTATAGAGTTCAAATATAAGTTCGTAAGTTTCAGGGATCTCGAGGCCGGAACAATCCTTTACCAGGTCATTAATGGAAAAGATCGCAGGTGACCATAACGGGAATGGCGATAGAGAGACAAGGTTGCTCCTGAAATAAACAGCGGACCTTTTGTTGGGGAATACAAAGGCTATATCTTTGATATTTTCTCTATATTCATCGAAATATCTTGCGGCGATATTCTCTAAAAATCCTTTGTCGTTTTCCATATGTTATACCTCTTTCATTTTCATTGAGCTTAAATAGAAGATCACACCTCTGACATTTCTGTATCCCATATCTTCGATAAGAGACCTATACTCCTCCACCTGAATTATGTCGGATTCTTTTTCCTTACCGGTTTTAAAGTCAATGACTATTGTAGAATCATTCCTGAGTATGACCCTGTCCGGCCTGAATGTCCCTGTTTTTGATAAAAGCGGTTGTTCAGTAAGATGTTCCCCCTCCCCGTAAAACCACTCCTTAACTTCTTCGATCTCAAACATTCTTTTGATCTGATGCCCGATCTCCTCCGAGTCCCCTTTTTCTATCCGTCCGGAGTAGACCATCCGATCAAGAATATTTTCAGGTGTAACCCCTTCTCTTATCTCAGAGAGAATCTCGTGGATCAGAATACCCCGGTCTGTTTTTTTCAGATCATCCTCCGGAGTGAGCGCCCAGAACTTCTCTGATCTTTGTCTGATGGTGATTTTCCCGCTCCAGCGGGTAGATAAAAGTTCTTTATCTTCTATTGTTTCGGTTTTCCTTTCTACCGGTTTTGAGTCAACTTTTTTTAAAAACCCTTTTTCAAATAATCCAATATTATTTTCTTCAAAATAATCTGATCCTGAAATATCTCTTAAAAGCCTCAGGTTCTTGTACTTATTACCTTTCAGCTCTTTATCTTCAGCAAAAATGAAGAGGGCGTCTTTTGCCCTGGTGCAGGCGACATAGAAGAGGTTCAGATCATCCAGTTCAGCCCTGAAATTTTCTTCTCTCCACCCTTCGGAGAAAAGAGTGGAATCGAGAGATTGATTTTTTTTGATGAAATATGGAGGTGGGTAGCTGTCTATGGAGATCTCAGAGCCTTCTGGATTGAGCCACAGATTACCGCCCGGTTTCTCCTTCCAGTCGGAATAAGGGATAATAACAACAGGGAATTCCAGCCCCTTTGCTTTATGGATCGTCATTAATGTAACGCCCTCACTGTTTTCCGGAGTGGGGACGCTATAG
>Ga0190293_1000622_pt1 | contig 12629 bp, 7 predicted proteins | sample 48693001_MG_FD_161671 | JGI IMG/M metagenome (GOLD analysis project Ga0190293, IMG submission 161671) | Hydrothermal vent microbial mat bacterial communities from Southern Trench, Guaymas Basin, Mexico - 4869-30-0-1_MG | ecosystem: Environmental > Aquatic > Marine > Hydrothermal vents > Microbial... | reverse complement strand
CGCTAACCCGGCGGAAAAGGTCCTCGGCGTCTCCAAGCTGCACGACATCGAATTGATTGCCATGTCGACTCACGGCCGCAGCGGTATCGGTCGCTGGCTGCTCGGGAGTGTTGCCGAGAAAATTGTCCGCCACAGTGAGGTACCTGTATTGCTGCTTCGCTCAGGCAAGTTGAATGAGGGTTGATATTCCCCCTAACCCTTTTCCCGCCAAGGGAGAGGGGACGGGGTTTCTGGGGTGGTTTCTGGGGTCTGGCCAGGACAACCAATTGAAATATTTAGATATAGTCGATATGTCGAGCCCCATATCATGCTTAGAGGAAAAGGGGACATCCTTTATATTATAGGATTTGAAAATCGGTTTCAATATGCTACGCTGATGCGATGCCACGACAAGGTAAAAAACTACGACTTCACATACAGACCTTTCTTAGGACTGGTGATCTTACCCTGTTTCTTCAACTTGAAGATAATGTTGGCAACTTTCTTCTGGTCGAAGCCCGTCTTTTTAACCAGACCTGCAGTATCGGTGCCTTTCTTTAATCTTGCAATGGCATTGAATACGGTGTCAGCTGCAGTAACCTTCTTAGCAACAGTTTTCTTGGGAGCCTTAGCCTTAGCAGGTTTCTTAGCATCTGCCTTCTGCAGTGCTGCCATCAGTTTGTCTATGCGTTTGGATAGAGCCTTCAGTTCCTTCTTTGCTGCTTGCAGTTCTTTTATCAATTTTTGGTCTCCTTTAGTTTAAGTAATTATTACTTCCTTCCTGTAATTGGTGCCAAAGCTAATGCCAGATTATAGGTTTGTCAAGAAAATCAGCATATAATGTATTGTCGTGTACTTGGATAAAAAAGAAAAGAACGGCACTATAAGTATCGTCGCTCTCAAATCATTACAGCAGGTATCAGTTAAGCAGCATAGTTACCATTTTAACATCTTGTACCCTTCAATATCTCCTCTGCAGAATAGTGTTCAAAATTCAGAGCTTCTGGGGTCGGACCAAGGCAATCAATTGAAATACCAAGATATGGTCGATGATTTACACTCTAAAAACCACTAAGAAAGCCTTTTTTAGGGTAGAAATCATAGGTTTAAGGTAAAAAGCTGTCTACCACCCTCCCCATAACCCCCTCCCGCCAGAGACAGAACTACAGAGCCCCAGAGGACCGAGGTCGGAACCACAGAAGCCGAAGAATGGAAGACGGCGTTAATTAAATATTATGTATTTTTACAGTTAGTTATATTTTTACCTGATAGTTTATTATCAATTTCAAATTTTTAATTAGTAAAATCGCGAGATAAATACTTGCAATAGCGCGGCTAATATAATATAAATAACGCGATGTAGATAATAATAAAATCGCGAGGAATAGTTCAACATGTCAAACCTTTATCCCAGATGGCAAAAGCGAACAATCGAAAAATTGATGCTCGAAAGGCGCGTACTGTTGCTGAGCGGTCCAAGGCAAAGTGGAAAGACCACTTTGGCCCGTGAACTCGAATCCGATCAAACTGAATACAGAACCCTTGATGACAGTACCCTCAGAGAAGCTGCGGAAGTTGATCCACAGGGGTTTGTCAAGCGCAGCACCGCCACTTTGATTATTGATGAAGTACAGCGGGTTCCGTCTCTTTTCCCGGCGATTAAAAAAGCGGTCGATGAAGATCCCCGAAACGGGCAGTATTTATTAACCGGCTCAACCAACATTCAGTCTCTACCCACAGTCAGGGAGTCTCTTGCCGGACGAATTACTAAAATCCGCCTTCGTCCGCTCACGCACGGTGAAATATTAAAACGTGATCCACGTTTTATTGAATCCGCCTTCGATCAATCGTTTTCTAGCAGTTCACTTCGCTTTGAGCGCGATACCTTGCTTGAAATTGCTCTCAAAGGTGGCTTTCCTGAACCAATGAAACTTCAGGAACGGAGTCGCAGGCGATGGCACGATGACTATATCGATGCCCTCCTGGAACGAGATCTGAAGGAAATAGCAAGAATTCAAAGAAACAGGGCAATGCGGGAGTTAGTGCATATACTGGCAGCCTGGTCAGGCAAATTTATTGATCTTTCTGCCATTGGATCTGGATTATCTATCCAACGTCCTACACTTGAAAGCTACATCAATGCCCTCGAAACACTCTATCTGGTAGAGCGAGTATCTCCCTGGGTTAGAACTGATTATGCCAGAGTTGGTAAACGAAGCAAGCTCTACATGGTCGATAGTGGATTGATGGCAGGTATCCTCAAATGGAAGATGGACCAGGTTCGATTTGACTCCGATCGTTCTGGAAAACTGTTCGAAACGTTTGCATTGAACGAAATCATGGCACAGGTTGAAGTAGGGAATGGTCGGTATGAGTTGTTTCACTATCGCGACCGGGAAAAGCGCGAAATCGATTTCTTGATAGAGAGGGAAGATAGTCATTTGCTCGGCATCGAGATTAAGGCCGGATCAGCTGTTCATAAAAATGATTTCAAGCACCTATTGTGGTTCAAAAATAAAATAGCAAAAAACAATGAATTCATTGGTATCATCCTATATACCGGTGAATATCCGGTTTCTTTTGGCCATAACCTGTGGGCTGTTCCTATGGGCCATTTATGGTCCTAAGCCTTCCAGTCCCCATTCAAACTCCCGTAAAGGGCGGGGGAAACTATTGATTCAGGCGTTCTGTAGCCTCCCCCTAACGGGTCTCTCAGGACAACAGATGAAAGGCGAGGATCAGCACAAAGCGTTCATAGCGCTACTATATCAACTGAGACAAGAATGTCTTCGCGGGAACTTTCACGGGGTAATCATACGCAAAGCAGTCGGCATTTTTATATTCCGCATTCGCTACAACCTGAAATGCATGCCTTGCATTGGTTCTGGTCTGGAAATATTCCAAGCCTTTGGTAAGTGCACGTGTTTGTGATGACTTTGCTTCCACAATAAACCACGGTCGGCCATCTTTACTGACCAGGAAATCAACTTCGCGCTTATCCTTTGTTCTTAAAAAATAAAGGCCGTACTCACCCAGACCTGAATCCTGCCACCAGGTTACGGCCTTCAACAGGTGACAGGCCACCAGGTTTTCAAAACGGATTCCCGGGTCATTCACCAGGGACCAGTCCGTCAGGTATGTTTTAGGCTCTTTCAGCAGGCTGCGGGAAATATTCTGAGACCAGGGCCGTATCGTAAAGCAATAATAAAGCGATTCCAATACTTCGAGCCATCTCCTTATTGAATCCTGTGAGGCTCGAATTTTCCGAGCCAGGGATGCATAGTTGAGCAACTGACCGGACTGCTGTCGAATAAATTCAGCCAGAAGTTCTACCTGCCCCACTTCATTGATTCGGGTTACATCCCTCAGATCCTCTCTGAACAACAACTTCAGTCGGGTTTGTTTCCAACGATTGAAGAAACGAACATTGTGCTTTAGAAACGGTTCCGGAAAACCGCCAAAACGTTCCAGGTATTCATAATCCGACTGGCTGACGAATTGCGGGCGGCTGATCTCCTTTTCAGGAAATTTCTGATGGGCTAACTCCGCCACCGACAATGGATGCATATGATACAGAAAATAGCGACCCATGAGACTGTCGGCCCCTTTGCGATAAATATCGAGCCGGGAACTCCCGGTTACGACAATACTGAATCTACCCTTGGCATATGAATCATAGAACCCTTTTAAAAAATCTCGCCAAAGGGGGTATTTATGGATCTCGTCAAACACAATGACCCTGCCCTGTGACACACTGATCTTTTCAGCTACAGCGGAAGGTCCTTCCAGAAAAAGGCGGCGGTCATTTTCATTGTCCCAGTTGAAATAGAGATGGCCGGCATCGAATGCGGTACCGGTCGTTGTTTTACCAACCTGACGTGGACCGGCGATGAAAGCCATCTGGTTATCATGCTTGAAGTGTTCTACCAACAATGCTTCATATCTGCGTTTCATGAATAATAGCTTATATGATGCCTTAGCCGAAGTCAAGACCATTACTTGCAATATCGTGGTTTGGTCGCGATCATACCACGATCGTCCGTGGAATAGTCTGGCAGAAACAGTATACATCCCGGTAAGTAATGGGGTCAATTCCGCCCTTGACTCTTTCTTTTGTTCCTGGAGTCGGACCAGGACAACCAGAGGACAGAGCCAGAGCCCCAGAGGACGGAACTACAGAAACCTGGTCAGACCGAATGAACATCCAACATCGAACACTGAACATCGAACCTTTGGCCCTTTGTTCTTGGCTGAATACCCAGAAAAACTGAATTCAATAAGCTGACAAACCACATTCGACGTCGGATGTTGGACGTTGTCGGATGTTCGATGTTCATTTTTAGAAAAACTAATATGGAAGACAGGTTGATAAAAATCTATAAAAAGACGACAACTTTTAATCAAGACTTGATCGGAAGACTGAATACAGGGTCGAAAACATGGGTTTCAGAGAAAAAGCTGTCTACCGCCCCCCCTAACCCCCTCCCGTAAAGGGAGGGGGAAACTATTGATCTACGCGTTCTGTATCCGTCCCAGTTTCCGTAGAATGGAGTGAAACCATATCAGGCTGTTTATGTGAGGATTGTCACATAATAGGGACGTATAAAGTGACGATATACACATAATAAGGCCCAATGGTGTCTTGACCCGTACTTTTTTAATACAGATGATGTTGGCCGGAGGGCTCGAACATTGAAAGAGGAATCTATAAAAAATGAATCACGAAAACACGAAATCCTAAAAGCACGAAATGTTCAGAATAAATCTTATAGCTCGAAGTAATCGGAGGTGAACACAGGAGATGACAATATTTAAATTCATTCACGCCGCTGATGTGCATTTGGATAGCCCATTACGTGGTCTATCGAAGTACGAATCCGCACCGGTTGAGTACCTTCGTAATGCCTGCCGGAAAGCTTTTGAAAACCTCGTAGATTTAGCCATAGAAGAAAAGGTTGCGTTTGTTTTGCTGGCGGGCGACCTCTATGACGGTGATTGGAAAGATTACAGCACCGGCATATTTCTAAGCCGGCAGATGGGTCGGCTTGGTAAAAACGAAATCTCTGTTTTTGCTGTTGCCGGAAATCATGATGCGGCCAATCGTATGACCAAGGCACTTGATAACCCGGCCAACATGAAAATGATGTCGTCTCGGAAGGTTGAAACGATCAGGTTGGAAAATTGTGGAGTTGCGATTCATGGACGCAGTTTTGGCACTCAGCACGTCGAAAAAAACCTTGTGACGGGATTTGGCCTTGCTGAAAAAGGAATGTTCAACATCGGCCTTCTGCACACCAGCCTCGACGGTCGCGAAGGCCACGCGCTTTACGCCCCGTGTACAATAGATGACCTGCGCTCTAAAGATTATCAATATTGGGCATTGGGGCACGTTCACAAGCAAGAATTTGTGTCCGAGGAACCACATATAGTTTTCCCCGGCTGTATTCAGGGGCGCCACATTCGAGAAACCGGTGCCAAGGGGTGTGTTCTCGTTACGGTAGAGGAAGGTGCTGTAAGCGAAATCGAAAAGTGTCCATTAGATGTTTTGCGTTGGGTCAACCGACTTGTAGATCTGACGGATGCATCCGAAATGAGAGAGGTGTTTGAGCGCACACGCGTATCAATTTCCAATGAAATAACATCAGCCGAAGGACGGCCCATTGCCATGCGCATACGTTTCGAAGGAGCCACGCCAATTTCAAATGAGCTGGCATCACATCCAGAACGAATAGAGCAGCAAATCAAAGCGCTCGGCGCTGAAATCGCCGGGGACGGTCTATGGATAGAAAGAGTTGAAATTGCAACGGTCAGCAAACTTGATTTGAATGCTACGTTGACTGGCAAAAGCGCCCTCGGTAAATTGTTGGAGGGCATATTAGCGACACAAACCAATCTGGACGAAATCGACGGCCTCGAGGATGTAATCGCTGGCCTCAGACAGAAAATTCCAGCCGAGGCATTTAGCGAAAATTCTTTCCTAAATCTTGATGAAAGACAAACCGTCGAACGCTTGGTCGATGAGGCCAAACAAATGTTGGTCGGAAGGTTGCTGACGATCGGAGGTGCCAAATGAGAATCGATCGACTCGATTTGATAGCCTATGGCCCTTTTACCGACACGATACTGAACTTGTCAGACGGGGCTTTCGGCCTGCATTTGATCTACGGAGACAATGAGGCGGGTAAAAGCACCTCACTGAGAGCGCTCATCGGATGGTTGTTTGGTATACCAATCCGCACTAACGATAATTATCTTCACGCAAACCCTCAGTTACGAATTGGCGGCAAGCTCAGGCTTTCAAACGGTAAAGAATTGGAATTCGTTCGAAGGAAGGGAACAAAAGGGACTCTATTAAATCCATCCACTGATGATGCTCTCGATGATACGGTTTTATCGCCGTTTTTGGCAGGCGGTATAGACGAGAACCTGTTTACGAAATTATATGGTATCGATCATGCTAGACTGGTTGCCGGCGGCCAGGAGTTGCTAAACCAATCCGGTGACCTTGGTCAGGCGCTCTTCAGTGCGGCAATCGGTACCGCAAGCCTCCGTGATATATTGTCAGACCTGCAAGATGGCGCCGAAGCGCTTTTTAAACCAAGGGCATCCACAAAGGTTGTGAACCAGGCCATAGCCAATTTTAAAGACGCGAAAAAGCAAATTAAAGAGGCGAGTCTTCCGGTTGCAGAATGGAAAAGACTGAAAAAAGAACTGGCAGACACCGTGTCTGCCATTGAACAGGTAGAAAAAGGCATAAAGATCCAAAGCAAAGAAAAGAGCCGTCTGGATCGGTTCAATCGCGTAAAGGGTGCTTTAGCTGAACGACGAGTTGTAATGGAGCGCATTGATGAATTGGGGGAAGTGTTGCTTCTAACCGAAGACTTCGGGGATAAATTAAAATCTGCTCGCAATAGCCTGCAGTCGCTTGGTGAATTAAAAACAAAGGCAGAAGCCAAACTGGAACGCTTAAAAGAAGAAGCTAAAAAACTGAACGTCCAGACCGAATTATTGGACAATGAAGAGGTGATTCTGGCGCTTTATAAAGAAGCAGGCGGTGTTGAAAAATCAGTCCAAGACCGCCCCCAGCAAGAGGCAAAAAGGAGGCTATTGCGCAGTGAAGCCGAAAAATTGCTGAAAGGCATACGTCCAGATCTCAGTCTTGGTGAAGCCGACCAGCTACGGCAGTTGACTAGTAATAAAAAGTGGATCAGTGGTTTGGCTAAGGCGCACGGCCTCCTGAACCAAAAAAGAGATAAAACAGAGGGCGACCGGAGGGATTTCGAGGACGAACAGGCAGCTATCAAGAGCGGACTGGGTAAACAGGTTAAGGCAAGCCTGGATTTGGGTGAATTGAAGGTGGCGGTTGCAGCTGCACGCAAGGCCGGTGATCTCGAGCAACGCCTGGCCGATGCTCAAAAACGCACCTCAGAGGATATCGTAGCGTTTGAAAGCGAGTTTTCACGACTCGGAAGGTTCTCTGGAACAGTTGATGCACTTTTAAATATGGCCATGCCCGTACAAGAAACGTTGGACACGTTCGAAAAAAAATTTGATGAACTTTCCGAGACAGCTAAGGATCTTAGCCGCCAAAAGAATGAACGCATAGAGGAATATAAGCAGGTAGAGCAGGATTTAAACGCCCTATTGATGACCAGCGATGCGCCAACAATTTCCGAACTTGAGGAGGCACGAACCATTCGAAACACGGGATGGCACCTCATAAAACGCAAGTATATCGAAAAAATGGATGCAGAAAAGGAAATCGTTGCATATACACCTGATGCCGACCTGCCGATACTTTACGAGCAAAAGGTCGGTGAAGCCGATCATGTATCGGATCAACTCCGGTTGGCCTCCGACCAGGTGGTAAAACGGGTGGACTTAGAGGTAAGGATAAAGGATCTTAAATCGCGGCTTGGAACCATAAGCGATGAAACTGAAAAAGTGCAGTCCGACCAAAATGACTACGAAAAGGAATGGAACGCTATTTGGGAGCAGCAAGAGATAAAACCGGGAACTCCCAGGGAAATGAAGCAATGGTTACTAAAAGTAGAAAAGCTGATGTCAAATGTCCGGGCGGCACGGGTTGTTTCCGGGGAGGCGCAGAATTTGGCCGCGGACTGTAAAACGCGAAGGGGAACCATTGCCCTTCAAATTTCAAATTTTGATGACACAATCGATATAGACGGGATGAGTCTGGAGGCCATGATCAGCCTGTGCGAACAGCGCGTCGAACATGAGGAATTGGCGTTGGAACGAAAGCGTCAATTGGAACATTCATTGAACGATGTATCCGCTCGCATCAAAAGGGCGCAAGAAGACCTTAAGTCGATAGAGAACGATAAAGTCGGATGGCTAAAGGAGTGGGCGCAAGCCATCGCCGGCTTGGGGTTGGAAGCTGATGTCCACCCAGAGCGGGCGACAGAGACCTTCGAGTTGTTGTTGGCGTTTTTTGACAAATACGACAAATCTGAAGAGCTGCGCAGGCGAATTTATGGGATTGACCAAGTATCCGAACAATATGACCAAAAGGTTTTGGCGTTTGCCGATGGTATCGATTTCAAAGTAAAAGACCGAAAAGCAGTCACTGTTGCCGCACAGCTGAACCGGGAACTAACCGAGGCACGAGAAGCGCGGGCGGCCCTCTCAAAGATAAAGACCCAGGAAAAAGAAATAACTGCGGAAATTGAAGATGCAGACCTTACAATTCGTGCAACACAGGAGCAGCTCGCTGCGTTGAGAGATCAGGCACATGTCAAAACAGACGAAGAAATTGAATCGACATGGGAACGTTCTTGTGCCACTCGTGGATTGCAGCAACGACTTGAGACGGTTGAGCATGAGCTCACACGCAATGGGGATGGCCTAAGCATTCAAGAATTGGAGCAGGAGGCTGATGAACTGGATGCCGATGTGATAGAGGACGAGCTTGTACGCATCTCCACGGAGCTGAAAGATCTGCAATCAGAGCGGGATACGCTACGTGACCAAAGGCAAACGGTTCAAAACGAGATACTGGCCAAAGATGGCAGCGACATGGCCGCTGGGGCATCGGAGGAGGCCGCGCAGCACCTCGCTACTATGGTTTCTGGTGTTGAGCAGTACCTTCGCCTTCAAATCGCGGCACTTATTTTAGAGCAGCGCATAGAGGAGTACCGCAGAAAAAACCAGGCTCCGGTTCTTTCGCGGGCCGGCGATCTTTTTATGAAGCTCACCCTCGGGTCCTTTGCAAATCTGCGAGACGAATTGAACGAAAGTGGCAAGCCCATTCTATTGGGTGTCCGCCCAAATGATCTGGAGGTGTCGATCGATCAGATGAGTGATGGGACTCGCGACCAACTTTACCTGGCGCTACGCCTTGCGACCCTCGAGCAACATTTGCAGAAAGGGGAACCAATGCCCTTTGTGGTAGACGACATTCTCATCGGGTTTGACGATAACCGAACTAAGGTCTGCTTAGAAGTTCTCACGGAGCTTGCTTCCAGTACCCAGGTTTTGATTTTTACCCATCATCGTAGGGTAGTCGAGCTGGCAGGAGAACTCGAAGCGCAAACGGGCATATTTACCCATGAGTTGCACTGATGTCAATTGTGTGAATGAGGTTAAAGGTGTTGTAAAGAATAAAAACGGCAAACGTATAGATTGTAGCACAAAAATATAATCGGGGTCGGACCAAGGTATTCCACTGAAATACTAAGAATTAGGTGATATTTCGGGCTCTAAAACATGCTTAGAACCACATTTCCAGGGCCCAAAATGGCAGTTTAAGGAAGCAAGTTCTATCTTTTAGAACAATAGATGTTTTACGATCTGATCTCAAATGATCGGACCTTATGGTGATTGACATATTCTACCCAAATAGTTATACTTATTTAAAGTCATATTTTGATAAGCTGGTTTCATCACACTTCGTGCAGTTATTTACTTGCAGCATTGAATCTTGACTCCTATCGAACAATCGTTCCAGCGCGCAAACCATATCTTGCCAATACGTTAGACAAGATCAATTCTGCTGACCAGCTACCTGGATTCACACTTTCATCCGGCTCCTTCGAAGTTCTCACATACGCTTATGTATGCAGCGGCTTCTCGCTTGTCACACCACAGTTTGGAATACGACATCGTCATCAACACCAATACCCTGGGCATGGACAAAGCCGTCATGGCCATTGCTACCGTTGCAGCAAAATAAAACCGGCTGTTTGGGAGAGAAAACAAAAGGAGGGCATCATGTATAAATCAATATTAGTGCCTCTGGACGGTTCAGCACTTGCGGAAAACATTTTGATTGAAGTAGAAGAGCTTGCCCTGTTGCTGAAGGCAAGGCTGAATTTAGTATGCATTAGTAAAGCACATGTATTGCCGGGCGTCGATCCCAGCGATGCCCAGGTCAGGGTTGTCAATACGGCAAAGGAATATCTGGAGAATATCAAGGCACCACTGACCGCGAAAAATATCGAGGTCGAGATTCACACACCTTACGGTAACCCGGCGGACAAGGTCCTCGGCGTCTCCAAGCTGCACGACATCGAATTGATTGCCATGTCGACTCACGGCCGCAGCGGTATCGGTCGCTGGCTGCTCGGGAGTGTTGCCGAGAAAGTTGTCCGCCACAGTGAGGTACCTGTATTGCTGCTTCGCTCAGGCAGGTTGGATGAAAGTTAGAATTTCAGTGAAAAGGGGACATCCTTTATATTTTAAAATTTGAAAATCGGTTTCAATATGCTAGGCTGATGCGATGCCACGACAAGTACGCATAGACGCCCCTGGTGCTTTACACCATATTATCAGCAGGGGGATCGAACGCAGAAAATCTTCAGGGATGATCAGGACCGGAATAGTTTTTTACCATGCCTCGAAAACATTGTAACTGAAACCCAGAATACAGAACCACAGAGGTCGGAACCCCAGAACTGCGGAATATCAGAAGGTAAGCGGTGGTCTGTGATCAGATCCATTGGCCGCTAGCGCCGCACCACCCTATTGATTGGAACCGTATACTGAACCGCGCCTATCACCTACTTCTCGCCTTCAACAGATTGAATCATATTCTGACGTTACCCGATTGATCGAACCACTCGATGAAGCACTGACGAGGAGCCCAAAGCATTCAAAATATCTGAAAAGGAAGCCAAAAGGCGTGTCATAAGGACAGAATCGGATCGGAGGGCCTTTGTCTGGAAGTATTTCAATGCTGAAATTGCTGACCCCGTTAAAATATATTGAAATGAACATCAAAAAAGGATCAAAAACAGGTTTAAAGCCGCTTTTGGGAGCCAAAAACAGCAATTTAAGAAAAAATAGAAAGAAAAGGGAAAATTATGGACATTTTCCAGGATAAGGTGATCATCGTAACCGGCGCTTCCGAAGGGATTGGACGCGCATTGTGCCTGGCACTTGCTCCCCAGAAACCTAAACTCGTATTAGCCGCGCGCAACCAGGACCGCCTGGCAATTCTTTCAGCCAGGGGAAAACTGGGGCGGTGGGTAAAATTGATCGCTCCGGGACTCATCGACAAGGGCGCGCTAAAAGCCATTCGAGAGGCTAAGTAGTTACCCTATTCTATTAGCCCCCCATCCCGAAAATTTTTTAGGGATGTTCATTAATATATAAATAACTCAAAATACGGTGAAAATCCTTCTTGGCATGGTGGATTTTCATGGTAATGTAACGTCATGATCCAACGGGTATCCATACTTTCCGCAACATGTGTTTGTGCGGTAACAATGTGCACAAAGATACAAAACTATAGTTTCAATAAATAATTTATAGTTGACAAAAATAAACTATAGTTATATTAAGAGGGTAAGTTCAACTCTAAAATATGGAAACCTGTTATGCGACCAATCGTATCTGAACAAGACCCTTTACGCCATCCCTTGAACGTGCTTTTGGGCACACACGCCCAAGTGAGGCTGCTCAGGGTCATGGCGAATGAGGTCGATGGCCCTGTTTCAACCTCGGATGTTGCCAGGCTTGCCGGACTTACGATTCCCGGCGCTCAAAAAGCCCTTGGCAAACTTATTACGTCGGGTTTCATCACCCGTGTGGGTGGCGGTCGCAAACACCTATACGAAATTCACAAATCGGACAGCCTTATGCAGGCCGTTTTGTCACTATTTCAGGTGGAAAAAGTTCGATATGAAGATCTGAAGTCCGTGCTCAAAAAGTCCATTCAAAAACGTTTACCGCATCCTCATGCGGCATGGATTAAAGCGTCCCCGCAAGAAACAGGAGAACCACTTACACTGGCAGTCTTGCATGAAACTCGATATCTATCGGATTGTGTCCGCCAATTACGGGTGCAGCTCAAACAAGTGGAAAATGACTTCAACCTGACGATTGAAATTGAAGGTTATACAAAAGCGGATATTTTCGATCTTACTTTTGATAATGGTACCTTGCTCTATGGAATCTTGCCAACAATGGAAGACCCACTTCCGAGACAATCTGAAAAACCATTGACGCACAGGGAAAAAGATCGGCGCTTACGCATACTGTCAAGCGCGTTATCCAAGGCCGTTGAACAGGACACTTCCCTGTTGAGACGCGCCAGAGATCATGTCGACCGACTGCTAAAGGAAAACCAGGGAACTGCAAACAGGGATATAGAAGAGTGGCAGGACATATTGGCCAATTATTCCAAGCAG
>Ga0190293_1000621_pt1 | contig 12629 bp, 9 predicted proteins | sample 48693001_MG_FD_161671 | JGI IMG/M metagenome (GOLD analysis project Ga0190293, IMG submission 161671) | Hydrothermal vent microbial mat bacterial communities from Southern Trench, Guaymas Basin, Mexico - 4869-30-0-1_MG | ecosystem: Environmental > Aquatic > Marine > Hydrothermal vents > Microbial... | reverse complement strand
AAATCATACATCCAAACAGATTAAGGATAATTTTGAAGACGGAAAAAAAGTTACTATTGCTGGACGATTAATGTCGCGTCGTATTCAAGGAAATGCAAGTTTTGCAGAGCTTCAAGATAGTGAAGGCAGAATACAAGTGTATTTTAATCGTGATGAAATTTGTTCTGGTGACGATAAAAGCAAATACAACGAAGTTTATAAAAAATTACTAGATATTGGTGATTTTATAGGCATTGAAGGTGAATTGTTCACGACTAAAGTTGGCCAAAAAAGTGTAAGAGTAATTGATTTTACATTATTAAGCAAAGCATTAAGGCCATTACCTTTACCTAAAACTGATTCTGAAGGAAATACCTTTGACGAATTTAACGATCCCGAATTGCGTTACAGACAACGGTATGCAGACTTGGTTGTTAATCCACACGTAAAAGACGTATTTATAAAAAGGTCTAAGTTGTTTACAGCCATGCGAAATTTCTTTAGCGATGCTAGTTATTTTGAAGTTGAAACTCCTATTCTACAACCAATTCCTGGTGGTGCTGCTGCGCGACCATTTATAACACATCATAACAGTTTAGATGTGCCTATGTACATGCGAATTGCTTGCGAATTATATCTTAAAAAAGTTCTGATTGGTGGTTTTGATGGTGTATATGAATTTGCTAAAACATTTAGAAATGAAGGGATGGATAAAACCCATAATCCTGAATTTACAATGATGGAAATTTATGTTGCTTATAAAGACTATAACTGGATGATGGGTTTCTGTGAGCAATTATTAGAGCATTGTGCGATAGCAGTTAATGGAACCTCTAAAGTAACTTTTGGAGAATACAATGTCGATTTCAAAGCGCCTTATGCTCGCGTTACAATGACAGATTCCATAAAGCAGTTTACAGGATTTGATATTTCTGGTAAAACAGAAGACGAAATTCGTGACGCTGCAAAAAACATGAATATTGAAGTTGACGATACCATGGGTAAAGGAAAACTTATCGATGAGATATTTGGTGAAAAATGTGAAAAAAATTATATCCAACCAACTTACATTACAGATTACCCAAAAGAGATGAGTCCTTTATGTAAAGAACATAGAGACAACCCTGAATTAACTGAACGCTTTGAACTTATTGTTTGCGGAAAAGAATTGGCCAACGCATATTCTGAACTTAATGATCCCATAGACCAACGTGAACGTTTTGAGCATCAATTGAATTTAGCAAAAAAAGGGGATGATGAAGCAACAGAATTTATTGATCACGATTTTTTACGTGCTTTAGAATACGGAATGCCTCCAACATCTGGAATGGGAATTGGAATGGACAGACTTATTATGTTCCTAACAAATAATCAATCTATACAAGAAGTTATTTTCTTTCCTCAAATGCGACCAGAGAAAAAAGCAATTGCCATGACTGATGAAGAAAAAGCTGTATTTGCTATTTTAAAATCTAATTCTCCAATAGACTTAAATACTTTAAAATCACAATCTGATTTGAGTAACAAAAAATGGGATAAGACTATTAAAGGCCTTACAAAACTTGGGTTAGCAAAGGTTATAAAAACCGATGACGGATTATTTGTTGAGGTTATTTAATAGTTCTTTTCATATTTAGAATTCCCGCATCAAACATCAACTGTTAATTTTGGGAAACGTATTTATTTAAAAAAAGAGGATCTACTTTCGAAGTTCCTCTTTTTTGTTTATAAGATGACAATAGTATTTATTCAGTTTCAGCATTTGCCTCAACTATGGCGTATCCACCTGCTTGAGCAAAAACAGCATAAGTATCCCAATAAGAGTCGTCTTTTATTATCTTACCGCCTTCGACAGTTATAACAGTAATACCTTTTACACTATATGGTTTGCCATTACCCTTTAATCCGGCAATCTCACCAGTAAAATCCCCTTCTACCGACCAATGTGTCGAAACCATATTGCCACAGATATCATAACTCAAAAGATTCAGTTTTAAACCAGGAAACGCTACTCCAACAGCATTCAGTTCGTTAGCCAGTTCTTCAGCAGAAGTACTTGTTCCTCCAGGACTTATTCTAATAAACTCATCAGCATATACGCCTTGTATCAGAGCTGAATCTCTTTGTTCCCATAAGGCAGCCACCTTTTCCCATAGGGTATTAAATTCGGAATCGGTAATTCCAGCAACTGTAACTGCTTCTTCTACTTCTGCTACTTTTGGAGCTTCTTTACAACCTAAAATCAGTAGGGCACTTAATGCTACAAATAGAAATGATCTGTTAAATGTTAGTTTTTTCATAATTATAATGGTTTTCGTTAAATGTGCAATAAATATAGTTATATTTTCAAAACATTTGAGTATCAAGCAATTAATAAAACCATGAGCCATTAATTATGAAGGCTGAAGAATTAATATTATTGTTATTGCATAGCTTATACGGAATCCAAAAAAACAAAAAAGGATTTACTTAATTGTAAATCCTTTTTTGTTTGCATGTTGTAGCAGATGATAGCACATTTGTTGTCACAGATTCGACACAAATTAACTTATCTATTGTATTTAAATACTACTGTTCCAAATATTAATGTGAAAAACCTCGATAAACTGATAAATGTCATAAAAAAATATTAGAAAAATTCGTATAATACTTAATTAAGTAATTATTATCTGCCTTTTGCTTTAAATGGTTACTAACGCATTTTTTATTAATCTAAACTAACAATTATGAAAACATTAATTAAAGGAATACTGTGCCTAGTATTACTTATTCCGGTATCGCTAACTGCCCAAGAAATGAACGATTATGAAAAAGCAAAACACGAAATTGTAGAAACATTTGGATCTTTCTTTTCAACATTTAAAGCCTACCCTAAACATGCACTTTCAACGGCTTGGGAAAACTATAAGAACCTATCGGGTCCAGGTAGTAGTATATCTGCAAAAAACAAAGAATTAATTCAGCTCGCTGTAGCTTCACAAGTTCCCTGTGTATACTGTGTGTATTTTCATAGAATAAGTGCTATGGCCAATGGTGCCACTGAAGAAGAAATTAAGGAAGCAGTTGCTTTGGGTGCACAAACTAGGCAGTGGAGTATGATAACTCAGGGATCTGGAATCAGTTTTGAGGAATTCAAAACAGAGTTTGATGCTGCTATGAAATACATGGAAGAAAAAGCTAAAAATTAAAAGATTTTAATATCCTTAACTTATCATGCTTTAAGCACAAGTATTGGCTCTTCGCCAAAAAACAGCTATGGTTTGGCTATAATAATTATTAACCTCCGCAAACATATCATCCCCATATCTGATTCTATTCTACTCTGCACATTGGGTTAATTATTGTTAACCAATTTATGAATCAACAACATTAAATTATTTATCATTATGAAAACCTTAAAAACGATTTCGCTTGCCCTGACAACTATTTGTTTAACCTTTTCATGTTCGATCGAAAATAATGAAGACGTTAGTTCGGATATTAATTCTATTAATCTAAAAGAATCATTCTCTTACAAGATTTCTTCAGATGCTATTATCGTTGCACCAAGTGGTGATATAAGTGGTGTCACTGATGCAAATAATATCGAAAATGCACTTAACACTGTTAAATCAACTGGAGGATCCGTTTATCTTACTGATGGCCATAATAATACAACCGATCACTATTATACTAGCAGAAATATTGTAGTTGTTGGGTTTAATGGAACTTTAATGGGTGAAAACAGGAACAAGACAATTATTAACGCAGGAAGGCAATCAAATCTAGTGGGATTTACACCAGCATTTTCTCCAACTTGGACAGTATTAAAACCTTGGCATCCACTTGCCTCAACGGTGTTGCAATTAGATGACTCTGCAGGAGATGTAATTATTAAAAATTTTTCAATTTTAGTAATGGATGATCAACCTACAGATCCTCTGCCTGATTTTTACAATATTGATGGCACATATCTTTGGAGTGCGATTGAACTTATTGGAGGAGAGTTCAATACAATTATTGAAAACGTCAATATTGAAGGTAAAAAAACCCAAGATTTTGGTAATGCAGGTGGGCTTAATTTAGGATGGGGAATTCATGTTATGCCTTGGGATATTTCTCTAGGATTTCCACCCTTGCGTACACAAGGAAATCTGACCATAAAAAATGTAACTCTAGAAAATATCTACAATGATGCAATTCTTTTAATGGACTACAAAGATGGTTCAATGATTACAGTCGAAGATATCAGAGCAAAAAATGTTGGTTATGGAGTTGCTGTATCAAGAATCACAGATTCTTTTGTAATAGTCTCGAATGCAGATATTTCTAATCATGACACATGGTGGGCACAAGGTATGTGGTTCGAAGATATAAATTCGGGCTTGGAGGCCACAGAAAATAAAATTTCAAATGCGAAATGGTTCTCCTCTATTTTTTTATGGGATGTACATGGAGCCGAAATAACTAATAATAAGTTTATCGATGTTTCAAGTTTTGGAGCTGCAATTGCACTGTCAGGTGGCTCAACATGGAATACCATTCAACAAAACGATTATAAAGATAGTAATCTGCCGGGTTGGACAGCAACTTCTCCGGACGGGGCAGGAGCAGTTTATTTAAATCCCAGCACTCTAAATAACAATATTTTTGAAATTAAATTTCCAAATAATCAAGGAAATACTTTATGTGAAATGATCTTGGATTTGGGGAATAATACTATTCAAAATTGGCAAGCCTGTGAAAATTTAGGGTATAAAATTCCTTTAAATATAAAAGTAAAGTCAAATTTGCCTGATATCAATTTAAAACATAGATCAAAATCATTATTAAATTTCTAAAATTTCCGTCTAATTAAAATCGATAATGAAACACATGTCAGAAAAGACTAAAGAATAAGCTCTTCTTTATTTGTCTCTATAACGTAAAAAGGGTTTACAATTAAGTAAATCCTTTTTTTTATCTTTAAAATGAAATGTATTTGAATAACTTTCGACTATAAAAATCTTATAACACATTTTTACTTATGAAATCTCTAAAACTATTTCTAGCACTTACTTTTATTTTTAATATAGCTATTGCTCAAACTCAATCTATTGACCAAGAAAAATCTGTAGTGGAATTTAAAATTGGTGCTATGGGATTTGGAAAGGCTAAAGGGACCTTTAAAAATATGAAAGGTGAATTTAACTTTAATAAATCTAACTTAAAAAATTCAAATTTTGAGGTTTGTGTAGATGCCTCAACTGTTAATACAAAAAATAAAAAACGAGACAAGCACTTAAAAAATGAAGATTTTTTTAACGTAGAGATATATCCAACTATTTGTTTTGAATCTACTTCTATTACTAAATTAAACGACACTTACATAACAAAAGGCAATCTCACTCTACATGGCACCACTAAAGAAATAGAAATCCCTTTTAGTTTTAAGAATAACACCTTTACTGGAACTATAGAAATTAATAGACTAGATTATGACCTAGGCGAAGGCACAGGAACTTTTATGGTAAGCGATAAAGTGAAAATAACTATTACTTGTGTGGTTGAGTAAACTAATTAATATTTTAATTACGACTTGAAAAAATTATTTCACGTCATCAAAATTAGGCTGTCAGATATTTTTTAATGGTTTTGGTAACCTCATCTAATACTTCAAAAGCTGTTTCTGCCATTTTATTACCTTTAAAATCTAATAGAGGGTTCACCTCTACAAATTCTAAACTTGCTACTTTTTTAGTCGCTACAAATGCATTAATAATATGAATAACTTCATATTGGTCGAATCCTTTTGGCACAGGAGTTCCGGTTCCATTAGAAATCATATCACAATCCATACTATCAACATCAAAAGAAATATAAATTAAATCACAATCATTCAGCATACTTATAGCTTCATTTACACAAGTGTCTAATCCTCTAAATCGCATTTCGGAAACCGTATAGTTTTTTATTTGTAAAGCTTCTATTTGTTTATCCTCAGGTTCTTCAGTATCTCGTACTCCAAAATAAATCACATCGCTAGCTTTAACTTTCGCTCCTGGAACACCAATATTTTTCATTTTCTCCCAAGTCTCATTTGTACCTGGTGTTACTTCATTTACCTGACAATTTAAATTATCTTCATATAAAGCAGCTGCTAATGGCATGCCATGAATATTTCCAGAAGGAGACGTATAAGGAGAATGAATATCGGCATGAGCATCAATCCAAACCACACCAATGCGCTTATTTGGAAATGCTGCTTTAACACCACTTATGGTTCCTAAGGCTGACGAATGATCTCCTGAAATGACTAAAGGGAATGTGTTATTATCAAGATTTGTTTTAACATGCTCGCATAATCTTTCACATTGATTATGTACAAATCCTATACGTTTAGCAAAAGAGCTTTTAACCTTATCGTAAATAGATTCATTTTCGGTAGCAACATCCTCAAATTGAAAATTATCAAAATAATTGTTTCCCTGATTTATTGCCGCTATTTCAATAGCATCAATTCCCAAATCAGAACCTCTTGTCCCTGCTCCAATATCAGATCTATTCTTAATTATTTTTATGGCTTTCATTTATCATGCTTTAATAGAATTCATTTAAAATTACTTTAACAAAAAATGTCATCTAGTATTAAAGTTATAAAACTAATAATTCTAAATGACACTTAAATAATTAATATCTGAAATTACCTATTTTCTGTTTTTTTAAAACCTCTATTCGTTTCCCCAACATAAATCTGTCTTGGTCTACCAATAGGCTCTTTATTTAATCTCATTTCGCGCCATTGTGCAATCCAACCAGGTAAACGTCCTAAAGCAAACATTACAGTAAACATTTCTGTAGGAATTCCCATTGCTCTATAAATAATACCTGAATAAAAATCGACATTAGGATATAATTTACGATCTACAAAATATGGATCTTCAAGTGCTTCTTTCTCTAATCCTTTTGCAATATCTAAAATTGGATCTTCAACTCCTAAATTACCTAAAACTTCATCAGCCGAAACTTTTATAATTTTAGCACGAGGATCAAAGTTTTTATACACACGATGTCCGAAGCCCATTAAACGGAAAGGATCTTCTTTATCCTTAGCTTTACCCATATATTTTTTAGTATCTCCACCATCTTCTTTAATCGCTTCAAGCATTTCTAAAACAGCTTGATTTGCACCACCATGAAGTGGTCCCCAGAGTGCAGAAATACCAGCGGAAACTGAAGCAAATAATCCAGCATGCGAAGATCCTACTATTCTTACAGTAGATGTTGAACAGTTTTGTTCGTGATCTGCATGAAGAATTAGCAATTTATCTAAAGCATCAACTAATACTTTGCTTTGAACATACTCTTCGTTCGGCTTATTGAACATCATTTTAAGAACATTCTCAACATACCCTAAACTACTATCTCCATAATTAAGAGGTAACCCTTTCTTTTTGCGTAAAGCCCAAGCTACTAAAACCGGGAATTTTCCAAGAATTTTAACTATAGCATGGTACATTTCTTCTTCAGAATCTACATTTACAGAAGACGGATTAAAGGCGGTTAATGCACTTGTTAAAGAAGACAAAACTCCCATTGGATGAGCCGACTTTGGAAACGCATCAATAATTTTTCTTATATCATCATCGACTATAGATTGCTCCCGAATATCTGAATGGAATTTTTCTAATTGTTCATGAGTTGGTAACTCTCCAAAAATTAATAAATAAGCTACTTCCAAGAAATCTGCTTTTTCAGCTAAATCTTCGATAGCATAACCTCTATATCTCAATATGCCTTCTTCTCCATTTAAAAAAGTAATCCCACTTTCGCAAGCACCTGTATTTTTATAACCAGGATCAATTGTAATAACACCACCAGAGACTCCTCTTAGTGTTTTAATATCTATTCCTAATTCATTTTCTGTTCCTTTAATTAAAGGAAACTCGTATTTTTGGCCATTAATTTCTATTGTAGCTTTATCTGACATATCTCTTGAACTTTTATATAATTTTGCGGATTGCTAATTTAAGAAAAATCAATCATTTTATTACTGAAATTCTGCAATAAAAGATAGCGACTTTCATCTATGTAAAAGTCGCTATCTAATCATAATACTAACGAATTATTTCTCTAAGAAGTTACTAATTCTTCTTTTGATTTAATCTCATTATCTATTCCAACCATTTTCTCAAGCATATCTGTTGTTATCGATTTTGGTCTTTCTAAAGAATAGCCCAAAGCTCTATCCCAAATAATATTAGAAAGCACACCAAAAGATCTACCTATAGCAAATAAAACAGTATAGAAATCATATTCTTTAATGCCATAATGCCATTGTAAAACACCAGACTGAGCATCTACATTTGGCCAAGGGTTTTTAGCTTTGCCATGTTCTCTTAAAATATCAGGCACAACATTATACAATGCATCTACATATTTAAACAGCTCATCATTCGGCATGTGTTTTAAACAAAATTCTCTCTGTACAGTATAACGAGGATCAGTTTTTCTTAGAACAGCATGACCATACCCTGGAATTACTTGTCCGCTATTTAGCGTATCCCAAACATATTTTTTCAATTCTTCTTCTGAAGGGAATTTGTTTCCCATTTTAGCTTTAAGCCCTTGTAACCAACGTAAAACTTCTTGATTTGCTAAGCCATGTAAAGGACCTGCTAAACCATTAATCATTGCTGAAGTTGCATAATATACATCAGATAATGAGCTAGCCACTAAATGACCTGTATGTGCACTTACATTTCCACTTTCATGATCGGCATGAATAATAAAATACATTCTAGATACATCATCATAAGGTTGTTCTTTACCCATCATATAAGCAAAGTTAGCACCTAAATCTAGAGATGGATCTGGATAACGATGTCCATTTTCTGGACTATACAATTTATTATAAATGTAGGCACTTATTAATGGCATTTTGGCAATAAGATTTGTTGCGTCTTCATAAGTCGCATCCCAATAATCCATTTTGCTTATTCCTTTTTTATATTCCGTGTTAAAATGCGATTCTCTTTCTAAACTCATCACTGCTGCAGAAAGAATTGCCATTGGATGACTTCCACTTGGAAATGAATCAATAACATCCCAAACATAATGAGGCACAATACGACGATTTTTAAAATCGACCATCAATTCTTCAATTTCATTTTGCGTTGGGATTTCACCTGTTAACAATAAATAATAAAGACCTTCTACATATGGCATTTCAGCACCTTCTGGTTTTGGTAATTGCTTTAATACTTCAGGAAGCGTAAATCCACGATAGCGAATACCTTCCATTGGGTCTAAATAAGAAATATCTGTCACTAAACTTTTTATTCCCCTCATTCCTCCAATAACTTGTGAAACTTTTACTTCATCTATAACCTCGTTACCAAATTCTTTAACTAACCTCGCAGTTCTTGGTCGATGTTCTTCAATCTTTTTAAATAGTTTTTGCTTCAATGTTTTCATGATGTTTTATTTAAATTAATAATAGAATTACCTGAATCTACCAAAGTTAACACATCACTAGAATTATAACTATGACATTTATCATTGATTACCAGTCTTGTAACCTTAGTTACATAAGGGCTTGGAAGGGATTTATTAGAAAAGAAAAAGCCAAATTCTTAAAAGAATTTGGCTTTTGGAAAGACTATTATCGTTATATTTCTTTAAATTTTAAAGGCCTTCATTTGTGGAAAATAAGCAGTTTCGCCTAACTCTTCCTCAATACGTAATAACTGGTTATATTTCGCCATACGATCACTACGCGAAGCCGATCCTGTTTTTATTTGACCTGTATTTAATGCCACAGCTAAATCGGCAATAGTATTATCTTCTGTTTCACCAGAGCGATGCGACATCACAGATGTATAACCAGCATTATGTGCCATATTCACAGCTGCAATGGTTTCTGTAAGTGTTCCGATTTGATTTACTTTGATAAGAATAGAATTGGCGATTCCGTTTTCGATACCTCTTGATAAACGTTCAACATTGGTTACAAATAAATCGTCGCCTACTAATTGTACTTTGTCTTTAATTTTATCAGTCAAATATTTCCAGCCTTCCCAGTCATTTTCATCCATACCATCTTCAATCGAAATAATAGGATAATTTGCAGCTAACTCTGCTAAATAATCTGCTTGTTCTTGACTTGTTCTCACCTTACCTTTATCACCTTCAAATTTAGTATAATCATATTTTCCATCGATATAAAATTCGGCGGCAGCGCAATCTAAAGCAATCATAACATCATCACCTAAAGTATACCCAGCATTTTTAACTGCAGTTGCAATCGTTTCTAAAGCATCTTCTGTTCCATCCAAAGTAGGAGCAAAACCACCTTCATCACCAACAGCTGTACTTAAACCTCTATCATGAAGGACTTTTTTAAGATTATGGAAAATTTCAGTTCCCATTTGTAACGCATGAGAAAAACTTTTTGCTTTTACAGGCATTACCATAAACTCTTGAAAAGCAATTGGAGCATCACTATGTGAACCACCATTTATAATATTCATCATTGGTACTGGAAGCGTGTTTGCGCTAACACCACCAATATATCTATAAAGAGGCAATCCTAATTCGTTTGCAGCTGCCTTGGCTACAGCTAAAGAAACCCCTAAAATAGCATTAGCGCCTAGCTTAGATTTATTTGACGTGCCATCTAATTCACACATAAAATTATCAATATAATTTTGCTCAAATACATTAACACCTAATAAATTTTCAGCTAAAATTGTATTCACATTCTCAACAGCTTTTAAAACCCCTTTACCCATAAAATTATATCCACCATCTCTTAATTCTACTGCTTCATGTTCTCCTGTAGAAGCACCTGATGGTACTGCTGCTCTTCCAATAAATCCGTTTTCAGTTTCAACATCAACTTCTACAGTTGGATTACCTCTTGAATCGAAAATTTGTCTAGCGTGAACATTAATTATAATACTCATAAAAAGTGTATTTAAAAATTATTTAGATTTTATATTTTCTATAAACTCATCAAATAAATATGATGAATCATGTGGTCCCGGACTTGCCTCTGGATGATACTGAACAGAAAAACAGTTCTTAGATTTCATCTTAATTCCTGCGACAGTATTATCATTTAAATGAACATGTGTGATTTCTAAATCAGGATGTGACTCTGCCTCTTCTCTATTAACTGCAAATCCATGATTTTGAGATGTAATCTCTCCTTTTCCAGTCCGCAAATTCTTTACAGGATGATTTATGCCTCTATGACCATTATGCATTTTATAGGTAGACACGCCGTTTGCTAAAGCTATAACTTGATGACCAAGACAAATTCCAAATAAAGGAAGATCTCTTTTAATAATTTCTTTAGCTAAATTCTGAGCATCAATTAAAGGCTCTGGATCTCCAGGTCCATTAGACAAGAAGTAACCATCAGGATTCCACGCACTCAATTCCTCAAATGTTGAATTGTATGGAAACACTTTTATATAAGCATCACGCTTTTCTAAATGGCGAAGAATATTCTTTTTAATACCTATATCTAAAGCAGCTATTTTTATAGAAGCGGTTTCTTTTCCAACATAATAAGGTTTTTGAGTAGACACTTTTGAAGCTAATTCCAAACCATTCATATTTGGAATATCAGCTAATTGTTTTTTTAAACCTTCAATGTCATCAACTTCTGTAGAAATGACAGCATTCATTGCGCCATGATCTCTAATGTAACTCACTAATGCTCTTGTATCAACATCTGAAATTGCAAAAAGGTTATTTTCGTTTAAAAAATCTTCTAAAGAACCATCTGCATCAACCCGTGAATAATCATAACTGAAATTTCTACATATTAAACCAGAGATTTTAATAGACTCTGATTCAACTTCATCTTTATTAACTCCATAATTTCCAATATGAGCATTTGTAGTAACCATGAGCTGACCAGAATAAGAAGGATCGGTAAATATCTCTTGATAACCTGTCATACCAGTATTAAAGCATACTTCTCCATAAGCACTTCCATTTTCACCTACGGCTTTCCCGTAAAAAATAGTTCCATCTGCAAGTAGTATGAGTGCTTTATTACGTTTTATGTATTTCATTGTAATTGTATAATGAGATTCCTACCTACGCAGGAACAAAGTTTTACAAAATTGCATAAAAAAAAGGATAAACTATTTAGTTTATCCTTTATATTTTGAATGCTTATTAACATTTATTCTTCTTCGTTTGTCGCTTTAGTTTCAACAGGTGGAGTAACAACTTTAGTTCCTCCTCTTCTACTTCTACGCGTAGTTTTCTTTTTAGCTTTACCGGCATTATAAATTTCGTTATAATCTACAAGTTCTATCATTGCCATATCAGCATTATCACCAAGTCGGTTACCTAATCTAATAATTCTAGTATATCCTCCTGGTCTATCACCAATCTTAGCTGCCACATCTCTAAACAATTCTGTAACTGCCTCTTTTTGTCTTAAACGACTAAAAACGATACGTCTGTTATGCGTTGTGTCTTCTTTAGATTTAGTAATCATTGGTTCAACAAACTGCTTTAAAGCTTTTGCTTTAGCAACAGTAGTATTAATACGCTTGTGTTCAATTAATGAACAAGCCATATTCGCTAACATTGCTTTTCTGTGAGCCGTTTGTCTACCTAAATGATTTACTTTTTTTCCGTGTCTCATGATTTTTAATTTTAACCTT
>Ga0190293_1000620_pt1 | contig 12649 bp, 6 predicted proteins | sample 48693001_MG_FD_161671 | JGI IMG/M metagenome (GOLD analysis project Ga0190293, IMG submission 161671) | Hydrothermal vent microbial mat bacterial communities from Southern Trench, Guaymas Basin, Mexico - 4869-30-0-1_MG | ecosystem: Environmental > Aquatic > Marine > Hydrothermal vents > Microbial... | reverse complement strand
GGCGTGAGTCCCATGGCTGAGTACAGCACAATCTGCCACTCAAGGCCGCGGAGGTCTTCAGGCATCGTGAAATGGACCGCTTTCGAGTGTGCGTTGAACAACACGAGGAAGCTGTCGTCGACAACGCGCTCACCGCGCTCGTCCGGCGTCTCGATTGCCTTGCCATTGAGGTACACCGCAAGTGACTTCGCATATCCCCGACGCCAGGTCTCCCCGGACATCTGTATTCCATCGGTGTTGTACCAAACGATGTCGTGGCGCTCCGACCCCTTGATACTGCGACCCTCGAACCATCGCCTGCGACGGAACACGGGGTGACGGTGCCGCAGCGCGATCAGGCTCTGCGTGTAAGCCAGGAGATCCTCATCAACACCTTCCCAGTCATACCACGACGTCTCGTTGTCCTGGCAGTAGGCGTTGTTGTTGCCACCCTGGGTCCGACCGAACTCGTCACCACCACAGATCATCGGGACACCCTGGGATAGGAGCAGTGTGGTCAACATCGCACGGGCCCGGCGCTTACGCAACGTGTTCACCCTGGCATCGTCAGTCTCACCCTCTACGCCGGTGTTCCACGATCGATTGTGATTGTCACCATCGCGGTTGCCCTCGCCATTGGCCTCGTTGTGCTTGCGGTTGTACGACACCAGGTCCCGCAGAGTGAACCCGTCATGAGCTGTTACGAAGTTGATCGAAGCGTGGGGCAGCCTGCCAGCGAATCCGTACAGATCCGAGCTTCCTGTGAACCGGGACGCAAACTCCGCAAGCGCCCAGTCGTTGCCACGCCAGTAGTCCCTGACACCGTCACGGTACTCGGCATTCCATTCGCTCCACAACGGCGGGAAGCCCCCGACCTGGTATCCGCCCTCGCCGACATCCCACGGTTCGGCGATCAGTTTCACCTGGCTGACGACGGGATCCTGGTGGATAAGATCGAAGAACGCCGCAAGCTTGTCCACATCGTGAAGGTCTCGCGCCAGAGCAGATGCGAGATCGAAGCGGAAACCATCGATGTGCATCTCTGTGACCCAATACCTGAGACTGTCCATGATGAGCTGCAGAACCTGAGCATGACGAACGTTCAGCGAATTGCCTGTGCCTGTGTAGTCGATGTACTTGCTCGGATTTGCTGGGTCGAGTCGGTAGTACGAGGCGTTGTCGATCCCACGCATCGACAACGTCGGTCCGTCCGGTCCTCCTTCGCTTGTGTGGTTGTAGACAACATCGAGGATCACTTCGATGCCGGCTGCATGGAGCGCCTTGACCATGGACTTGAACTCTGTCACCTGTTGACCACGATCGCCTGAGGACGAGTAAGGACCGTGCGGAGCGAAGAACCCGACAGAGGCATAACCCCAGTAGTTCGTCAACCGTCGCTGAACGACCGTGTGCTCTGAAATGAAGTGATGTACGGGCATCAACTCGACGGCGGTCACGCCGAGGGAGACAAGGTGGTCGATCACCGGTTTCGATGCCATGCCTGCGAACGTGCCGCGCAGGCGCTCCGGCACATCGGGATGCATCTCGGAAATCCCCTTCACATGGGTCTCATAGATGATGGACTCGAACAGCGGGCGATGTGGTCGCGTGTCATCGCCCCAGTCGAACCGATCATCAACGACGATCGATCGGGGCATGAACGGGGCACTGTCACGATCGTTCATCCGGTCCGGAGAGTGACGCTGGTACCCGAACACCGCGTCTGACCACAGGACCTCACCCTCGATGGCTCTGGCATAAGGATCGATGAGAAGCTTGTCAGGGTTGAAAAGACTCCCCTGCCCCGGGTTCCATTCGCCATGGATGCGGTATCCATATCGTTGACCGGGTTGGATATCGGGCACGTATCCGTGGTGCACGAATGCTGTGGTCTCACTCAAACGGAAGCGCGTCTCGAATCCTTCTTCATCGAAGAGACAGAGTTCAACACGTTCCGCGTTCTCCGCAAACAGCGCGAAGTTGGTACCGGAGCCATCGAACGTGGCTCCGAGTGGATATGCCTGCCCCGGCCAGACAGGTTCCGTCAAGAGTTCTCAAGGGGTCGATAGATGCGCCGGTCATATTCGGCGACCATTCTCCGTGCTGTGACGAACGGTCCAAGTGTCGTCCAGTTGTGCCTCACCCTGGCAAGCCACGCCTCGCTTGGTCCCGCGCCGTGCGCGTAGTACATCGGCACGATGACCTCAGAGAGGACCCTGTGGAGTTGTGCCGCTTCCTCATCATCACGCTGATCTCTGTTGTGGGCATCTGAGGTTTCGATCTCCCAGCCGTTCTCACCATCGTAGGCCTCATCCCACCATCCATCGAGCACGGAGAAGTTCAGCCCACCGTTGAGCGCCGCCTTCTCACCGCTGGTGCCACAGGCCTCGTTTGGGCGAATCGGGTTGTTCAGCCACACATCACAGCCTGCGTACATCACTTCGGCAACAGCCATCTCGTAGTCAGGGATAAAGACGAATCGCCCCCGGGCCTCTTCAGAATTCGCAAAGGTGATCACTCTGTGAAGGATCTCCTTGCCTGGCTCATCGGCGGGGTGGGACTTTCCAGCAAAGACGAACTGCACAGGGCGTTCGACATCCGCAAGCAATCGTGAGACTGCTTCGGCATCCCGCAGAAGTAGGTCGGCACGCTTGTACGTGGCGAAACGTCGAGCGAAGCCGATCGTCAGGATGTCCGGATCGAGGGAGTGGCGAGGACCAACACGCTCGTTCACCAATTCGATGAGTTGGTGCTTGCCTGTCCTGCGAATCTCGATGAGACGTTCATCAGGGATCAGGTCCACCTTCTCCCAAGCAGTATCATCGCCGTCTGCCCAGCGGGGTCCGAGGGTGTTGTCGAATTCCTCCTGCAGGTCATTCGCTATCCATGTTCTCGCATGGACGCCGTTTGTGATACCGACGATCTCGGAACCACCGGGAATCTCGGAGAACATCTCACGACTCACGGAGCCGTGGAGTTGGGATACGCCGTTGGAGGTTCTGGCAAGACGGAGGCAGAAGGCTGCCATGTTGAACGAATCTGGTTCACCAGGCATGTGAGCAAGTTCGAGGAGTTGGTCGATCGACACGCCGTAGCGGTCAGACCAGACGCCAAGGTACCGCTCCATGAGTTCGTGGCTGAATCGGTCGATGCCTGCGGGTACCGGAGTGTGGGTGGTGAACACGATGTGATCCCTCACTGCTCCGATCGCCTCATCAAGCGACAGCCCTGTGTCAACTTCCTTGGAGAGCAGTTCGAGGGCGAGGAACCCAGCGTGGCCCTCGTTGAGGTGGTACACCGATGGTTCGTAACCAAGCTGATGGAGAGCACGAACACCGCCGACACCCATCAGGAGCTCCTGGCGGATCCGGTGCTCTCTGTCACCGCCGTAGAGACGGTCAGAGACCTGCTTTCCAGCTTCATCGTTGAGTTCGAGGTCCGTGTCGAGGAGGTAGAGTTTCGTCCTGCCGACATCGGCTCTCCAAACTCTGGCCTTGACGATTCGGTCATCCATGACCAGGTCAACGATCACTGGCATCTGTTCGAGGCCGAGCGATCTCGGATCGGTCCGTTCATAGATCTCGTGCTGTCGGTCACCGGTGATCGCCTGGTGGAAGAAGCCGTCACGGTAGAAAAGTCCGACAGCCACCAGTGGAAGGTGAAGATCGCTCGCAGCCTTGAGATGATCACCGGCAAGAACACCCAGCCCACCCGAGTACTGAGGCAGCGTCTCGGACACTCCGAACTCGGGGGAGAAGTAGGCGATCGTGGCTGATGGCGACGGATCGGGCCTGGGGATGCGCTCGACCGCTGCTTCGGCCGCAGCGATGAAGTCGTGATCTGCGAGGTACAGGTCGTAATCGTGGTCGGTGAGGGCAAGCACTCGCTGTTTCGGGTGAAGGCCAGCGGTCACTTCAGGTAGTCGAGCGAACAGTTCCTGGGTCCTGCGATCCCAGGTCCACGAGTAGTTACTTGCACTAGCAATCAGCGCAGATTCGAGTTGCGAACGCGTCGTCATTTCGGTCACGAAGTCCTTTGGTGAAGCGGTGCGGAGATGATATCAGGTCACGGCCGACAGCCAACAGCCCAGAGATCCATTCTGCGTTCCTCCCCACTCCGTGCGGGAGGAATGCAGTTGTCTTCTGTGGGCTGTTGAGTTCGTTCGCTCCTCGCGTGGCGTTGTACTGCGTGCCTGAGGGCAAACGGAAGAGCTGATTCGTCCCGCCGAAGCCCGTTCGACTAGATTCCGTACGTGGGTGCAGGGCCAGCATCCACAACGCAGACAACTCGAGGAGTACGCCGGAATGTCAGACAACCCGAACATCTTGTTCTTCCATCTCGACAACGTGGCTCAGGCCGATTTCGGCTGCTACGGCGGAGCAGTTCCGATCGGAGCGAAGACACCCAACATCGATCGGTTCGCAACCGAGGGTGCATTGCTCACCAACTACAACGCCGAGGCACAATGCTCACCATCCCGCTCCGCACTGATGACCGGACGCCATTCCGTGCGGACCGGCGTCGTTTCGGTACTTCCCGGATGTGGACTCGTAGCCTGGGAGCTAACGATCGCCGATCAGCTGAAGCAACTCGGCTACAACAACGCCATCTACGGAAAATGGCACTGCGGAGATTCTGAGGGCCGGTATCCAACTGACAAGGGCTTCGACTACTGGTATGGCATCCACGGAACGTGGGACGTGGCGTACTGGCCACAGGACAAGTGGTTCCGCGACGCAGGCATGAAACCGAGCCATGTCGTGGAATCTACAGGACCGGGCCACATCGAAGAGCTTGATGTCCTCGACTTCGAGGTCCGCAAGAACTTCGATCGCACAACGCTTGACAAGGCGAAGGACTGGATGGATGACTCGGTTGCCAAGGACGAGCCGTTCTTCGTCTACTTCAACCATTCCGCCGTCCACTTCCCGACCCTTGCGCGCGATGAGTTCGTCGACAGCTCCGACGGTGGGGAGATCGGCGACTGTGTCCAGATGGTCGACTCGGACTTCCAGGAACTCCTCGACAAGGTCGACAATCTTGGGATCACCGACGACACGATCGTCATCTTCGCCGGTGACAACGGCCGCGACACAACGTTCCACGCGCCAGGCAACCGGGGCGCGGCGGGCAACTGGCGCGGAGGGTACTTCTCGAGCTATGAGGGCAACAACCGCACGGCGTGCATCGTGCGCTGGCCTGGAAAAGTCGAGTCGCGCGCAACCGATGGGATGATGCACCTCGTCGACTGGTTCCCGACGTTGCTGAACCTCATCGGCCACGAGGAGTTGATCCCCACCGACAGGGTGCTCGATGGCGTCGACCAGTCAGCCTTTATCAGAGGCCAGCAGGATGATTCCAATCGCGAATGGTTCCCGATGTTCTTCGGCGAGACCTATGTGGGAATGAGGTATCGGAACTTCAAGGTCCTCTCCCACCAGGTTCCCACCGGGGCGAGTCCGATTGTGGAGTTGGCAACACCCAACGTCATCAATCTCACCGTCGACCCAGACGAAGATATGCCCTTCAACTACGACCAGGGTGGCCACTCATGGGTCCTGTATCAGGTCTACGGTCCGAAGAGTGCAGAGTTCCATAAGTCCCTCAAGGGTGACGCCGTCCCCAAGGGAGCGCCGCTCGATTTCGATCCAAAGGATCCACCGACGGACCACCACGATTCGACACCGGTCCGCGATGAGATGCACCACTTCTTCCACGGCCAATCCGGCTGAGCAGACATGGCCGAGGATGGATCGTTGACGGTCTAAGCGAAGACTGATTCACCAGGCGAGACAAGGGGTCGTACTGACTCCCTATGCCCGATCGTCCGTTCTGGCCCATCTTCAGAACCTACGGTAACGGGAAGGCGCCCCCGGGACGGCACATGGACACTTCCGACGATCACGCGAAACTCATAATCGCACCCTCTCGCGCGATAGAGTTGCCGACATGACGAATCGTGTTGATCTTCCGTGGCCTGCAGTTGGCGAATCCTCAACGGACTCCGGCATGATGGACCGTGCCTGGTCTCCTGAGGCGTTCCATGTGCTTGCCAAGCCAACGGGGGCAATCTGTAATCTCGGATGCTCGTACTGCTTCTTCCTGGACAAAGAAGAACTGTATGAGGGCAGTCGGTTCCACATGTCCGATGAGGACCTTGACCGCTACATCAAGCAGTTGATCGATGCGCATTCTTCACCCGTGGTGACGGTTGCGTGGCAGGGCGGCGAGCCGACCCTGATGGGTCTCGACTTCTATCGCCGAGCCATCGAGGTCCAGGAGCGGTACGCCAAGCCTGGGATGCGTTTTGAGAACACGCTCCAGACGAACGGGACGCTACTTACCGATGAGTGGTGTGAGTTCTTGAAGGAGAATGACTACTTGATCGGGATCAGCATCGATGGTCCCCAGCCACTGCACGATGTCAACCGCGTGACCAAGAAGGGGAAAGGAACCTTCGACAAGGTGATGCGAGGGTTGCGACTGCTGCAGAAGCACGAGGTCGAGTACAACGTGCTGACGACGGTCAATTCTGTCAACGGCGCGTTCCCACTTGAGGTGTATCGATTCTTGCGCGACGATGTAGGCACGGACTGGATGCAGTTCATTCCCGTAGTCGAACGCGTCGATGCAGAGGGGAACCCTGCGTTTCTCGATGGCACATCGGTGTCTGACCGTTCAGTGGGAGCAGAGCAGTTCGGTCGGTTCCTCAGTGAGATCTTCGATGAATGGGTCCGTAACGATGTCGGGCAGGTGTACGTCCAGACGTTCGAAGCGACCGTGCGCAATTGGATGGGTCTCCCTTCATCCGGGATGTGCGTGTTCAACGAGACGTGCGGTCTCGGTGTTGCTCTCGAACACAACGGCGACCTGTACTCGTGTGACCATTTTGTGGAACCCGAGTACCTGATCGGGAACATCGGGGATACCCCGATGGGGGACCTGGTCGGTTCGAAACGCCAGTACGACTTCGGGATGGACAAACGAGACGATCTGCCCCAGTACTGCCTCGACTGCGATGTCCGTTTCGCCTGTCACGGGGAATGCCCGAAGAACCGTTTCATCGAGACACCTGACGGCGAGCCGGGCTTGAACTATCTGTGCGCAGGGTTCAAGGACTTCTTCCATCATGTTGCAGACCCGATGGACGTCATGGTCAAGACCATCAAGGCCGGACAGTCCGGAGTCCCGGTCATGGAATACATGGCACAACAAGACAGCGAGTTTGCATCAGCCATGGCCCAGGCAGGCCGCAACGGCCCGTGCCCGTGTGGAAGCGGACTCAAAACGAAACGCTGCCACGGCGCCACCCAAACCGATCAAGAACCGACGCCAGACATGCCGACGGCTCCTGGTACGCCACGCCCGAGGGTCAGAGACAAAGCGAAGTCCTAGGCGGTTCGCCTTCGAAGACCCCCTCTGTCTCGTACCTCGACATCTCCCCCAGAGGAACCGGGAGAGAACTACCTTCTGACTCCTCCCTCGGCTCTTTGGACGGGGGAGGTGCCGAGCTTGCGAGGTCGGAGGGGGCTCCTGGCTAGGTCGCACCCAGCCCGAGCCTGCGAGGTCGCAGCGGGGCTCCTGGCTAGGCCGCTCAGACGCTGCCGGCATCCTTCGATCCCGCGTGATACGCCTTGACGTCGGTGTTGATCTTCATGATCGAAGCGACCACCGGTGCCGATAGGGTCGCACCGAGCACACCGGCAAGCATCGCGCCGAGGATCGTCGACCCGAAACTGACTGCCGGGTTGAGATTGAGTTGTGTCGCGGACATCTGATTCAGGAGTAGCGGTTGCACCACCATCTGGACAAGCAGGATCACTGCCAGGATGATGGCAGCATCCGTTGGGCCTCCTGACCCGAGGGCTATCACCACAGCGAACGCACCCGAGACCCACGCACCGACATACGGAATGTACGACGTCACGAATGTGACCAGCGCGATCGTGAACGCAAGCGGCACACCGATGACGATCGCAGTCCCACCGATGGCGACAGCGGTAACGAGACTGGTGAGCGACAGGGCATAGAAGTAGCTCCGGACCGACCATGTGGCATCGTCGATCATCTCTTTACCGAGATCGTCAGGCACACCAAGATGCGACCCGATCCATTGAGAGAACTCGTCCCAGTCAGCCAGGATGTAGAAGAGGAAGAAGAGCCCGATGAACGTCCCCACAGCAAAGGCAGCGGCGCTCGAAAAGATAGTCCCCACAAGAGAGCCCAAACCGCCAGATGAAGCACCGGCGGCGCTTGTGGCACCGTCAAGCGCACCTTCGACGGAACCGAGATCGACACCGCGACCCTGGAGCCAGTCCGTGGCCGCGGTGAGACCCGCACTCAACTGTTTCTCGACCTCGGGTGCCTGTTCCACAACCCCGGCAACAGCCACGACAACGGCACCTACACCGACAACGATAAGTCCGACGAGCACGATCCCCGCAGCAAGCGTCCGGTGCATGTGCTTGGCCAGCTTGTCGACAAGAGGCACAAACAATGCCCCAACAACACCCGCAACGATGAGAGGAACAACCAGTCCGGACAAGCCCGCAAGGATGAGATAGATAACCACCGAAGCGGCGATGATTCCTACGACCGCCCAACTGCGTCTCCCCATCCTGATCAACCCATCGGATCGTTCGGCCTGCTCTGCCATCTTGTCTTCCCTACTCCCTACCTCGTCGACCTCATCAGCAACCGTCACGGTACCAACTTCCGCTCTCCCGCCCGATATCGGAAACCGGGCCGACCGACAATCGAGCGTGGCGTCCGTCGATCAATCCCAGCATCGCTATCGGGTCACACGCGCTCGAGATCCCCCCTTGACAGAAGGATCTCGAGCGATATCGATTCGCCTGGACGAATGTGTCCCGGCATTGTTCATGTGATCGGTTCGACCGCTAGGCCCCTCCTGCTCCCATGTTCTGCAGCGCCTCGAATGCATGATGCGGGCTGTAGGACGATGCCTTCTGACGCCGTGGGTACTCCTTCAACGTTCCGATGAAGTCTCCAATAAAGCCCATTGCGGCGGGCGCCATCCACGTATGGCGATTGATGAAGTCCCAGTACGTGTTCGATGCGTAGTCCGCCGTCTCAAACGGATCGGTCCGCAGGTTGAAGATCTTACACATGCGGAGATACTTGTACGGCTCGAGCCATACCCCGTAGGTGCCATGGTCGGGCTGCTCGATGAAGATGAACTTCCAGTTGTTGTACCGGACAGCCATGAAGTCTCCGTCGTCGGCGAAATACATGAATCCCGGTCGTTCGAACGTGTCGACGTCTCCCTTGAGATACGGAACCAGGCTGTAGCCGTCCGGATGAACCTTGTAGGTCTTCCCGTTGTCGGCCGTGTAGCCCTTCTTGAGCTCATCGACGATGTTCGGGTCGCCAGCCGCGTCGAGGATCGTTGGCAGGAAGTCGAGGAGGCTCACTATCTCGTTGGAGATCTGGCCTGGCTCCACAACGCCCGGCCAGCGGATCATCATCGGTGCCCGGAATCCGCCCTCCCAGGACGTCACCTTCTCGCTACGGAACGGGGTCGTTGCACCGTCCGGTTTCGAGTTGATCATCGCGCCGTTGTCGGTGACATAGACAACGATCGTGTTGTCCGCTATCCCCAGATCGTCGATCTTGTCGAGCATCACGCCGACCTGCTTATCGTGCTCGACCATTCGGTCGTGATACTCGGACTGCCACAGCCCCGCCTGGCCCTTGATCTTGTCCTCGATGTGTGTGAACTCGTGCATCGAACTCGGGTTATGCCACACGAAGAATGGTTTCCCCTCAGCCACAGCCCGCTCGATGAAATCGATCGACTTGTCGTTCACCTCGTTGTCGAATGTCTTCATCCTCTCCGGCGGAAGAGCACCCGCGTCCTTGATCTTCTGCTTGCCAACCTTGCCGAATCTCGGGTCCACGGTCGTGTCGTCGGTATCGGTGGCCCAGGTGTGCAGAACGTTTCGGGGGCCATAGGTGCCCAGGAAGTCGGGATACAGGTCTGCGGGTGGATAGTCGGCGTTATCGGGTGCCTCCATTGCATTCAGGTGATACAGCAGACCGAAGAACTCGTCGAAGCCATGAACGGTGGGAAGGAACTCGTTGCGGTCGCCCAGGTGGTTCTTGCCGAACTGGCCCGTCGCGTAGCCGTGATCCTTCATCAGCGTGCCGATGGTCGGGTCCTCGGCGCTGAGACCGACCTTCGCCGCCGGCATGCCGACCTTGCTCATCCCGGTGCGATACACGCTCTGTCCCGTGATAAACGCAGCGCGCCCGGCCGTACAACTCTGCTCGGCATAGAAATCGGTGAACCGCATCCCTTCGTCGCTGATCCTGTCGATGTTGGGTGTGTGATACCCCATCAAGCCATCCGAGTACGCGCTGATGTTGCTGATCCCGATGTCATCACCCATGATGATGAGAACGTTCGGCTTCTGGTCCGCCATGTCTGCCCTTTCCGGGTCGCAGGAATTCGACCACGACTGTGGTTGATTTGCATCGTCCGATTCTTCTCTCAATCGTACGACGCGCTAACCCGCGCGCCTATCCACATTCGGCACAGTTGTTGACATGATATGCGGCGTCTGGTTGGACAGACCGAAGCCTGTATCTGAAGAGCCCCATCTGTCTCGCACCTCGACATCTCCCCCGCGAAGGCCGGTGGAGAAAGTCCGAGCTCGCGAGGTCGTAGGGGGAAACACGAGGATCCACTTGGCTGGTGCGGTTTCTTGAAGCAAAGGTTCAAGCTGAGTGGTGCGACTTGGCTTCCCCCCTCTGGCCCTCGTTCCTCGGCCCATCTCCCCCGCGAAGGCCGGGAGAGAAGTCAGAGAGGACATCCGAGTCGTACTACGTGCTACCTACTTCGTCATACTTTGCGACCCACAGCACTCAACGGATATCTCCGTTGAGTGCTGTCTTCGCGTTAGTTCGTCTTGTCGACGTTCGGAGGACTCCAGGTTCCGTCAAGGATCGACTTGTGCGGCCAGTAGGCCCTCATGTACAGGGAGAACGTACCTTTGGGGGCTGGCAGCCAGTTGGATTCCTTGTCCTTGCCTGGTGAGGTTGCCCCGGCATACAGCGTGAGGGAGCCGTCAGCGTTCTTCTGCAACGACTTGTTCTTGGTACCCAGCGAGTACCGCTTCAACTCGTTGTTGTTGAAGAAGTGTTCTTCGTTGTAGAGCGTCAGCGACCAGAACCCGCGAACAGGTGGTTCCTCACCCTTCGCGAAGGTGATGGTGTAGCTGTTGTTTCCGTCGAGTTGGTCGCCCTTGCTATCGAAATCGCGATAGAGGTACTTCGTCTCGCTCGGCACGTTCTCCCACATATTCGACTTCGCACTGGCTGTGCGATTCATGTAATCGGTACCCCACGCCGCGTTGTCGACTTGCGAATTCCAGCCGTTGCCTGCTGAACGCCCGTTGTGGATCCACTGGATCAGAGGGTCGACCATGTCCTTCTGAGCGTCAGTGGCGGCCTCTACGAGCCACTGTTTGACGTTCGAGTCTTTGGATGCTGCATCCATAACGCTCTGGATCCAGCCGTAGATGGCTTCCTCCCCAGGCAGGGGTGGCACGGCCTTCATGACGGCAGGTAACTGGTCAAAGTACTTGTCCGGGTACACCCACTGCGTCTCCCCACTTCCGCTCGACTTTGGAGTGACCTTCGGTGTCTTGGTCCAGTCGGTTGTCTTCAGCTTTCCATCGAACTCCGACAGGGCGTAGAAGCTGATCTGACTGATCACCGGTTGGATGGCGGCCTTGTCCTGCGGTGTGTTGTCGAGGAAGATACGCGGGATCACATAGACGGTCCCGGTATCGGATTCAACGACTCCCTCAATGCCATCTGGGATCGTGCCCTTCCAGTTCGGTCCGGTAATCATGTAGAACCCTGGCTTGGTGCCATACGGCTTGCCGATCCTGGAGATCTCTGAAGTGCGGAGGCCATAGATGGCGTATACCCAGAAGCGATCCTTGAAGTCGGGTACCTGGAACACGACCGGTCCGTCATCGAGATCGAAGAATCCGGTGCCGTACACAACGTCCTGGTTCGGGCATGCAACGGCTCTCTCCTCAGGGCTGATGTAGTCCGTGAGCATCGCCAGCGCGTTGTAACCGAGAGGGAGTCCACCGAGAATGGTCGGCTCGGTCAACTTGGAGAAAGCGGCAATACGATTGGACATGTTGACCAGCGGCCAGCCCCACATGTAGGCCATCTGGCCGATCGTCTTTACATAGGCCTCAGTCATCGTGTTTCCCGATACAGGGCCCTGGACTTGGTCGGCGGACTGTGGGGGCTCGATGGTGAATTTGCTCGACATTGCGGTGGTGTTCCTTCTCCGTAGGTGATTGTGCAATCGGTGATAGCTGGTGCTCGAGCCAACAACGCTACCTGACTCTTGAGGATCGGACTAGCCGGTTTCGGCACAACTGGACGACTCAGGATGGGCCTAGCGGTAGGGCACGGGTTTCCGACTGTGAACTGTGAACCGATTTCTCGGCTCCACCTATCCGCGTATCCGCTACGTGCTCACGAAGTCGACGTCGGTTGCTTCTTCGCCGGCTGGTGCCTTGCCCTTGAACTGGCTCATGTAGAGGGCGTAGTAGAAACCCCTGTCCGCCATGAGTTCGTCGTGGGGTGCATATTCGACGATCTCTCCGCCGTTGAGCACCAT
>Ga0190293_1000619_pt1 | contig 12660 bp, 12 predicted proteins | sample 48693001_MG_FD_161671 | JGI IMG/M metagenome (GOLD analysis project Ga0190293, IMG submission 161671) | Hydrothermal vent microbial mat bacterial communities from Southern Trench, Guaymas Basin, Mexico - 4869-30-0-1_MG | ecosystem: Environmental > Aquatic > Marine > Hydrothermal vents >... | reverse complement strand
AATTCTGGAAAATACCCGCATAACCAATGATGACTGGGGGGATTAAGCATGACAAAAGCAGCCATTCAGAATAGGATAGTACCTGGAGGCGTATAGGCTGTAGGCTATTAGACTGTAGGTCGCTAACAGCCTAACAGTCTATAGCCTAAAGGTCTTCTGTCTCCTGACTTCTGTCTTCTGAATTCTCTACTTGGGGATGATGCCCCCCACAAGCGGTTCATAGACTCGGTATTCCGTTTCTTCTCCGGTGATGACATCGATTTGCTGCTGAATGGCGACCCTCTCCTCGCTGTTGAGCCATTTTTCCCACTCTTCTTTTGAGTTCCAGGTGGACCGGATGAGATATTCATCTTCACCCGGAGGATCGATGCACTTTAAGGACTCGCTGGATATGTAGCCCTGCTGCGCCCGGGCGAGGGACCGCAACTCTACCATGAGTGGAGAAATTGCTTCGGCTTTTTCCTTTACGAACATTCTTTTGATTAAAACCTGGACTGCCATGCTGCCTCCTTTTTTTTCCGTTATTATATTAATCCCTTATAGGGTTGAATCAGTGCCGGGCCCTTTGGACCCAGGTATCTACTTCTTGAATGAGTATTAGTCCGTGTCGGAATACATCTCTCCATGGGGCACTTCTTCTCCTGAACGCCAGGTATCGTACTCCCCCGGTTGCACATTATCACCCGCTTTTACGGTTTTTTCAATCCAAACGATACGGGTGTTGCATTCCTGGATACTTCTTCCCATCTCTTTTTTTCGCCCTTCAAGGGCTTTTTCCGCCGTTTCCCTTTTCTTGTGAACGGATAAGACGTATTTTTTTGCATTGGCCAGGTCATGTTCATCATAGATAAGTGCATACATGTTTATTCTCCTTTCTTATATATTGTTGACGTTATATGAAGCTATTGCTGAATCTCAAAAGCCGGAAACGATCGAATTACCTACCTTTAGAATCCCAGCATAAAAAGTATGCTGCCGATACCGAGCCCGAAAACAAGGTTGAATATTTTGATTAAAACGGAATCTTTCAGGCTGTAGGACAGCATCGGAAGCATGCCGTGACCGTCCTGGATAAAGGATGTGGTTAAAAGAACGGAAAAAGGTATCATCCCCTTAGCGTACATCATCACAAAGACCAGATGGGGACCCGATTCCGGGATCATGCCGACCAAGGCTGCGACAACCAAAATCCATATCATATTCTGGTGAACAAAAGACTCGAGGTGCCAGGCTTGAAGACCCAGGTCGACGAACAGCAATGCCCCCAGCGTCCATAGAAAAACCCGCAATATGTGTTTTTTAATGATATGATCCCAGATATGGTCGTGCAAATAATGTTCGGGCACCACCAGGGCGATGTAAAATACTGTAAAGGAAAGTGCTGCAAATGTAATTCGCTTCCAATTCCATATAGCCGGTCCAAGGATGCCCGTGACCACCAGCGCAAAAAAAGAGGTAATCAACACTATAAACAAGAACCGTGTAAAAGAAAGGGACTTCAGGTTGCCCGTGATGTGGGTTGCCTGAAAATAATTTCCGATATCTTCCTGATCATTCATCTGGGATTCGCACTGTTCACACTGGCTGCTCAAGCAGGATTCGCACGGTGCGATCCCCAGTATCTTGATCAGCCTGTCGCTAATCCAGGCAAAAACGATTCCCAATAAAAACAAAAGTGCAAAAAGAAAGAGTGCCGTACCGGGAAACTGCACGAGCATCACAAACGCCTCATCGCCGGAGGTGGCAATCATACCGCCCACAATAGCACCGAAACTGATCATGCCGTGTACGTACAAACTCACAATCATAAAAGCGCCCAGGCATCCCGGGGTGGAACCGAGGATGGATGTCAACATATACTGCCGCCATTGCCCGCCTTGCAGCAAGTCCCCCATCCGTTTATTGCTGGCCGTGTTGATAAAATCCACCAGGACCATCATCACAAATACGAAAAATGTGATCATCAAAGCATGTTTAGTAACAGATAAAATGTCCATATCTATAGATCGTTGCATAATTGGTGCCACTACCCGTCATCAGTTGCTAACACCATTTAAAAAGCCACTGGTTCTTCAGGTAGGCGCTGATTTATGGCAGGATTGTTCGGGATGTCCATGTCTATCCTGTCTGAAATTGATTTTTGGCAGCCTTTTGTCAAGGAGCTTTCCACCGGACAAAAACCATACAGATGATTCATCACATCCGATCGACTGATGATGCCCACCAGCTTTCCTTCATCGATTACCGGCAGTCGACCCACGTCATGTTTGACCATGAGCTGCGCGGCATGTGCCGGACTTCTCCAGGATTCGATGGTAATTATCCGCGTACTCATAAATGCCTTCACCGGATGATTTAAATCCTTGCGCTTTATTTTTCTAAAGTCTCTTACGGAGATCATTCCCCTGATATGATCTCCCTCTACCACCGGTGCACCATGGATTCGTTTTTGTCCTAAAGCGATCCTGGATTCATGCATATGGATGTCGGGTTCCAGTGTAAAAACAGGACTGGCCATCAAGTCCCGAATGGTACCATGGGAATGGTGCTGCTCACCCAGAAGTAGTCGAATCCACGTTTCGACGTTCCCGGGATCTACTGATTTTAGCATGGCGGAACCGGCGCCCTTGTGCCCTCCACCCCCAAAACAGCGCATGACATTCCCGATATCGATGCCCTCTGCATCGCCGCGCCCGATAACCAGGCAGCGGTCGTGATTCAGGGTATAGATACCAAAGGCGGCATCGACATTTAAAATCTGGCGGTACATTTGCAGTACGACCGACAAATTCTCGAGGTAGCCTTGTATCTTACAGAGGCTAATACTTACGGTGTAGCCATTGATTTCTGTTCTCGTAGCCTTCCTGAGCATATGGAACAGGGTTTCTTTGTGCTTTTGTCCATAAATAGGGCTCAAGAATGCGTGGATAATATTTAGGTCTCCTCCTCGTTCCAGCAGGTATGCGGCTGCATGCGCATCTTCAGCGGTTGTTGAGGGGAAGGTCAGGTTTCCGGTATCTTCATAAAGACCGGCTAGGAAAAGGGTTGCCTGCAGAGGGGTTATATCGATTTTTCTTTTTTTCAGAAATCGAAGCATTATCGTGATATTGGCACCGATTTCTGCTTGGACGGCCAGGGTGGGAACGATATCGCCCTGTTGAACATGATGATCGTACAAATGGATCTCCAGTTCTGATTTTTCCCTTAACCGTTCCATTCTGTCCAGGCGCTGCCAGGCGTTGGTGTCTACCACCACCAATCTGTCCACGCTGGAATAATCGACGTGATCGGGCTGACAATATTCAAAAAGATCCTTGTGGAGCGACAAAAACGCCCGGGTATTGGGGTTCTGCTGTTGCGGGAGGACCGTAACAGCCTGCGGGTAGAGCATACCCGCTGCCACCACAGAGGCGAGTGCGTCAAAATCCGTGTTCTTGTGGGTAGTGATAATGGTCAGGGATTGACTCAAAAGGACTCCTCCACCGGGATTGCAAATGCATAAACAATGCCAATGATAAGCATATGCTCATAATGAGGCATCTGCATAACTATTACCTGAGCTGAGCGATTTTTATCTCGATCTGCACCAATCTCTTGCGGAGCAAGGGTTCGCAAAAAGCCTCGACAGATCCACTGGTATGCCTACGTTTTTTGCGGACCCTCCTCCATCAAGATCTTGGCACATCTCTTCGGGAAAAATCGCTCAGTTCAGGTATTAATGAATGGGATCAGGGTGCATGTGGGGTCTTTGCAAGCAACGAATCGTTACCGTTTCGATTTATAACGTTACGGTAACGCTACAGAGCTTGCCAAATGTCGGGGGAAATGTAGAAAAATGAGGTTTAGAAAAGCAAATCGACCCGGAGGGCCTATCCCAAGGGGCCGATTTGCTGCTCAGATGGGCAATTAAGCATCAAATGGAGGTAATGCCAAGTTAATTCCCATGTGTAGGATTAATGCAATTACGGTGCCATTTTTTTTACACCTTCGGTGATAAGCATTTTGAATCGATCCAGCGACACCGGGTAGGCCTGCATGGGGATACCCATCCAGTCACAATATTCCAGGAATTCTTCCGGGTCGTCGGCCATGTACTGATCAAGATAACCGATACCGTCCAGCACAATGGCGCCGCCGCTATGTCTGGGGAAATTCTCGTTGGCAATGCCTTTGTCCCAGCCTTTGAATACCTGCTTGCGGAACTTAACCCAACCGGGCGTCATCCACCAAACTGGTTCTCCGCCTGCAACTTCCTGGGCTATTCGTTCACGCTCCTGTTCCGTGGCGATCATGTCCATGCACTGTGTGGCCTGAATCCGACCTACCCTGGGTCCCTGCTCCTCGATGATGTTCTGCATGAGGCGGGTAGGTTCGTCTACATTGACGTAACAGAATTTTCCGCCGTAGATCACCAGAACCTTTTCTGCCGTCTGCTTGCCTTTTTCGATCATCCTGATAAGCTGGCGCTCCAGTTCCGGAATGTCCTGGTGCAGTCCCGGTGTCGTGTAGAGTATATGGTTTGTATCCAGGAACCCCTCTTTCTGCAAGTGGTTCAATTCCAGGCTCATGGTTCCACAAGCTACGATAGCGACATCTGTGAATGATGTTTTATCCATATTATACCTCCGTAGTAACCATCAATTTAGTATTTGACAGCCAGATCATACCCCGCATGGATGGCTGAATAGATGTCCAGAACCTGGGCGGCATCGCCGATAATTTCCGTTGTGTTTACATGCTTATTAAGCTCTTCGCCGGGTATCGGCTTCGACAACATGCCCGAACACAGGACGACGGTCTGAAAGGCCTCAAGCTCTAGCGGCTCACCCTCTTTTTCGACAACGGCTTTATCAGCACTCAATGTTTTAACGGCCGTATGCGGCATCAAGGTGACATTTTCCATCTGATCGATGCGCATGAGGGTCAGCTTTTTGGTAATCATCTCCATCATACTGCCGATGGGGTCCGTTCTTTTCGTAGCTGTAACATCAAATCCTTCTTTGCCGAGCTTCTCGGCGATTTCGAGGCCGGTCCGACCTGCGCCAATGACCAGAACCCTGGGGCCCTGGACCTGTTTTTCTTCTTTGAAATATTCGAGAGAGGTCATGACATTTTGAGTTTCGAGCCCCTCTATGTCCGGTATGTTTTGTATGGAGCCGGTGGCCCAGACAAGAAGATCCGGTTTGATTTTATGCACAAGTTCCGCATCGACCGTTGTATTGAAAAGGGTTTTGCCCACATTGGCACGCACACGAACATCCAGATTTTTCAACCCTTTCTGCATCTCTTTTTTTCCAGGTGCCTGCCAGGCCAGGTTGAACTGTCCGCCCAAACGGTTTTCTTTTTCGGCCAGGGTTACCTGGTGCCCCCGCTTTGACAGGTACAGGGCAGCGCTCATTCCGGCGGGTCCGCCGCCGGCCACCAGAATGTTCAGAGAATGGGTGGTTTTTTCCAGCGCCGGTTTCGCAATTTCCGGATTAAGGTTGCACCCGATGGGTTCTCCGCTTTTCACCCGGTGCAGACATCCCTGAAGGCAGTAGCCGCAATACGTTACCTCAGTATATTTTTCCTCTTGCCACTTTTGAATGAGATCGGGGTCTGAAATCAACGGCCTGCCAAGGGCGATGAGATCGGCAAGTTCACCCTGGAGCGTTTGGACGATCCTCTCTACACGGCCCATGCGACCGGCCATGATAATCGGTAGATCGGTATGTTCCCTTACCCATGCCATGGCATCCCATTGTGGTTTTTCGGGCAGGCCGGCGTGGTGGAAATACCAGGGTGGGCTGAAGCATGCGGATCCCATGCCCACATGAATGGCATTGACGCCTGAGTTCTTGGCCAGTCTCAGGAGCGGTAACAGATCTTCCTGGCTTATGCCGAACTCGGGAGACATTTCAGATCCGGATATCCGCAGGATCAACGGCAAATCAGGAGCCCCTTTTCTTACCGCAGACAAGACTTTTTCTGCAAAGAGCGGGCGATTTTTACCATAAATATCGTTTCGTTGATTGATCTTACCGTTTAAAAACTGGGACATTAAATAGCCATGACCGCCTTGAATTTCAATCAAATCGATACCTGCTACGACGGCTTTTTGTGCTGCATCCCGGTAACCTTCAATGATCCCTTCAATTTCATCCTCACGCAGTGGTTCTGCAGTCTGACCGGAGCTCGGGCAGGTGATGGCTGACGGGGCCCTGGGTTTTGTGCCGGTTGCTTTGGGATTGGCCGCTGCACCGGCGTGATTCAGGTGCAGACACACCCGACGGTTTTCAGCATGGACGACATCGACAATTTTTTTGATTTCACTGGCACTTTCGGGCAAGTGGATGCAAAGCTGTTTGGGGTGCTCCTTTCCGTCCGCCGTCACCGCCACCGGCTCCAGGATCAATAAACCGGGGCCATTCGTGGCAATCTGTCGATACAATTCCAAATGTTGGTCCGTCACAATGCCTTGTGGTGTACCAAAAGCCGTTTTCACAGGTGGAAATACAAAACGGTTGGCAAGCGTAAGATCACCAAGTTTGAATGGCGAAAACAGTTGTTCCATTTCCATAAGGTCCTCCTTGATCAATGACGATAGGGCTCGTGTTAGTTGTTGGCGTACAAGAGAGCAAGATCGATGCCAAGGCTGTTCCATAGGCATTGAACAGAGAACGATGACACGCTTGAGGTAAATCAACCGGGTAGGAGTAAAATAAATTGCAACAGATGGAGGTAATGCTATATCAAATTCTGATATTGAACTTTTTCACTTGGTTCCAGACACTTGTCCTGGAGATGCCCAATATTCTGGCTGCCTCGGACTGGTTACCACCGGATTTACGAAGGGCATCCATGAGACGCTGTTTTTTTATCTTCTCCAAACTTTCAGAAGAGATGAGTTCAGTCTCGCCGGCAGACCGTACCTTGATGAGATCGGTGGGAAGGTGTTGGGGCAGAATGGCTTCACCATTGCAGGATACAAAGGCATATTCAAATGCGCTCTTAAGCTCTCGCACATTGCCCGGCCAGGAATACTGAATAAGGAAGGCAAGCGCTTCCGGGGATAATTCCTTGATGTCTTTCCCGCTTTTTATCTTCAGGCGTCGGAAAAAGCTTGCCGCCAGGATCGGGATATCGCCGATTCTCTCCCTTAGGGGTGGTACGTAAATAGGAATTACATTGATCCGGTAGTAGAAATCTTCCCGAAACACGCCCTGCTTCACTAGTTGCTTCAAATCCTGATTGGTGGCCGAGATAATGCGGACATCGGTGTGAATCGGCCGGTTGTCACCAACGCGCTCGACCACTTTTTCTTCGAGAACCCGGAGCAGCTTTACCTGGGTGGAAAGGGGCAGGTCACCGATCTCGTCTAAAAAAATATCACCGCCTCTGGCTGCCTCGAACCGTCCTTCCCTTGTTTTATGAGCACCTGTGAACGCCCCTTTTACATGGCCGAATAATTCGCTTTCGAGAAGGGATTCATTCAATGCAGCGCAATTCACCTTGATAAACGGCTTGTCTTTTCGAACACCGATCTCATGGATGGCTTTTGCCACCAGTTCTTTTCCTGTGCCGCTTTCTCCGTAAATAATGGTCGGCGCCTCGGACATGGATGCATTCGATACAAGATCAAATACCTGCTGCATGGATGCAGAGGCTCCGATCATGCCGCGGAAGCGATCCTCTTCCTTGAGAACGCGCTTGTAGCGCTCGATCTGCATTTCCTTGTCGATCAGGTCGGTAATATCGGTAATGGTCTCTACGGCGCCGGTGACATTCCCTGTGCCATCCTCCAGCACAGAGGCATTTTTAACGACATTCACAGGGCTACCATCCTTGCGTATCATGGTACATTTTTGCTTTCTTAATTTGCCCTGTTCAAACATGACACACCAGTGACAGTTGCCGCCCTCACGTACCAGTTCGCATGTGTTGCAATTTAATATGGAACAGAGCTGCCCGATCGATTCTTCCTTTCTGTAGCCCGTTATGGTTTCAAATGCCTTGTTAATGGAAATGATTCTCCCTTCCGTATTGACGATCATCACACCGTCTTGGATGGTATCCACCACCGTTTTCCAATAATTGTTCAATTCTTTTTCAAACACAGCTGTCTCCTGTTCAATAATTGGACATATAATCTGTTTAGAAACTTAACACATCCTCTGCGTGTTGGCAAGCGGGCTTGATGGATTTATCATAAGTCGCCATCAGGCTCGCCGCTGCCAGTCGTGTTTAAATATGTTTATGGATAACCGCAAAAGATAATGGCATCAGAATTGCAAAAAAGGAAGCATCGCAAAGAAAGCACACTGGGAAATACAGACAATGGTAAGTCTCGATCTTAGAAATTTAATTATACCGTTTTGTCTTTTAAAGGCAAGCAATGCGTTCTTGTCACTCAAAAAAGGGGATATTTTGGAAATCCTGTGCGATGATCAGGAAAATTTCAAAAATTTAATGAAAATTATTCCCTCTGATTCATGTGAACTCATATCGGTTAAGGATTTAGATGAGACAGCGTCGGGCTGGAAGGTCCAACTGAAAAAGATCAACTTATAACCATAACAAACAGGAGGTTATCATGACGGATTTAGATTTAGGCACGATTGAAGTGGCAACTACGGTGGATGCAAGGGGCAGCGCATGTCCCGGACCCCTTTTGGAGGCCAAAAAAGGAATAGGTAAGGTCAAGGTCGGAGAAATATTGGAAATATTCTCAAATGACGCAGGTACGCGCAAGGATATCCCTGCATGGTCCAATAAGGTCGGTCATGAGTATCTGGGTGTTAAGGAAGCTGATGGTTATGACAAGCATTTCGTGCGGAGAAATAAGTAAACGGGGGCAATATGTCAACCCAGACGGACACCATGAAAGAAAACAAGATACTGATTCTGGCAACCGAAGCCTGCGCCTATCCGGGTGCAGATTCGGTTGGACAGGCCCACTCCACATACCCGACGAACACCTACATCGTGAGAGTGAAAGCGCCTGTTCTTTTTCCGGAACATTTTTATCTGGATTGTTTCAAAAAGGGAATTAGCGGCATTATCATCATGTCCTGTGGTGAAGAATGTCCCTATGAAGGCGCCTATAAAGCCATGGCCAAGCGTTTGGACAAGGTGTACGCCATGATGAAGGAGCAGGACCTTGATATCCGTCGTTTGCGATTGACCGCCATCTGTACGGTTTGCAACCGTTCTTTTTTAAACGAGGTCAATCAGATGAACGAGGTGGTCAAAGAGCTGGGATCCCCCCAGACAGCACAAAACTGAAGCCACATACTCCGTCGACTTGTACAAGCGGATGTAAAGTATGTGGCTGCAGGGAGGAATAAATGAATTCCATTCAAAACACAGATGTTGATGTTCTGGTTGTGGGCGGTGGTATTGCCGGTCTGCAAACAGCACTGGATCTTGGAGATCAAGGGTATCATGTCGCCATCGTGGAAAAAGATGCCACCATCGGCGGGAAAATGATCCGTCTTTCCAAGGTATTCCCCACTCTGGATTGTGCCAGTTGCATCACCACACCCAAAATGGCCGCCGCCGCCCATCACGAAAATATTTCGCTTTATACTTATTGCGATATCAATAAGCTGACTCGGGACGGTCAAATCATTACGGCCGGCATCACCCAGCGTCCCCGCTATGTGGACCCTGACAAGTGCATCGGGTGCCGTCAGTGCGAGTACAACTGCCCAGTGTATGTATCGGATGTAGAGCAGGGCGGGTTTTCGGCTACAAAAGCCATTTCCATACCATTTTCCAACGCCATTCCACAGCTTGCGGTACTGGATGTTGAGAACTGCATGCTCTGTGGAAAATGTGAAAAAGTGTGTCCGACCCAGGCCATCGATTATTTCCAGGAACCAAACACATTTTCTCTCACCGCAAAAACAGCCGTGCTGACCACAGGATTCGAGCTGACGTCTGTGGCGGACAAGCACCAATACGGCAAGGGAGAGATACCCAATGTCATTGACTCCCTCCAGATGGAACGTCTGCTGGCGCCCCATGGCCCCTACAATCGAGTTCTGCGACCGTCTGATGGCATGGAGCCGGATTCCGTCGCCTACATTCAATGCGCCGGTTCCCGGGATAAGAGCATGGGGGTTTCCTATTGTTCCAGGGTCTGTTGCATGTATGCCATCAAGCAGGCCATGCTCCTGTCCGGGTCTTTGCCATTGGCGGATATCACCATCTACTACATGGACATTCGGGCTTTTGGCAAAGGCTATGAGCAGTTTTATCAAAATGCCAAAGCCATGGGCATTGAATTTATTAAAGGCAAAGTGGCGACGGTCGACAGCGCTGAAAATGGAAATGCCACATTGCATTACGAGGCTCAGGACGGCGAAGGAATGGTTGCGGCTGAACATGATCTGGTGGTGCTTTCTCTGGGCATGATTCCAGGGTGGAATCCAGAAGGGACATGTTCGGTTTCAGCGGATTCGGATCGATTCATCAAGACCATTCAGCCGAAACTTTCACCGACATTGACGGATATGGAAGGGGTTTTTGTTGCGGGTGCTGCAGCCGGCCCCAAGGATATTGTGGACACCATTACCGAATCAGGTGCCGCTGCCGTGGAAGCAGCCAAATACCTGCTTGCCCTGGAGGGCCGGTCGCAAAAAGCGGTGGCATAATCGAAATTAATACCTGATCAGCAGGAGACATGGGAATGACGGACCAAAACCAGGATACAAAGAAAAAAGAGGATAAAGGCAGGGTCGGTGTTTATATCTGTTACTGCGGGGGCAACATATCCGATCATGTGGATGTTGAGAAAGTTCGGGAAAGTATGGAAAAACTGCCGGAAGTAGCCGTGGCCAAGACCAATATGTTCATGTGTTCGGACCCGGGGCAGGAAATGATCATGGAGGATTTAAAAAATGGCACAATCGATCGTGTGGTTGTGGCCTCCTGTGCCCCCAGCCTTCATGAGCCAACCTTTCGAGGGGCCATCTCCCGGGCTGGTGCAAGTCCTTATATATACGAGCACGCCAATATCCGCGAGCAGGTCAGCTGGGTTCATCACGGCGACACAGCCACAGGCAAGGCCACGCGCCTGGTTTCCATGGCTGCTGCCAAGGCTGAACAATTAAGGCCCCTGGATCCGATACGGGTGGATGCCACACGGCATGCCACGGTCATCGGTGGTGGTATGGCCGGGCTTCGTTCCGCCCTGGATCTTGCGGATCGTGGCATCCATGTCTCCCTTGTGGAGAAATCTCCTTTTCTCGGAGGCCAGCTTGCCCGGTTGGATCGCATCGCGCCCACCGGGGATCTTGCGGCTGATTTGATCGCTGAACTGGCATCGCGCGTAATGAACCACGACGCCATTACCGTTCATGTCTGTTCCGAAGTCAAAACGGTTGAAGGCTATGTGGGAAGCTTCAAGCTGGGCGTTCAGCAGGAGATATCGGAAGCAGATTGCGAAAATTCAGACCCATTGAGTGATGCTGACGCCGGAAAATTTATACCTTTTCAGGGTATATATGCCCTGAAAGACCCATCCGTTTCCAAAGAATTCAGCATTGAAACCGGGGTTGTCATCCTGGCAACCGGGTTTAAAACCTATGCTCCATATAAAGGTGAGTATGGATTTGGCGATCATGAAGCGGTCATTACCCTGTCGGAGCTGATCCGAAGCATGGGGGAAAACAAGCCATCCGGAAGCGAGCTGAAAATCAACGGTAGAAAAATTCGCAGCGTGGCCATGATCCATTGTGTCGGCAGCCGACAGATTCCCGGTATTCATCCGGAAAATGAGGACGGATGTCTCAATGAATATTGCTCGAGGACCTGCTGCTCAGCGACACTCAATGCTGCCAACATGATCCGGGAAACATACCCTGAAACAACCGTCTATGAATTCTACCGTGATATCCGAACCTATGGACGGGGTCAGGAAGAACTATACGAAAACGCCTCAAGGAACCAGGTTGTTTTCATCCGATATGAAGCGGAAGGCTCTCCTGAGGTTTTGCAGAACACGGGGAATACAGACGATTTCCCACTGCATGTCAAGGCAAAGGACACGTTGACTTTTGGGGAGGAGATTGAAGCACCCGTGGATCTGGTGGTGCTGGCTACCGGCATGGAGCCGAATCCGGTGTCGGATCTGGTGGAAATGATGAAACTTCCTGTTGGAACAGACAGATTTTTACTTGAGGTCCACCCGAAATTAAGACCCGTCGAACTGCCTGTTTCCGGCATTTTACTGGCCGGCACCTGCCAGGCACCCATGGATGTTGGCGAGGCATGCAACGCTGCAGGTGCTGCAGCCGTAAAGGCCGCCATCCTGCTCGATCGGGGTTATGTGGAACTCGACCCCTTTGTGGCCCAGGTCGATCTTGAAAAATGCAAAGGAAGCGGAGCTTGCTTGGAAGCTTGTTTGAACGAAGGCGCACTCAAGCTTGTGGAAATGGAAATATCAGGTCAAAAGGTAAAACGCGCCCAAGTGACACCCGCCCTCTGTATGGGCTGCGGCGCCTGTGTAGCTGTTTGCCCTGAGAATGCCATAGATATAGACGGCTGGACACTGAAACAGTACGAGGCGATGGTGGATAGAATTGTAGCCGAAGCGCCGGCTGCCTAACCAGGATTTTCATGAAAAAAATGAGGAAAATCGATGGACCCAACACCAACAGACAAAAAAGAAAAAAA
>Ga0190293_1000618_pt1 | contig 12667 bp, 10 predicted proteins | sample 48693001_MG_FD_161671 | JGI IMG/M metagenome (GOLD analysis project Ga0190293, IMG submission 161671) | Hydrothermal vent microbial mat bacterial communities from Southern Trench, Guaymas Basin, Mexico - 4869-30-0-1_MG | ecosystem: Environmental > Aquatic > Marine > Hydrothermal vents >... | reverse complement strand
CAAAACTTCGATCTGGGTGGTGACATCCAAGGCGGTGGTGGGCTCGTCGAAGATGATTAAATCCGGCCGGCAGGCCATGGCCATGGCCACCATGGCTCGCTGCAGCTGACCGCCGGACACCTGGTGCGGGTATCGATAGCCGATGTGGTCCGGGTCCGGCAGCAGCAGTCGCTGGTAAATATCCTTGGCCTCCGTGGCCGCTTCTTCGAAGCTCATGACGCCGTGCTGTACCGGTGCTTCGGCGTACTGCTTGATCAGGCGGTGAGCCGGATTGAATGAGGCTGCCGCGCTTTGTGCTACATAAGCGATGCGATTGCCACGAATTTTTCGCAGGACTTCCTTGGGCGCACCGAACAGCTCCTTACCGTCAAATACAATCGAACCTGAGGAAATCCTGCACCCCTGACGTGTATAGGCCATGGAAGCGATGCCCATGGTAGATTTGCCGGCACCTGATTCGCCGATCAGTCCCAGCACCTCTCCCCGTTCCAGGGTGAGATCAATGCCCTTGATTATGGGGTTCCACTCCTCGTCGCTCATCCCTTCGATGTAAATCTTGCGCATTTTTAATATCGGAGCCATGTTTTTTTCCTTACTCTCTCATTTCTCTTACCTACGTGTTATTTGCTTAGCTGTAATTTACTTCGTGTTATCACGCTTCGCTGTAATTTACTTCGTGTAATTCGCTGCGCTGTAATTTACTTCGTGTTATTTCCTTCGCTGTAATTTATTGTAATTTGCTTTCGGCGTAATTAGTTGTTCAAAACAGCAACAATGAATATCGCGCGAGCGCTAATGACACCCGAAGGGTAAATGACATGCGAAGCATAAATATCGGCCGCAGGCCAAAATGACGCGCGATAGCGCTAATGACAGCCGTCAGGCGTAATAACGCCCGAAGGGCATCTTAGTCTTTTAATCCACTGGCAACCTGCAGAAACCAGTCCACGATGAGGTTGACGCCCACGGTCAGAAAGGCGATAGCGCTGGCCGGAAACAGCGGGGTCAGGATCCCAAAGGTAATCGCGCCGGAATTTTCACGGACCATACCGCCCCAATCAGCGGTGGGCGGTTGAATACCCAGACCCAGAAAGCTCAAGGACGCGATGAACAGAAATACGAAACAGAATCGCAGACCGAACTCGGCAACCAGGGGTGGCAATGCATTGGGCAGAATCTCATGCCGCATGAGCCACCAGATGCGTTCGCCGCGCAACCGGGCCGCTTCGACAAATTCCATTACCTCGATATCCATGGCCACCGCCCGTGACAGACGGAAGACCCGGGTCGAGTCCAGAAGGGCGATCACCACGATCAAAGACGTGGTGCCGGTTCCCACCACCGAAAGCACCATCAAAGCAAAGATCAGGGTGGGAAAGGCCATCAGAATGTCGACCAACCGACTGATGGAAAGGTCCGTCCATCCCTTTAAGGTGGCCGCAAAGAATCCCATGATCGTGCCCACGACAAATGACAGCATGGTAGTTATAAAAGCGATGGCAATGGTGTTTCGGGCACCATAGACAAGACGGGTAAACAAGTCTCGACCCAGGTGGTCCGTACCCAGAAAGTTATCTGTGCTGGGGCTCAGCCATACGTCACCGACTATCTCGGTTTCGCCGTAAGGACAGATAAGAGGTGCAAAAATCGCCGCCACGATGTTGATGAGCACCATGGCCATGCCGATGCGAGCACTCAAGGGGGATTGCCGCAATAGTTTAAAAAAAGTCATAGTCAGGCTCTCCTCACCTGGGGTTGCGCAGTCTGGGGTTGCTGATAATGGCTAAAATGTCGGCCAGAAGATTGAGACTCACGTAGGTGGCTGCAAAGATCAGACCACTGGCCTGTACCACCGGGATATCCCGCTTGGATACAGAGTCCACCAGTAATTGGCCCAAACCCGGATAGACAAACACCACCTCGACGATGACGACGCCCACCACCAGGTAAGCCATATTGAGGGCAATGACGTTGATCACCGGCGACAGCGCGTTGGGAAAGGCGTGCATCACGATTACACGGACGCGCTTGATGCCCTTCAGCTGCGCCATTTCGATAAACGGGCTGGCCAGAATATTGATGATAGCCGCCCGCGTTTGACGCATCATGTGGGCCACCACCACCATCGTAAGAGTCAGGCATGGTAAAATGATCGCATAGATCTTTTCCCAGAATGCCATCTGGTCGTTGATGTTGGAGATACTGGGAAAAATATCGATTTGAACAGAAAAAAGTACGATCAATATGTAGGCCACGAAAAATTCGGGAAACGATATGGTGCTGAGGGTGGCAGTGGAAATAATCTTATCGAACAGTGTATTTCGATAAAGAGCCGCCAGTATCCCCAGAATGACGGCAATGGGTATAGCAATCACGGCGGCCACGGCAGCCAGAAACATAGTGTTGCCAAACCGCCAACCGATCAGATCGATGATGGGCCGGCCGTTAGCCAGGGAGTTGCCCAGGTCGCCCTTCATAACACCGTCTAACCAGGCAAAGTAGCGTACATGGGGAGGCAGATCCAGCTTGAGTTCTTTACGAAAAGCAGCCACGGTTTCAGGGGTCGCCGACTGTCCCAGAACGGCCTCGGCCAAATCGCCGGGCAGGGCCTCCACGCCCACAAAGATCAATACGGAGATAACAAAGATGGTGACAAGACCGAGGGCGAGTCGTTTGCTAACTATTGCAAAAATACTTTTCATTCCATCACGTCTCTCTTTCTGTGTTATTTAAGTTTGTATCGAAAATATAAATCAAATGTATTCCCATCGCAAACAAAAAATTATATTTCTCAAGATAAGCGGGAGGCTCCCTGTGCGACGGGGCACGCAAACTCACAGTTCCGGCAGGGCTTTGAGACCTTGCTGGCTTCTTCTATCCCCATGATCGAACCATCGAGCATTTCCACATCGGCATCGCGTTTGTCATTCTCCTTTTTGCATAACGCCCTTTCGAAGGCCCCGTTTCGGAACGCATTTCTTGGACAGGCTTTGTGGCAAGGCCTGTCGCAGCCATTGCACGGGTCGAAATCGACAGGACCGGTTGGCTCGAGTTCAGCCTCCATGAAGATCCCTCGAAGACGGACACGCGTTCCAAACTCCGGCGTGACCAGGAGGTTGTTTTTCCCGATCACCCCCAGGCCGGCCAGAACAGCGGAATCCTTGAGAAAAGCCCCACCGTACTCAATCTGGTACGGGAGCGAAAGGGCGTTGATTCCGAGTTCTTCACCCAGCCATATCCGGAGCTTTTTCGACTGCATCCTCATCACACGGTTGCCGGGGGTAAATCCCGGAACCTTCATGCTCCACCAATCGAGTACAGGCTCGGATGCGGGATGGACCAAAGCCCACACCAGCACTGATTTGTGCTCTTCGCGCCATTTTACGCCCTTGTATTCTTCGTAAAACGGCCTTTTGTCGTAAATCTCATAGGAACTAGAAGCCTTCAGATCTTCGATGTTCGCTATCCCCGCCAACGATGCACCCAATTCTTTCGCCTTCTCGACGATGGTCTTCTCGATCCCATTGCCGCCAATTTTCATGTGCTTGGGTCCTTTCAACCGGCAAAGCCACCCCTCGGCCCGTCACTTCTTGGTGTTATCGATCTTCTCAATCTCCCTGAGCGGAATAATCTCGACAATCGCTCATATCAGGGCTCGCGAAAAAATAACTTCACATTTTTGCGCGAGCCCTTAGGTTAGCATTTTTTTTGACATTAAGGAAGTCACTCATTCGAGTTTCCCTCATCAACCTGCATTTCTCATGGTTTTCCCGTAGGTTTCGTGTTCAGTTTGATCAGGGCATCAGCTGCAACAACCCCCTGACCTTCGGCCAGGAGCAGCAGCGGATTGATATCGAGTTCGATGATGAACGACGGGTCTTGCTCTACCATACCCACAACCGCAAGAATGACATCGGCAGCGGCGTTCAGATCGGCAGGTGGTGCTCCTCTGAAACCGTTTAAAAGCGGTGCGCACTTCAGCCGCCCCAATGCGTGCAACACCTGCTCTCTACTAGTGGGTATCAGTAGTGATGCGCTATCTTTCATCATCTCCACCAGAACACCACCCCCTCCCACCAAAAGATACGGACCGAATTGCTCATCACGGGCCACACCCACAATCAGCTCCGCCACGACGCCGGCAACCATTTTCTCGATCAAAAAAGAATCGCAAAGACCCGACATCTCCATCACCGCCGCCGACACCTGGTCCGGGCTGCCAAGGTTGAGTCTGATGCCCCCAACGTCGGTTTTGTGCGCGACGCCCAATGCTTTGACAACAACCGGATAGCCCAGCACATCGGCTGCCTCGGCCGCCTCCTTGGCGCTGCGAGCAACTCGCGCCGAAGGAACCGCCACGCCACGCCGGGCAAGAAGTTCTTTTGATTCAACCTCATTGAGTACTTTGACGGGAATGTCCTGTTGTTTCTCGGCGCTCGTAAGTAACGGTGGACCGGGAGGCTGGCTCCAGGCAGCCCCCACATCCACTGCCGCCTGGATGCCTGCAATCCCGGCATCGATACCGGCAAGCGTTGCAACACCATCTTTCATCAAACGCGCCGCCACTGTCTCCGAGATTGTATCGGAAAAGGTTGCCAGCACCGCAGCCTTGGTGCCGGTCTGCCTTGCTGCTCGGACAAAACCCCTCTCGGCCCCACCCCAGGTGGACTGGTCACAAAGGTCTTCCCTTGGGTAATCGAGCAAACACAAAGCCACATCGAAGTCTTCTGACAAAAAGGCACTAAAGTTATCAGCCATCCGGTCCTCGTCATTCCAGTCGAACATCTGGAAATCGAACGGATTTGCGGCCACCACCAATTCGTGTATTATCCCACGAAGACCTTGCGCCACTTTTTCAGACAGCGGGGGCATGCTCAGGCCGGGGCCCATGGCGTCAGCCAGAAGCGTTAGATCACCGCCCGAAGTGCTCATGGCCCCGATGCGGCCCCCCTTCAACGGACCCAGAACGTGCAACACCTTCAGCGCTTCCATGAGCGCTTCCAGGGAATCAACCCGCGCCACACCGAGCCTCTCGAACAGAGCACTCACCAGAGCATCGGAACCCGCGAGCGACGCCGTATGCGACACCACCATTTTTTTGGCAACATCGGAACGACCGGTCTTGATGGCTACGATGGGCTTGCCCAGCTCTCGGGCAATGTCGACTGCCTCCTGGAAGGCCTTCGGGTCAGGCATCGTTTCTACGTAGAGCCCAATCGCCGTGACCCTGTCCTGTCGAGCGAAAGTATGGATTGCATCATGGAGATCGAACTTCAGTTTGTTTCCCAGGGATATCATGTAAGCGATGGGAAGCCCTCGGCGTTGCATGGTAAGATTGAAACCCACGTTCGACGACATGGTGATGATGGCCACCCCTTGGTCGACCCGTCGGCCGCCCTGCTGGTCGGGCCAGAGCATCGCCCCGTCGAGATAGTTGAGGATCCCGTAGCAATTCGGCCCCACCAGGGGCATCTCACCCGAAGCCTGCAGAAGTTGCTTTTCGAGTTCTGAGCCCTCCTCGCCCGCCTCGATAAAGCCGGTGGCATAGCAGACCGCACCACCCGCATCCCGCGCAGCGAGATCTCTGACGATGTTGATGGTAAGGTAGCGATTAACCCCCACGTACGCAGCATCGGGACTTCCCGGTAGATCCGCCACCGAGCGGTAAACCGTGCGTCCCAGGATCTCCGTTTTCCTGGGATGGACCGGCCAGATCTCCCCTTTGTACCCCATGCGATCGCTCTGACGAATCACTTCCTGGGCCTGTGCACCGCCGAAAACGGCAATGGAACGCGGTTTCAAAAGGCGCTCAAATGACATATGTTGCTCTCCTATGGATATAAACCTCCGACAAGCAGAACCGGTTTGTCGGGAAATTGTAATGCAAGCGGAGTTCTATTTCTTCTTCGGTATGGGTGGTTCGTGAACATCGTCAGGGATATCCATTATATTTTTGGCATATTCGACATATTCTTCCATGGGCGTCGTAAACCTCACCACCAGCTTGGCGCCGTCCGGCGATCCACCGCCGTGCATACATCCCGGAACCCCGGCTCCGATGGTCAACCACTCGGACAGGCGTGCCGCCTTGAAACGCGACTCCGCCGAGCAGTCGCCCGCTTTCAAACATTTCTTGAGAAAGGGCCCATATTCCGGATGAGAAACATCCGCATAGGAAGGCATGCACCCGGTTTCCACGATGCCGCCGCCGATTTCCTGGGTCAGGCGCTTGACCTCGTAAGGAAGCGTTGCCACCATCACTTTGTTGGTATGAGCCGTGTGGGGATCTGCAAAAAATGATCCCGACTCATGCTGGAAACCCAGGGCACAGGCGCCGGCACCCAGTCCGAAAGTTATGGTGTTGTTGATGCTCATGTCCACCAGCTTGTTCATGAATGTTTTGGCCTTCAATCCATTGGCACGCGCCATCAGAATCGAAGCCCCGATCATGACATCCCCTTGCCCGGTGACGCAACCGCCGATACAGGCCCGGTAGTTGGCAGTAAAATATTGAATCGCTTTACCCGAATATTTGGCCTCCCGGCACATGAACACGCGTTCGTTGGGCACAAAGACGTTATCGAAAAGCAGCCAGCCCTGGGTAATGCCCGTATCCGGCACTTCCACGTCCGACGTCGTTTCAAGTTCGCGTTTGTCGCTGGGATGCCGAGCCTCCACGATAGTCAACCCCTCTATGTCCCGCGGTATCACGCAAGCCAAGGCATAATCTTTGTCCGGATCCTTGTAGCCACTGCCCGGCAGCAGGAATATCTCCTGAGCCGCCGCCGTGCCGCAGATCATCAGTTTGGCTCCCCGAATGACAATACCGTCCTCGCGCACTTCAACCACATGGAGATTGGTGTCCGGCTCCGCCTGCTGGGATGGGGGCTTGCTGCGGTCGCCCTTGGCGTCGGTCAATGCCCCCGCAACCGTCAGTCCCTCTTTCTCCGCGTGCAGGATCCATTTTTTTAAACGCGCCTTGTAATCCGTGCCGTATTCCGCATCCATATCTTCGGTAATAGCCCACATGACGTTCATGGCATTCCAGCCAACACAGACCGCGCCCGTGCAGGTGCCGGTACGGCGATAATTCTGGCGCTTGAACTTCATATTGCTTATCAGAGCACCATCATCCTGCATCATGGAATTCCAGCGCAGTATCTTTTCACCCGTAAAAATCGATTCGGCGGTATACATCTTTTCCATGTCGGAGTCGTTGGCCGCATCAAAACAGCGGGCATGACTTTCAACGGTCCGTTTGGTGGCCGGATGGGTAGTGACGTCTTCGATCAGCTCCCCAAATTTATATATATTAGGCCTCAGTTTTCTAAGTGATGCAAGATAGTCATCGCGTGTTTTAATTGCCATTTTCCTGTCTCCTTTCCATTTATCGGCAGCTGACGTGTTTTTCTTTATACTGCCTTATCTTTTCTAACACCACCGGCACAAACCCCCGGCAGTCATCGATAATTCCGTAATCCACCTGATCAAATACCGGCGACTTTTTATCACTGTTGATGGCGATCATGATTTTGGCACCGGCGATACCGACCATGTGCTGTTGTTCACCGGACAGCCCGATACCGAGATAGGTTTTCGGGCTGACCATCTTACCGCTCTGGCCGATCATGGTATCCAGTTCCGCCCAACCCTCATCCACCGCAGGTCGGGTGCATCCCAGACCCGCATTCAATACCGTTGCCAATTCGGCAATCTGGTTCCAGCCATCGAGATCTCCGACTCCGGCCCCCCCCGCAAGAATACATGATGCTGTATCTAAAGGGATTCCACCCGGTTCCTCCGTCACGACTTCCAGGGTTTGGATCCGCCCGGAAAAAAGAAATGGGCCCCGGACTGACACGATTTCACCGCTTCGCCCCTCGCCCGGAAATGGATCGGGAAATACACCCTGAGCCACGGTGGCCATCTGGGGTCTTCTCTCCGGGCAGACAATGGTGATTTCACCGCCATAGGCCGGGATTTTCTGCTCGAGGATGCATTCCTGGTTGATGCTCAAATCAATGCAGTGGGCTGTCAGGCCGGTTTTGAGTCGTGCCGCCACCAACGGCGCAAGCTCTCGACCTGCAGAAGTGGATCCCATGAGCACAATCTGGGGGTTATGTTCTTTTGCCAGCTTGACGATGACGTCCGTGTAAACTTCGGAGTGATACGTGCCCAGATCCGGATCGTTGCCCATATAAATACGATCCGTACCGGAAGCGAATAATTTTTCTGTATGGATGCCGACCCCATCGCCCAGCAACACGACTTCCACCGAAGTTTCCAGCACATCGGCAAGTATACGCGCCTGCCCCACGAGCTGTGGCGTAACCGGCAAAAGATTACAGTCTTCCTGGTCGGCAATGACCCACACGGGATTATTATCATTCATAATACTCACCTGATTTGGAATTTTCTGTTTCTATAGCACCCCCCCTTCTACCAGTTTCTGTAAAAGCAGTTCCGCTTTCTCTTCCCGGGATCCTTCCAGGAACGCGACCTTGCGCGTATTTTTGACAGCGCACATTTCCGTCACGATGGTTGGAGATCCCTTGATACCGACTGTTTCGGCCGATATACCGAGATCATCCAGGTTCCATTGGGTGATAACCTTTTTCCTGGCCTTGATGATGCCCGAAAAGCTTAGCGCTCTTGGCATGTTTAGATCACGCGTTACCGTTAGCAACGCAGGCAGCTTGACCCGCATCCGCCTGTACCCATTTTCCCGTGTTGCCTTCACTTCCCATGCTTCACCATTGCACATGGTGATTTCCTTGACCATGGTCACCACCGGCATATCCAGCATAATAGCCATTTCCGGGCCTACCCATTCGGTGGCCCCGTCACTACTGGCCATCCCGCATAGCACGGCATCTACCTCACCAAGTTTTTGAACGCCCATGGCCAGTGTATAAGCCGTGGCATACGCATCGGCTCCACCGAAACACGGATCGGAAAGCAGAATACCCTTGTCGGCACCCAGCGCCATACATTCTTTAACGATTTTACCCGCTTCAGGAGGTCCCATGCTCAGTACGCAGATGTGAGCCTCCGTCTCAGTCTTGATCTGAAGTGCGCCTTCCAGTGCATGTTTGTCCAGAGGGTTTAATACCATGGGCACATCACATCGCAGCAAGGTTTTGGTAACCGGATCGATTTTCAGTTTACCGGCCTCCTTGGGATCCGGGACTGCCTTGACACAGACAACGATTTTCAACATATGCCTACCTTGCGTCTCGTACTATTACTCCGGCAATTAAATACCCTAAAGCTGTCATTCCCGCGCAGGCGGGGCACGAAGTGAAGCTTTAGCGCTATCCAGGAAGGCACTGGATGCCGGATCAAGTCCGGCATGACGTGTTGAGCTATTTGGTTGCCAGGTTAATAATATTAACCTATAATCTGAACGCCAATTCTGTTAAGTCATTTCTGCGCGAGCCCTTAGGACATGGCCCAACGGGAAATTATCACCTTCATGATGTCCGACGTGCCGGCCGAGGGCCCCAGCACCGCAGCATCCCGCCAGAAACGGGATACCGGATACTCTTCCATGCATCCATACCCGCCGTGTATATCCACAGCCATTTTTGCCGCTTTTTGAGCCGCTTCCGTAGTGTAGTACTTGGCTACGGCAAACTCGTTGCTGGAACGGCCACCGGCATCCTGGATGGCCGCCGCCCTGTACCCCAGCAATCTTCCGGCTTCCAGATCGATTTTAATATCCGCTATTTTATTCTGTATGGTTTGCAGGGCACTGATGGGCTTGCCATAGAGAATTCGCTGATTGGCGAACTTGATCGACTCCTCCAGGCAAGCGGCCTGAAGTCCCAGAGCGGTACCGACCATACCGCCCCTGCCCACATCACCGATGGCGGCCATGGTTACTTTCAAGCCTTTGCCCTCTTCGCCCAGCAGCTGCTCTTTTCCGATTTCCAGGTTCTCAAAGAAAAGTTCGCCGGTATTGCAGCCATGCATGCCCACTTTGTGCTCCTTGTGGGTGGGTTTCCAGCCCGGCATGCTCTCGTCGATGACAAATGCGCAGAAAGCCTTGGGATTGTCGTCGGCTTTGGCCAGAATAGTAATCGTGTCAGCTATATGTGAATTGGTGATAAAACACTTGCGGCCGTTGACGATAAATTTCTCTCCATCCTTGGTGTAGGCCGTTTTGATGCCGGTAGGGTCCGATCCGCCGGTGGCCTCGGTCACGGCCGTAGTCGCCAGACGCTTTCCCGACGCCAGTCCCGGAAGATATTTGCGTTTCTGTTCTTCGGAACCAAACTTGACGATGGGCTCGATACCCAGGGCAAAGACCTGCAACATCATGGCGGTCCCCACGGAAACCCGGCTGATCTCTTCCAAAGCGATCAGGCGTTCGGTATACCCCAGCCCCAGTCCGCCGTACTCCTCGGGGATCGTAATAGCCATCATTTCCGCCTCACCCAAGGCCTTGACCACAACATCACTGACCTCCCCGGTTTCCTCCATCCCGGCTACCTGGGGCGCAAGTTTTGTTTCGGCAAATTCCCTGGCCGCTTTTCTGAACATTTCCTGTTCCTCTGTGAAAGTAAAATCGATCATTGTCAGTCTTCCTCCTGTAATTTTTTTAGTTTATCAAGGTAATCGATTAGGGCGTTAATTGACTTATCAAGGGCTTCATGGGATTTATCAACGCTGTAACTTACGGAAGCCCCCAACATACCGTTAAATATGATTTCTGTAATCGTATCGGTATTTATACCGTTGTACGCTGCTGACTTTGGATGACCATTGTCCAGCAGCCTTTTAAGCATCGCCTTCAGACCCGTAAAACCCTTTTGAACTTCCCTGGACAGGTGTGGGCGAGAGTCACCAAGTTCAACCGCAAACATAATAAAAATACATCCACCGGGAAAATTCTCGGCATCTAAGAGGTATCTATTTTTATAATTTTTTAGCAGTTGTATTATTTTATCAATAGGTTCTTTTATTTCATCTATTCCACGCAAATTTTTCTTACGCCAAATTTTGCGTCCTTCATCTAAAACACGAAAGAATAGATCTTCTTTACTTGTGAAATGATTGTAGAATCCACCTTTGGAAGTGTTTGCAGCCGATAAGATATCTTGAATGGAAGTGCTCAAAAAACCATTTAAGGAAAAGAGTTTCATGGATTCATGAACAATTGTTTCTTTAAGATTCACTTATTTTTTCCTCAAAGGGAACAGGGACAGACCGGTCGGTCTCATTCTGTATAACAGGCTCTTGATTAACGAGTCAAGAAAAAAATTTCGGGTCTATAACCGATACAAGGGCATTTCGAAACGCGATTATCCGCAAACCGCAAGTTGGGTTGTTTGCCGGCCTTCGGAAAGCCGAGGGGTGATGCCGACGCGACCTTGAAACTGTCTGAGATCCTTAGAGGCCGTTATGCCGAACAGTTTGCAAATTAGCCCAAGAAATCATATGAAGTAGCATAGGAATAAAATAGTCTTCAAGATTTGGCGCTGTTCGGTATTACGACCTCTTGGGAGCGAGTTTTTCAGGGTCGCGTCGGTATTATCCCTCGGCTGTAGCGCTAAACTTATTTTGGGTTATAGTTCCGTATTTTTTCTGGGGATATAATCCGCTCTATTGACTTTACCCCTTATTGCTTTGCCTTCAAGAAAACAGCGAATATTTTCCGCGGCAATTTTCGTGGCTGCCGTCATTATACCCGGCACGTCATCAGCGTTGTGAGGTGACCCAACCATATTGGGCAGGTCGAAAAACGGGTAGTCTAATTTGAATCCCCCGGGATCACCAGGTTCGGACCACCACGTGTCGATACCGGCGCTGAATGCTGGTGTGGTTTTTAAATGGTTATACAGCGCCCGTTGCGCTACCACCTTCCCGCGGGCAACGTTGATAAGGATGCCATCCGGTTTCATGATTTCAAATTCGTGACGCCCAATAAGGTGAAGTGTTTGTCTGGTCAGAGGAACCGTCAACACGACGACATCAGATCTTCTTAGTACCTCATCCATATCGGCGAGTTCTCCAATAAAATCGAGGGGAAAAGACGATGTGGCGGATCGATTGATCCCATGGACTTCCATGCCGACACCTTTCATCACTCGTGCAATGGCGGCCCCGTTGCTTCCCATCCCGACAATCCCACAGATGCCGCCTCTCAGTTCCTTGTTAAGAACCGTTTGGTTGAAGTTTCCATGCGCAAGCTGGAGATGCCTGGGCAATATCGACTTGGCCAGGCACAAAGTCATAGCCAGTACGTGTTCCGCCAGGGGCTCTGCAAAAGCTCCCACATTGCTCGCCACTGTTATGTTTTCAGGGATTGCCGCAAATGGCACGTTGTCCGCTCCGGCAAAAATCAATTGAATGAATCGGGTACTTTTCAACTGAACGACTTCCTGCAACTTGATCTCGGCTTCAACAACACTTCTGGACAGGATTACATCCGCCATCTTAAGAGCCGATGCCCGCTCGTGTGCTTTTAGATCAGTTAAGTACAGGATGTCCGAAATATCATCGAGCACGGAATGGATTACCCGCTTTTCGCGCTCATTGGCGAGATATGTTATAACGATTTGGAATCTCATTATACTAAAACCTGAACTGAGCGATTTTTATCTCGATCTGCACCGATCTCTTGCGGATCGAGGGTTCGCAAAAAGCCTCGACAGATCCACGG
>Ga0190293_1000617_pt1 | contig 12669 bp, 6 predicted proteins | sample 48693001_MG_FD_161671 | JGI IMG/M metagenome (GOLD analysis project Ga0190293, IMG submission 161671) | Hydrothermal vent microbial mat bacterial communities from Southern Trench, Guaymas Basin, Mexico - 4869-30-0-1_MG | ecosystem: Environmental > Aquatic > Marine > Hydrothermal vents > Microbial... | reverse complement strand
CTGGAAAAAATATGTTTCCCTTGTGGGTAATAAGCTGCTTCCAGTTGCTGAGCGAGCTTGCTCAGCTCCCCCGTTTCCAGAGAGTTTAAAGGGTTGACGGTATGCAGAAAGTCCGTAACCTGACTTACATCATGATAATTGGTTGGCATAGGGAGATTTTAGGCTTTTCCAGCGCTTGTTGACACCCGCCAAAAAACAAAAGGGCCAGCGTTCATGCTGGCCCCTTCATTACATGTCGGCACGGATCAGTGACTGCTTGCCGAGCCCGAACCCATGGGCACACGGATATCTTCCACCAGGTGCTGGATATGCTCCGGTGGTGGAGGCGTAAATTTGGAAACAACATATGCAGCGGTAAAGTTAAGCATTGCCCCTACCGCACCAAAGGCCTCGGGCGAAATACCCATGAACCAGTTACCCGGCGTGTTTGCCGCCATCGCTGTTCCGGGAATAAAGAACCAGCCCTTGAACCAGAATATATAAAGCAGGGTTGATAACAAGCCTGTCAGCATACCGACGATGGCGCCTATATTGTCCATATTCTTGTTAAAGATACCCATCATCAGGGCAGGAAATATCGACGATGCCGCCAGACCAAACGCCAGTGCCACCACTTGTGCAGCAAAGCCGGGTGGATTCATACCCAGGTAACCTGCTACAACAATCGCACCCGCCATAGCGAGGCGACTGGCCAGCAGTTCTTTCTTCTCCGATATATCCGGCGCGATCATACCCTTGATCACATCATGTGAAATGGCAGTGGATATCGCCAGTAACAAACCGGCAGCTGTCGACAGCGCCGCTGCCAGACCTCCCGCTGCCACCAGGGCAATCACCCAGTTGGGCAGCTTGGCAATTTCCGGGTTGGCCAGCACCATGATGTCGCGGTCAACCTTGACCATCTCGTTGCCTTGCCAGCCAAAACTCGCGGCCTTCGCGGCAAACTCTTCACTCTTGTCGTTGTAGTACTGAACCCGGCCGTCACCGTTCTTGTCTTCAAACTTCAACAGCCCGGTGGTCTCCCAGTTCTTGAACCAGGAAGGCCGGTCCGCGTAAACCATATTGCCATCCACGGAACCAACAGGACCAGACTGAATGGTATTCATGAGGTTTAAACGGGCCATCGCGCCGACTGCAGGAGCAGTGGTATAAAGGATGGCGATAAACACCAATGCCCAACCGGCCGAGGTACGTGCATCCGCGACCTTGGGTACCGTGAAGAAACGCATAATTACATGTGGCAGGCCGGCTGTTCCAATCATCAGTGACAAGGTCAACAGCACCATATTCAGGGTCGACCACTTCTGGGCCGTGAAGGCGGCAAAACCAAGATCCGTGACGATCAGGTCCAGTTTGTCTAACAAAGCCATGCCTGAGCCATCAGCCATACTGCTGCCCAAACCAATTTGTGGAATAGGCATGCCCGTCAGGTTCAACGCGATAAAAACGGCCGGCACCGTATAGGCAAATATCAGCACACAATACTGTGCGATCTGGGTGTAGGTAATACCTTTCATGCCACCCAGTACCGCGTAAACAAAAACGATGGCCATACCGACACCGATACCGGTGTGATAATCAACTTCCAGGAAACGTCCGAAAGCAACACCGACGCCTTTCATCTGACCAATTACGTAGGTAATGGAAGCCACAACAAGGCAAAGTACAGCCACCATGCGCGCGGCCTTGGAATAGTACCGTTCACCGATAAATTCCGACACTGTGAACTTGCCGTATTTGCGCAGGTAAGGTGCGAGTAAAAGAGCCAGCAGAACGTAACCACCGGTCCAGCCCATCAGGTAAACCGATGCATCGTAGCCCAAAAAGGCAATCAGGCCCGCCATTGAAATAAACGATGCAGCGGACATCCAGTCAGCTGCGGTAGCCATACCGTTGGCAATCGGGTGTACGCCCGTGCCCGCCACGTAAAACTCCTTGGTGGTTCCGGCCCGGGCCCAGATGGCAATACCGATATACAACGCAAACGTTGCACCGACGACTAAATAAGTTAGTGTTTTAAGATCCATTGTCAGTCTCCGTCATTCTTCGTGCACATTGAATTGCCGATCGAGTTTATTCATGCGCCAGGCATAGAAAAAAATCAGGACGACAAAGACATAAATTGAACCCTGCTGAGCAAACCAGAAGCCCAGCTTGTAGCCGCCTAAACTGATGGCATTTAGCTGGTCGACCAGGATGATTCCAAAAAGGTAGGACACGACGAACCAGATGCTCAGGCACAATGCCACCAGCCTCAGGTTTGCCTTCCAATAAGCTTGTCTGCTGTTTTGATCACTCATGGGTAGCCTCTCTTCGATGGTAAATTCCCAATCGCTATGTTACGTTGAGAACATAAGCATAACGCTTCTACTTTAGTCGTAGAGGGCGCTGAACCTGAAGATGGTACGGCGCATAACAAAATGAAAACACTTCACGGCAGATGCTGAACCCCTGGAAACTGACCCTCATCGTGCTGGTCTACATGGGCCTGTTATTTGCACTTGCCTGGTTCGGCGACAAGCAACGAATCGCGCGCGACCACCCCAATTTCAAAGCCATCATTTACTCGCTTTCGCTGGCTGTGTACTGCACCTCCTGGACGTTTTACGGGGCCGTGGGCAGTGCGGCATCCACCGGTTGGGGCTTCCTGCCCATCTATCTTGGACCGGCGCTGCTGATGCTGGTCGGCTTTGATGTTCTGCGTCGCATCGCCATTACCAGCAGGGACCAGCGCATCACTTCCATCGCGGATTTTATTGCCTTCCGATATGGCCGCAGCCACACGATTGCGGTACTGGTCACATGCGCTGCCGTAATCGGTGCATTACCGTATATAGCGCTGCAACTGAAGGGTATTACGACAGGGTTTGACGTTATCAGCAGAGCCACGGGAGATGCTACGGTTCTGCCCGACCTGCTGCCGTTGTACATTGCATTGACACTGGCCGTGTTTGCCATGGTATTTGGTACCCGCAACCTGGATGCCAGCGAGCATCACCGGGGCCTGATGTGGGCCATCGCCTTCGAATCACTGGTCAAATTGCTGGCTTTTGTAGCCATTGGCCTGTTCGCAATTTTCGGTGTTTTTAACGGTCTCGACGACATCGCTCAAACCATGCGGGAACATGGTGAGTACCGGCAGTTATTTACTCCCTGGAGGCTGCCCGAAGGGTTCGGAATCCAGATGTTGCTGGCCATGGTGGCTATCCTGTGTCTGCCACGCCAGTTTCATGTGGCCATTGTCGAATTCCGGGATACCACCGACCTGCGCGTGGCACGTTGGGTTTTTCCAGCCTATTTGCTGGTGTTTGCCGCGCTGGTCATCCCCATTGCCCTCGCCGGGCTAACACAGTTTTCCGGCCAGGACGTCAATCCCGACACCTATGTGCTGTCTCTGCCACTGGCCTTCGATCAGCCCCTGCTCACCGTACTCGCCTTCCTCGGCGGTTTTTCCGCAGCCAGTGGTATGGTCATCGTCTCTACCATCGCGCTGGCCATCATGGTCAGTAACGACATCGTAATGCCGCTGTTATTGCGCAGTGGCCTTAGCAGGAACCGTGGCGAACGTGACCTGTCACAAACGCTGCTGCACGTGCGTAGAATATCTATCCTGCTACTCGCCCTGGCGGCCTTCGCCTACTACCGCGCCATCGAGGACGGCGTACCACTCGCCTCCATAGGCCTGTTGTCATTTTCAGCTGCGGCCCAGTTTGCCCCGGCGATGCTGATCGGTATTTACTGGCAACGCGCGAGCCGAACCGGCGCCATCTGGGGCCTCTCCCTTGGAGTCACATCCTGGGTTATCTGGCTGTTGCTACCTTCTTTTGCCACAACAGGCTGGTTGGAAGAACTGCTCACCATCATACCGTCAATGAGTTTCAACCAGGGCGCGATGTTTTCCCTGTTATTAAACGCATCGGCTGTCTTGCTGGCCTCGCTTTACTGGCCTGACAGGGAACCGGTCTTTGCCGCAGGCACCAGCAACACAAACAGCGGCGGACTGATCACCCTGGAAGAACTGGAAATGACGATCGGGCGCTTCCTGGGTATGAAAAGAACCCGCAAGGCCTTGTCTACCCATCTGGGTTTAACCGAACTACAACCCGGTGCATTGGCAACACCGGAAACCATCCAGTTCGGCGAACGTCTGCTTGCCGGCACCATTGGTTCTGCCTCTGCCAGAACCGTATTAAGCACGGCGCTGCATCACCGGGGGCTGGGTCCCGATGCGGTAATGGAACTACTGGACCGCACCTCACAAGCCGTCCAGTTCAATCGCGAACTACTGGAGTCCACCCTCGACAATCTTTCACAGGGTGTCAGCGTTGTGGATCAGGGCTTGCGCCTGGTGGGCTGGAACCGGCGTTATGTGGAATTGATGGATTACCCTGAGGGTACGCTCTATATGGGCAAGCCTGTCGAAGAGTTGATCTACCTGAACGCGGAAAGAGGTCTGATCGGCGAGCAAAAAAGTGAAGTGCAGAAACGCCTGGATCATTTGCGTAACGGCCAGACCTATCGCTACGAGCGCCAGTGGCTGGATAGCAAAGTTCTTGAAATCCGGGGCAATCCGATGCCGGGAGGTGGCTATGTCACCACCTTCAATGACATCACCCACTTCAAAGAAATCGAGCATGAGTTGCAAACGGTCAACGAAACGCTGGAGCAGCGCGTACAGCAAAGAACCTTTGAGCTCCGGGGTGCCAACATAGAGCTTGATAAGGCCAGGCTGGTTGCTGAAGATGCCAATCTCAGCAAGACCCGCTTTCTGGCCGCTGCCAGTCATGACCTGCTGCAGCCCATGAACGCTGCCAGCCTGTTCGTTTCCATTTTGCGTCAACAACAGGAAGGTTCCGACGATGAACAATCCCGCCTGGTCAAACGAATCGACCGAAGCCTGAAGGCCTCCGAACAACTATTGAGTGCCCTGCTGGACATATCCAAGCTGGACTCGGGTATGTATGAGCCAAAACCGGAAGCTATCCCGGCAGAGGAGTTGTTCGAACAACTGCGAAGACGTTTCAAGGCGCTGGCCGGCAACCGGAATCTCGAATTGCGGGTCCACCCCACAGATCAGTTAATTTACAGCGACCGGAATCTGCTTTACCGGATTTTGCAGAACTTCCTCGCCAACGCGATCCACTACACGGAAACCGGTGGTGTTTTGCTGGGTTGTCGTGTGCGTGGGGAACAGCTGCGCATCAGTGTCTGGGATACCGGAGTGGGTATAGAGGACTCCGAGGTAGCGGCCATTTTCCAGGAATTTCACCGCCTGGATTATGCCCGGCGACTGGATGAGAAAGGCCTGGGACTGGGATTGGCCATCTGCGACCGGATCGCACGGATGCTGAATCATGAAATTGATGTCGGTTCAAGGCCGGGGCATGGCAGTTGTTTCTCAGTCACCGTACCGCTGGCACATCACAGCGACATGCAACAGACACAAAGTCCGGTTGTCGTCAACGCAGAGGCATCGGGGATCAGGGACCTGACCGTATTGTGCGTGGATAACGAACCGGACATACTCGAAGCAATGAACCTGCTTCTGGACCGCTGGGGCTGCCCCGTGGTCATGCTGGCCGGGACCCAGGCACAGGCAGCGCAGCAGGTGCTGATGCACGGAACCCCGGACTTCGTACTGGTTGACTACCACCTGAATGACCAAAGCCATGGCCTGCAGGTCATGCAGCACCTCGATAACATCCTCGGAACCCGACTGCCGGCGATCGTCATTACTGCAGACCGCTCAAGTGAACTCGAGCAAGAGGTCAAAGCGAAGGGTTATGGATTGTTACTCAAACCGATCCGGCCTGCCGCACTGCGGGCATTGATGAGCAACATGCTGAAAACAAAACCCTGATCCGGCAGATCACTGACGACCTGTCTATAAAGCAGGACCGGACACATTCAGCTTGCTGGCCGCAAGCACTGCCTGGGTTCGGTTACTGACCCCGAGCTTGTTCATGATCGCCGTCACATGGGCTTTGACCGTGGCCTCGGAAATACCCATATCATAGGCAATCTGTTTGTTAAGCAAACCCTGTGACACCATCATCAATACCTTGAATTGCTGTGGTGTTAATTGCGCCATACGCTCGGCCATTGCCAGCTCGGAAACATTGTTCCCCGGCAAGTTGGCACTGCTTGTTACCGGCGCCCATATTTCACCCATCAGGATTTCATTGATCGCACCGGTAATGACCTTGATATTGGAGGATTTGGGAATAAACCCGGCAGCGCCATGGTCCAGAGCCCGGCGGATTACCAACGGGTCCTCATTGGCAGAAATGATCACGACCGGAACGCTTGGATAACGTTTGCAAAGATATACAAGACCTGCAAAACCACTAACACCAGGCATGTGAAGATCAAGTAAAATAAGGTCAACGTCAGGGTTATGCTCAACCAGTTCCTGCAAGGTTTCAAACGAACTGGCTTCGAGAAACGTGGTATCTCCCTGACTTTCCTGCAGGGCCTCCTTGATGGCTGTCCGGAACAGGGGGTGATCATCCGCGACGATCACTGTTTCAGCCTGTAATGCGATGAGTCTGTTTGCCATGTACCCACTGTATCAGGTACGGCAGTATTCATCATTAGACCAAAGGCTAATACACCCTTGCTTTGAACTTTCGCATGATGCACCTGCACAATCATCAAACGGGAGAGGCTATCATGGCCCAAAAATCACTGAGTAAACTCCTTCTGAGCCTGTCAGTTGCAACAGTCTTGACCTTTAGCTGGTCAGGAAGTGTCATTGCGGACGAAGACAGGGTCGAAGCGCTGGAAGCGCGAATTGCCGAACTGGAGAACCTGGTTCATCAGCTATTGGCAAATCAGCCCACACAAACAGTTACAGTCGCTGTGGTCGAAGAAAAAGCGACTGAAATAACCGTGGCAAAAGAGGCAGAATTTGCTCAAGCGGCTGGGTTTAATGAAGCCAGCGCTGCCGCCGCACTGAAAACGCACCAGGATACAGTGGCAGAAAAGGCGCATAAACATAATTATAAATTTGGTGGGTTTATCAAGACCGATGTCATGTTCACCGACTATAGCAGCGGTTCCTACTCTGGTGCAGGCAGGGATTTTTATATTCCCGGCACCATACCGGTGGGTGATGGTGAAGGTGAAAGCTACCTGGATTTCCATGTCAAGGAATCCCGGATCAATTTCAAATCGACCCACAACCTGGACAACGGTGCCAAAATTGGGACATTACTTGAGATGGACTTTCAGTTACCGCCAGGCGGCAACGAACGGGTTTCCAATTCATTTAACCCCCGCATCCGACACGCCTTTGTGACCTATAACAAGTGGCTGGTTGGCCAGACCTGGATGACTTTCCAGAATGTTGGTGCATTGCCTGAGAACCTCGACTTTGTCGGACCGGCAGAATCAACCATATTCGGTCGTCAGCCCATGATTCGTTACACCACGGGCTCCTGGCAGTTTGCTGCCGAAAACCCGGAAACAACCATCACACCTTATGGTGGTGGCGGCCGGATCGTCGCGGACGACAACATGGTGCCCGATCTCGTCGTGCGCTATAACATGAAAGGCAACTGGGGTTCATTCACAGCTGCAGGCATTCTCCGTGAGCTCGCCTATAACAATAATGCGGGAATTGACGATTCAACCAATGGATACGCCATCAGCCTGTCCGGCAAGTTCGTGTTTGGCAATAAAGACGACTTCCGCTGGATGGTAAGTACAGGCAGTGGCATGGGACGTTATATAGGTCTTAACACCGCCAACGGCGCCGTTCTTGATGCAGATGGTAATCTGCACGCCATTGATTCATGGGGTGCATTCGGCTCTTACCGTCACCTGTGGAGTAACAAGTGGCGCAGTAACCTGACACTTGGCTACCTGAGCGTGGACAATGATACCGACCTGACCGGTATGGGCGTGACAAAAACCGCGTCCAGCGTGCATGTAAATATGATCTACAGCCCGCAACCCAAACTCGACTTTGGCGTAGAATTTATGTATGCCGATCGTGAAATTGAAAGCGGTGCTGATGGCGACATGACACGTCTGCAGTTCTCAGCGAAATATGCTTATTGATTTGGCTCAACCAGCCGGATGAGAGAAAACGGGCCACTTAAGTGGTCCGTTTTTTTTGCTCCCGGAAACCTACTTGTCAATGGTGTATGAAATATCCAGCCCGGTTTCACGCTGACCGGAAGTCACCTTTACACCAAAGCCCTTTTTCAGGTCATAACGGGCGCTGATAACGTTCTCATCCTCAAACAGGCTGATACCGTAGCTGACATACAGCCTGGGCGCGATGTAGGTACCCACATCGAAACCGCCGACCCCCTGACTCTGATCAAAATCCGTACCCGTTACCAGCAGGGTCCAGGCGCGGTCCTCATTGGTGACCGGCACGGTATAGGCCTCCAGCACCGGTCGTTTCAAGCTGCCAATGACCTGCACACCGGCTGAGCGTATCTGGGTATTACCAAAGATTTCCCGCTGAGCCCTGATATTCAGCAAGGGGTTGTCAGCAGGAACGTCGGGGAAACTTATGTGGCCGTTGTTGATCTGCAATACCGGCCCATACACATCGACCTCTCCTTGCAAGACGTAGCTGCCCTGCGCCAGTGGCACCGAATCACCGTTCCAGTTAAACGTCACATCGCCACTGATACTGGTTTCAACGCCAGGAACCTTGATAAGCACGTCGTCACCGAAGCCGACCTCGAGTTGGCCGTAGATCTGAAACTCCGATAGTGTTTCACCAGCTCCGGGTTCCACCCCTTCCGGGCTTTCGATGACCAGGTCTTCACTGTCGTTCACAGTCTCCAGCAACAAGTTTGCAGGTGTCAGGCGTGCGCTGGGAACCCTGACGTAACCGTTGATATCCATCCGGTGTGGACCGAACCCCAGGCTGAGTTCAGTTTCAGTGTTGATTTTCAGTGCGTCCGTGTTAAGCAGTAAAAGCTGTTCACCTGAAAAATTTATATCCATTTGCAGTTCTTCGAAATTCTCAAAAAGGAAATGCCCATCTATCAGGCCTGTGCCCTCCCCGGCCTGGAACTGCCCCTTGAAGCTACCCTGGTCACGCTTGGCCACCTGGCCCTCAAACTCAATGTTTTCCAGCTTCATACCAATGGGGGCATAGTGAACAGAACCGTTTGTAAGCCTGAAACCACCTTCAAAAACAGGCTCTGCCAGGGTACCTCCAAGCAGGATGTTTGACTCAAAAACGCCTGAAATATTATCCATACCATGCAATGCAAGCTCTACAACCGGTTTGATATCATTCAGTTGTGTTATGGCCCGGCCTTTCAGCATTCGTGCCCCATCCTCGATGATATCCTGGACATCAAAATCGATATCAATAAAGCCGATCCCGGGAAACTCCACATCCAGCACGCCCGATTCCAGGTTGCCGTTTTGCAGGGCAAATGCAAATCTTCCCTCGCTGGTTTCCAGCAAAACTTCATTATCAATCAGGTCAATGACGCGACCGCCAGTGATGCGGAACTGTGCACCGCCGGTTGCTGCCTTGTCCCCGGGTTGATGCCATTCGAGACGGCCTTCAAGGAACTGTTCAAAGTGAACGTCCATTTCAGATATTCCCTGCAAATAATCGAGCGAAACCGACGATATGTCCGCGACCAGCGACCAGTCGCCACTGGATTGATAGTCGCCCGTCAAACACAGTTTCGCAGCAGCGCTCTCACGCAGACATACCGGCCCCAACAGCGCAGATCCGGGAGACCATTGAATGGCTGCCGGCTCCAACAGGCTGAATACATATTCCTGCCTGACACCAAGCTCCAGGGCATCGAATGTACCGTGCCAGCTACCGGCAAAGGGATTATCCGTGTTCTCCGCCACCACGGTGATATCTGTACCCAGGTCAAAATCCTGCCCGGCCAGGCTGATACTCAGCTTACCGGCGTCAGTTGCGGGCTTGTAATCCAAAGACAGTTCTTCCAGCAACACATCATTAAAACCCACACCCAGCGCATCCAGTTGCAACACCGGCAACGGTCCGGCACCGTGACTGCCTAGGGATATCTCCCGGACACGGTAGCCGTTCCACGCAAGATCCCGGGCTTCAAGTTGCAATTCAAGTAAGGGGTAGTCTGCCTGGCTGGAGTAGCGTGCCTCAGCCTCAACGGCTCCGGAGGCCCCTTCAAGCAATACGGCTGGCAAATATCCATTAAATTTCACCGTCGCGCCTTCGGCTCCCGCAGTGTTGCCGTCCAACAGCAATACAGCCTCGTCCGTGCGGATATCTACATTTTCAAATATCACATCATTGCCTGCGATATTAAAACCACCACGGGCGTTGATCGGTACTCCACGGATACGACCCTGCAATGAGGCGAGCTTGATTTGCAAACTTTGCGGTTGGCTGCCTGCAATAATTTCAAGTTCGGTATCCAGGCTGCCCGGCCATCCCGGCAGCAGCAGTTCGGGATCCACACCACGGGTACGGATCGCTGCATCCCAAACCAGGCTGTCTGTCCAATCAGCACCTGCCTCGCCACTGATACTGCCGCCCAGCAATTCGCCGTTGAGGACGGCAAAACGGGCAGAAGAGCGGTTACCGCCACCCTGTATTTCAAACCGGCCCTGCGGATAATCCCCGAGCTGGACATCCAACTGGCCGGAACTGACCCATTGATCAAAATTCCCACTCACGCTCAAACTACCCAGGGAGCTTGAGAATTCCGGCGTCGCAGATGCCAGCGGCCAACTGAGGCCAGTCCAGTCCAGCTGTGCATTCACGCTATTAGCTTCGATATCAATATCAGCCTCGATGTTGATTTCCAGGTCAGGGCCGGTCAATGTGGCATGGCTGACTTGAATGCCATTTGCCGATCCTGAACCGCTTATAGCCAACTCAAGCGATTCACCACCCAGTTCAAGACCATTTTCCTGGCTGACGAGCTTGAACTGAAGCTGGTCCAGGTTACCGGACAACTCCAGCTTGAACGGCAATCCCAAATCAAGCTCGCCGGTTTCGCTGTTCATCTCGAACCGGCCTTCTATTGAAGTTGCCAGTTCAAATGGCGCTTCAAGCGCAAGGTGGCCGCCGAGTTTTGCTTCCAGACCCGGTGCATGCAATACAAGCTGATCAAGCAGCAAGCGTTCATCCATTGACGCCTGGAACTCGAGTGAATCAATCACTGTGACCGGTGGCGCATCACCCTGCTGAACAGAGATATTTGTCAAGCTGGCATCATTTACTTCAAGTGGAACAGGTAATTGCAGCGCCGCGAGTACCGAGCGGATATCCGAGTCTCCGTTTCCACCCACTGTTTGCCCTGCTGGCGAATGAATGACGATTTCCATATCCCGCAGTGCCAGGCTCCGTACCTGGATGGACAGAGGCCACCATCCTGGCCCTGCCTCTATCCTGGCAGTAGCGGCAGACAGGTCTGCCCCCTCTGATGCATAAGCAAGGTTGTGGATCGTAAAGCCGGAAGCCAGGTCACCATCAAGCTGCGAGGTTTGTACTGAACCTGCCGCGATTTGTTCTACATGTTTCCAGAGCCAGGCTGCCCCGGATGCGGTATGCAACAGCCAATATACAGAAGCCGTCAACAACAGCACCAGCACGGCCGGTAGCCCCAGCAGTAGCCGCTTTCTAACAGACCATGTTCCAAAGTAGTTCAAAACAGCTGCGACCCTATGGTCAGGTGGATACGCCATGGTTCACCCTTCAAATCCAAGCCCTGTGCTACATCCACACGTAAGGCACCGATCACCGAGTACCAGCGCACCCCAAGCCCAATACCGCGCTTCAGATCGGGATCACTCCAGTCATTGAAGGCATTACCGATATCAAAAAAAGCCGCCACACTCCAGTCCTCATGAAAATGGAATTCAAGCTCCGCACTCGCCGTCAGTATGTTATTCGAGCCCAGACCATTGCTGTCCAGCAGCTCAAATGCATAACCACGCACACTGCGGCTACCACCCGCCTTGAAACGGTAAAGGTGGGGTAAATCTGTAACGGCAATATCCAGCCTCCCCTCATCCGTGGGCACTTTCACCGTGGCAACTCTGGCATCGCTGTAACCCGCCTCTGCCCGCAATAAAAATTTCCAGCGGTCACCGGCAAACACATTCCAGCGACTGGACAGGTAAACCTGGCTAAAGTCGACATCAGACCCCCAGGCATCGTTTGAGGTGAATATCCAGACCCGTTCGTGATGCCCTCGCGTGTGGAACCCGGAACCACGAATTTCCGGCCAGTCCCAATCAATACCGAGCGCCAGAGAGTTGGTGGTGTTTTTCAGCAAGCCTTCAAAACGATCAGGAGTGCTCCGGGGTTCCAATTCCACATTAGCGGTCCTGTCAAAATCACGTGTTTCATTCAAATACTGGACGAACACCGTTTCAAACAGTTGTTGATAGCCCCCCTGCATGTTCCGTACCCGGGTTTTACCCAGTTTCAAGGAATAGTCATTCACAGTTCCGCGTGCAACACTGAAACGATTTTCCAGGTCGCCTGTTTCTGAAACCTCCAGTGCCTGCTTTTCCGATTTAAGCCCGGCAGAGGCAATCCAGAACTGCCGCGTATCTGTTTTGCGGGGCAATCGATAGTTGGCCTGGACGGTAAATTCATTATCTTTTTGCTGCCAACCAAAACCGATATCAAAATTATCACCACGGGGACTTAGCAGATGGCGACCCCAGAGGAAC
>Ga0190293_1000616_pt1 | contig 12671 bp, 14 predicted proteins | sample 48693001_MG_FD_161671 | JGI IMG/M metagenome (GOLD analysis project Ga0190293, IMG submission 161671) | Hydrothermal vent microbial mat bacterial communities from Southern Trench, Guaymas Basin, Mexico - 4869-30-0-1_MG | ecosystem: Environmental > Aquatic > Marine > Hydrothermal vents >... | reverse complement strand
CGAAACAAGCCCAAAATTCGAATGTTCAAAATTATAGTTTCGATTCATCACGAAACCACCTTCGGTTCCTTCACTTCGTTTAGTCATGCAAATTTTCACCCTTCGGGCACTCCGCCTAAGGCCAAATTTGTCAAAACAAGACAATCATTATTTCTTTTCACTTTTTCTTATAATTGAACCAAAAATATTTGTTAATTCATCTGCTTCATCTCTTAAGCTTATCCTAGTATTTTCGAGATCTGAATTGTATTGCATATCCAATAAATTCAACCAATACTTACTTTCCTTAGCTTCTTTCCTACAAATTTTTATTCTCATTAAAAAATTTTTTTTACTTAACGACTCATTTGCCTCTATATAATTTGCTCCAACTGAACCTGACGAACGGATTACCTGTCTGCCATCTTCCTGATTTGCATAATTCATTTTTAATTTCTTAATAAATAAACGAACACCCTTAGCAAATTTAAATGTCCTATCCTCAAGATCATATTGTTTGTTATTTCCTGTTTTGGTCATTTGGATTTTGAACATTAGAATTTATTTTGGATTCAGCCCAGGCTGCTTTCTCTTCCCAAGGGAATTCTCCTCGTCGATATTCGGATTTCGAACTTCAAATGACTTCTTACTTCTGAAGTCTGGAAACTCTAGGCTTCCGCCCATACTTCCGGAGAACAAAGCTTTCCCGAAGTTTCTGAAAAAAATAAATTTATCTAAAGGCCACTCCATTGCCCTTCTTATAAAAAAAATTAGCATAGCCTGAAAAAATAATCAAGGGATATAGGGCTTTTTATAAAGAAACATAAGGGTTGGTAAGGGGAAATTGGTGAGAGGCGATGGGCAATAGACAGCTATCAGCATTCAACTTCAGTCTAAATTCAAGGAAAAAGTAAAAAGGTAAAAGTGAAAACAAGATTAAAAAACAGGGATTGTCACTCAACACTAGGGAGATTGTCATTATGAGATTTTAGGAATCGTCATTGAGAACTGTATAAAATGTCACTAAGTTTTTTAATGACGTGAACGCAGTGAATAATTGACAATATTCGGTAAGGGCTCAATGACAAATTCTATAGTGCTTCATGACACGAACAGAGTGAGTAAATGACATTAACTGTGAATACTACTTTTTAATAATTAAATCAAAGGGTTTTTTTATATAAAAGTAATTCTTTTCCGGACCTTTTTGAGCAATCATTTTACCTTTCAAAACCCACTTTATAACGATGCCATCAGCTGAATTGATTTTGATCTTCATTATTTTTTCTAAATTACTATTCAATAACAATCTTCCAAGGAATCTAATAGGAGAGAGAGATGTAATCTTTTTATATAACCAGAAAATAAACCTTCGAAAACTGAATTTTACCTCGGCAATATAAAGACCAGATAATCCACCTTTTACTTTGTATTCCTTCCCTCTTCTTTCAAATTTATCTACTTTGCCAACAAGATTAGATCGTTCTACCGGGAGAGGATCAACAAATGGATTGTTGTCACCTTTCGTAGTTAAATTATTTTTTGAGATTTTCACAACTCTGTGAACAACAAGATTATCTTTTATACTATTTCTAAATGCTACTACATCTCCCTTAGAAAAATTTTTTAAATCTATATCATGAATATATAGAAAATCCCCTTGCAGAAAAATGCCTTTCATACTCTTCCCTAAATAATTGAATGTTTTAATATTTATTAGTTATTTGTTTAAATTTTAAAATACTGAAATAGGCTTATTTATGGAGTATTCCCACCAAAACAGCCCCAAGCAGCAGAAATCCCCGTTTGACAGCCATTCCCAGCTCCATCTCCAATTTTACAATTATTAGTAGCATTCAATCCAGATTCTTGGCAAGTAGGCTCTAGACTTACATCAAAGCCACCATCGCAAATCGTCCCTGCAGCACTGGTTCCAGATATACAATCACCAAATACCTCATCTACTTTACCCACATCAAAACTTACTGGCTTAACATAAGAATTTTTTTTGCCCATTATTTGCATCTCCTTCTTAGAAGTTTTATACATCAAAAAATATCATTTTTCAAATTTAATTTAAAAAAATCAACAATTTTTTTATTATTTTTAAAAAACAATTCCAAACCTTTATACATTCTTGAAAGCTCTGAACAGTAACAAAACCACTCTTTTCTAATCTTCAACCTTTTTTCATCTCTTTGTAAATATATTTCAAAAATTGAAAAGATAAGGTCTTTACAACTTTTTTCCTCAGAAATTTTTTTTAAAACAAAATTGTCTGCTTTATGAATTCTAATGATAGCATTAAGAGGATAACGATGTTTGAAGCGATTTTTATTTGTGACACTCATTATCGGATTGATCTCATTCCAAAGAGAATGAACGTACCACTCTCCAGATGAATGCTTTGACATCCAGACTTTATCATCCGCAATAATTTGGTATTCTGTTGATAACAATTTCACTATTGTACTTTTCCCAGAGCCAGAGTGACCGAGAAAAAGAATAGCTTTTCCATTAATATTAATTGCTGAAGCATGAAGATAAAAGCCTTTGCTCTTAATCAATGGATTATAAATAAATCTATTTTTCATGTTTTTATTAATCTATACTTAATTTCTTTTTCCGAGTTGCAGGAAACACACCTTTAGAATCTGCATCTTCACATAAATAATATGGGTTCACTAATTTTTCGGTCAGTGAATAATTTATTGCTACACATTGTGTCTGGCACTTTTTTGCATGAATACAATCTCCACAAAGACCAGGATAATCCCCCGCCAGATCCTCTCTAAGTTTTTTCAATGTTGGATTGTTTATCCAAACGTCCCGAACACTGTCTACTCCCAACTTCCCGAAACATAATTCGGGGATATTTCTTCCTATCCCACATAGAGCCATTTCTCCACTTCCCAATATCCCAAGAATTCCTCTTACATTACACATCCCTTCTTTATTATTTGATTTTAGAATTTCTCCAATTGTTAATAAAGCCGGCGGAACTGAAATGTGTAATCTTATAGAACTCTTTTCCTGCAATTCACCTTTCACATATCTAACCAACTTTATAAATTCCTCATAGCTAAGAGTATTTCCATCTTTAGTCATTTTTTCTCCACGCCCGGTAGGAGAAACAGGATTGAATTTAACTGATCCAGCTCCTAGTGAAACCGCCAATTTAACCAGTTCATCCACATCATTAATATTTCTTCTGTGCGGTGACATTATAATCTGAGGTTTATATCCTGCATTTACTAAATGTTCAACACCTTTGATTGTTTTTTTAAATGCTCCCTTCATACCTCTGAACTGGTCATGAAAATCAGGCCTGTGACTGTCCAGACTGGTTGAGATGAACCAAAGATTTGAATTCTCTTTCATATGTTTTGCCAGATCTTTATCGATCAAAGTTGCATTTGTTTCCATTGTAAGACTTAATTCCTCAGCACTTAGAAAATCAAGCATTTCTCTGAATTGAGGGTGGAGCAGAGGTTCTCCCCCAGTGAATTTTGCACTGCTGAGACCCAGAGTTTTCCCTTCTTTGACAGCACTCTCAAGATTATCAAGTTTAATGAATTCACCTGGGGATGGTTCTCCCTTAACAAAAGTAGGAGTTATCCAGCAATGCTGACAAAACAGATTACATCCGGTCGTCATGTATAGATAATAGGTACTTAAAGCTGGAACCCCTTCTGGGATATCGAGAATCACCTGATTCTTGTTTTTATCATTAATACTAGCATTTCCCTTCTTATCCATCTACTACTTCTCCGATAAATCCTTTTGCATGCAGGTCTTTTACAAAGCTTATTACATCTTTTTCCACATCATCTGACGGAGCATTCTCATAAATATCCTTAATATTCGATACTACTTCATCTAAAGTCTTTGGAAGTTTCTCTAGTGCCCGCCATATATCCAGCCCGATTGTATTAACAATCTGTGCAGAATCAGAATCCGGATTAAATAGTATTGCCCCATCATCATCCTCAATTCTACATGACACATCAGGATTAACCAGAAATTTTGTTTTCTTACTCATATTTAATTCTCCATTCTTTATAAATTTCACTTCAGGATAAATAACACCCTCAAATATCATATTTAAAATTATTTCAGAAATGTCAGACTTGATCTTATCTTTATCTTCTTTGAATTCAGCCGATATACCTTTTATAATGTCTTTAGCACTTGTTTTTCCATCCATTTGATCAAGGATCGTTTTGGTTGTTCTGTTTATCTCCAATAACCTCAATTGCTCTGCCAAAAAAACAAGAGAAACTTCATTAAAATCTTCGATTGCCACTTCTGCGGAAATAGAAAATTTCAGATTTTCATCTATCATTGAATCAATCATTTGCACCAGGGAACATCAGGTGATTTCAGTCCAGTTTCATTCAAGAATTTCCTATAACAATCATGCATATTCGCCCTGTTAAAATCTCCTGTAATTGTATAAGGCAATGCAGGACAACTGCCATTGCAGAATTCCTGCCATTCACACCCTTTGCAATCAGGAACTTCGTTCATGGGAATACTCCGGCGATCCTTAAGGTCTTTCAAAACCTTGTGATTTCTCCAGATTTCTTTTATTGGATTTCTGTTAATTCTCCCCATTTCAAGATCAGCCAACATATTGCAGGGTGAGATAATCCCATCATGATGAACGGCGAGCTTGTTATACATACAACCACATGCCGTAAGAAATCCCATTTGATAACTATTAGGTTTTTCTCCTGTAGATCTTATATGCTCCATCTTTCCATATGAATTCCATTTTGAAAGCGGCCCTGCAGAAGCATTTATTCTCTCTTTATATTTTTTGACAAGTTCATGCATTTTTAATATAGCTTTAAGCTGTTGGTCAGGTGACAAAGTAATCCCAGCCTGATTGTCACACCCGGACCCCATTGGGATTGCATCATTTGTTCCGAAAGAATGAAGGCCTATATCTTCCAGTAAAAATTTTGTAACATTCTCCAGATCATCCACATTATACTTATTTATAGTGACTCTGACTGTAACCTGGAATCCGGACTCTTTAAGTAGCCTCAATCCGCTAATTGCTTTTACAAATGATCCTTCACCTCTGCTTTTGTCATGTACTTCAGCACAAGATCCGTCAATTGACACCTGGATAGAATTTAATCTGGATTTCCTTTTACCGACTTCAAATTGTTTTAAGGTCTCTTCAGTTATCAATGTCCCGTTTGATAAGATCGAATATCTCATCCGGTTTTCTATAATATGATCAATAAGTTCCCAGAAGTCTTTTCTGACAAATACTTCTCCTCCGCTGAGGGTAAGATCCCGAACTGAAAGAGCCCCAAGTTCATCAAAAAATGTGAACCACTCTTCTTTTGGAAGATCCGGCCTTACGTTCATCTCATTTGCATAAAAACAATAATCACAATGGAGATTACATTTCCCTGTTAGAGAAATATCAAATGAATCAGGGGCATCTTTAATATGAGGATATTTTTCATTCTTTGTAAATTCTCCATTTTTTGCCTCTCTGACAAATCCTATACCTTTAAGATCATTCACAATTTCAGCAATATCATTAAGCACTTCATTCTTTGGAACAGAATCAAATTCATTAATCATATTTTTAGAAATATCATTAATTGAATTTTTCCCATTAAGACTATTCCATACATACAACCCTGTATGATTCAGAAATTTTTTATTGGATGTGTCGGGATCATAAAGATTTGCCCCCAAGCCTCTAAGCGAAACCGATATATCTCCAGATCGTACATATTTGGATTCAGGATTTATTTTTTCTTTAGTAATTGAAATCTCCTTAAATAATATGAATTTGAACTATTTTTTTTTCACAATATTTAGTAGCAGAGCAAGGGATAGATGTCAAGGAAAATTACAAAAAATAGCTATTGGCTTTTGGCGATGGGCAATAAGGAGCTTGTCATTCAGGATTAGAGGAATTGGTAATGGGCAAGAGGCTATTGGCAATTTCATATTCCTTGTCAAGTCCTGAAAAATTGTTGTTAGTTTTTTAGTTCTTAGTTCTGAGAACCATAGTTAAAAGCCTTATCGGCCTGATTATCCTGAACAGAAAATACAATGGTTCCGGGAGTGATATCCACCTGAGATCTTCAGGTGTTGGAGTGAAGAAAAAGTATAAAAAATATCTGTACTTATGAAAATTAGAGTCAAGTGTGTCAGATATCGATTTCACTCTTTCCGGAGTTTTATTTCCTGTTTTTTTAAAAAAGAGTTGAGTTCTGTAATTGTCACTCAAGTCTTTGATTCTCTCATCTTTTTCTATTTCTGATCGTATGAGCACAGGTAGGGACTCTCCTGTAATTTTTGACATCAAATGGAAACCTGTCAACACCATCCTTCGGATTCCCATTTTTTTTGCCCTCCTAATTACAACTTCCCACTTTATCTGAGGATTCAAGTCTACCAGGAATGAAATGTCGGCAATCATTCTCAACATGTTCCATTGATCCTTAGTGCTATTTATTATGAGATAAAGTATTGTCTCCTCAAGTGGCATGACGGAAATTTTATTATTAAGAATCTTAATAAACTCATTCCCATTAAATAGTTCTTTCCTTATATTAAATGATGAATGGGCCTGGGTTATCCTTTGATGGAGATCTATCATTGATTTATCTTTTCTGAATTCAATATCTCTTCTGAATCTTCTCCATAATTTTTTTTTTTTATATGACAAAACACTTGAGGGTTGATATCCCTCAGAACAAAGAAGATCATAAATCCTGATAAAATCCTTATGTGAGATCAGCAAATCCAGATCCTGAAACATCCTGTAACCAATATCTCCATACGCCTGCATGGAGACTACAGGGCCTTTAATTGGAATAGCTGCTATATTGTTTTCTTTTAGAATCTTCAACAATTTTATTAATTGATTTGACTGAATAAAATTCCAATGGACGATCTGTTGATATAATTTTTTTAATCTGGCAATTATATTTTCTGGAATTAATCCTGACTCCAATGTTCTCAATTTTTTATAAACTATCGGAATAGTTCCATGATATCTACAAAGCTCTATTAATTTTTCCCAATCTATTTTTTTCAATAACTTTATATCTTCTGTATTAAAAGAATTATCCTTTAATCCAATAACTCTGATGATCAATTCCAATTCATTATCAATTTTATTATCTTTATCGATTCTACTATTTATCATTTTATTTAAATATTAATTGATGTTCAGGGTCATTATTCACTACACTTTCACTTTCCGGATACTCTTCAATAAACCATGTGATAAATGATGTAACATCAATTGAATCTGTCAGCAATTTTTGTCTCCTGATATCCCATTCTTCATTATTACTAATTTTTGAAATGATCTCGATCCCCTTTTTTAAAGAAATATCCTTTTCATCCCTGTCATTAAGGAAATTAAATACCAATTCAAACTTTTCCTCTTCTTCATTTGTATACCCTATTCTTTTTTTGTCTACAAATATAGCCGGGGTTCCAAGCACAGCTGCTTCGGATGCCATAGTTGCACTTTCACCAAACAATAAAGATGCAAAGTTTATTACATCATGGATCCTTTCCGGAGATGTTTGTAATTCATATTTTTTTAATTCATCAGGTAATGTAATTTCAGAAGAGATAAAAACTTTTGCATAATCAGAGAATTTTTCAGTTATTTTTATCTTTTCTTCGTCTGTAAATCCTTTATGCCCTTTATCATGCATTGATGTGTGAGTAACGAACCGGAGGAGAACATATTTCTCATTTCCTTTAAGTCCAAGGGTCTTAAAGATAGAGTTGTCCGGTTTGAAATATTTCGGGTGAAGGTATGCCAATTCAAAATTCCCATTAAATTTAATTACATTTTTTCCCGGATAATCCCGCTTATAGCAGGATGGGACAACTATCGTATCGGTGAATGGCCTGGCAAGCCTGATAGTTAAATTCGCATGTTCAGTATCGTGGAAGCCTATAACTTTTTTCCCAAGCAGTTTACCGACATGAGCTGCAAAAGGAGAAAAAAAATTTATTATCAGATCAGGTTTAAAAGAAAATGCTGCTTTTAAAATTTTCAAATCATTTCTTAAAAATGCCCAGATCTTCCCTGCTTTGGATTTCAAATTTTTTCCTGTGGAAACATAGGGGATCTTATAGTGGTCAAGAAGATAGTGGGTCATCTCCTTGTCTCTGGCTGTAACAAGGACTTCATGCCCTTTTTTCTGAAGATTCTTAATCACATTTCTGAATGAGTGAACTTCAGCAGGATGTCCAATATCAAAAAGAAATCTCATCTAATCTTCCGTTAATGATCTGTATTCGGTACATTTCTTAATTAATTCCTCATGAGTTCCTGACGCAATAAGTTTATTCTCACTCAGACATAGAATACGTGATGCAGCTTTTATAGTAGATAACCTGTGACTGATCAGGATCAGGGTTTTATTTTTTATTGCCTTTGGAAGGAGGTCGAATATTTCATGCTCAATTTTCCGGTCAAGTGAAGAGGTCGGTTCATCGAGGATCAGGATATCCGGGTCTCTGACCAGAGCCCTGGCAAGAGACAATCTCTGCCTCTGCCCTTCAGACATATTCACCCCTTTCTCTCCCAGCTTCTCATTATATTTTTTCGGAAGCTTGTTTATAAATTTATCAATACCTGCAGTTTTTGCCGCTTTTATTACATTTTCATCTGATGCTTTCTCATTTCCGTATTTAAGGTTTTTCATCACTGTCCCTGAAAGAATTGTCGGATTCTGAGAAACATAACCGATCCTCCTCCTCAGGTCTTTCAGATTGTATTCTGATGCCGGCAACTTATCGAACAAAATTTCACCCTTATCCGGTTTATAGAAATTCAGGATCAGGCTTATTAATGTGGTCTTCCCTACTCCGCTCGGGCCAACAACTGCAAGCCAGTCTCCCGGTTTAACTTTAAACGACGCATTAGAGAGGACCTCTTCCTTCCCGCCATACGAAAATGATACATCCCTGAATTCGATCTCCCCTTTAAGTTTTTCAACTTTCTTCCCCGACCTGATATTTTCCTCAGGAACTATATCGAAAAGGGCTGACACCCTTTCCAGCGAGGCCAGAGCTCTCTGCAGGTTTATATTTGCAGTAGCCATGAATTGCGCAGGGCCGTAAACATATCCGATATAAGACTGGAAGGCAAAGAGGGAGCCAAGAGTCCAGTCGCCATTTATGACCCAATACCCGCCGGTCAGGAGAACAACGAATCTTGCAAGATCGGGGAACACACTTATCAGGATTCCTGCCGCTGAATTTATAGTGGAACTTTCGAGTCCCAGATCAACTGATTTCTTTAAGTTTCCTACAATATTGTTTACAGTTCTTTTTTCTGAAGAGAATGCTTTTATAAGTGATGTTGTGGATAATGATTCCTGGACTGACCGGTGGACCTTCGCATGCTGTTCCATTCCGTGATGACTAAGAATCTTTGACCTTTTTGCAAAATATCTTACGACTATAACCATACCGGGAAGGACAACCATTACAACCAGAGCTAATTGCCATTTCAGATAGAACAACAGGGCAACTCCGCCGATGAATCGGAATACGGAACTGATAAGATAAACTATCGTACTTGAGAAGAACCATCTAAGGCCGCCCGCGTCCGACATGAGCCTCGACATAAGATAACCTGTATCTTTTGTATCAAAAAATGTTTTTGGTAAATGCAATGTATGATCGATAAGAGTACGTTGAATATCGAGAGTCACTTCCTGTTCGAACCTGTTGAACCAGAACTTTTGAAAAGCAGAAAGAAATTTTAGAAAAAGTTTCAACCCGGTGATCACCAGAACTACAACCAGCAGATACTTCATTTGCTTGCCAAGTATGACCTTGTCAATAAGGAATCTGTTTATAAGGGGAGATGGGAAACTGAAGGCTGCAACTATGAATATCATTGTTGCTCCCACCATTCCTTTTTTCCAGAATTTTTTGATGAACGGCTTAAGATTCTGTAGATTTTTCTTTGTGCTGCCCTTCTTTTCCTTACCGGAAACGGGATCGTCGGGCAGCTCCCTTTTCAGGGCATTTTTGAAATATGAGAACCAGGAGTGCATGGGGGGATTATACAAGATATAAGGCAAAAGTAAAAAGTGATAGAGGAATTGGTAAGGAGCGATGGGTAATTGAAATCCGAAGCACGAAACCCGAAGCACGAAACAAATACAAATGACCAAAGCACAAATGTTCAAAACAAAAAAAAGGGATAATGAACTTGGCGATGGGTAATTGAAATCCGAAGCACGAAACCCGAAGCACGAAACAAATACAAATGACCAAAGCACAAATGTTCAAAACAAGAACATGGAGATATCTTTTGTTTTGAATTTTGAACATTCTGATTTGGGATTTGTTTCGGATTTCGATATTCGGATTTCGGATTTGAAGAATTTAGCTTAAAGCTGTATGCTTATGATTGTTGATGAAATATGGTAACGGATCAGAGGCTGATTGGAGAATCACAGTTATTTTTTTTAACCTCTGACCCGTTACCTGAGCTTAATAGGACTTTATTTTTTATCCAGTTTAATTGTGACCTTAATTTCCTTTTGTCCGGTCACATTTATTAGTTTTAAAACTGATTTATAACCCGGTTTTAACACTTCTATCCTGTGTTTACCTTTCTGGAGATTAAAATTATTGATAACTCCATTCTCAGGAGCAACTCCCCAGAATTTCCCGTCAACATAAATTGAAGAATCTGAAGGGCCTACCTCTAATACAACTTTCGAAAATACTCCGGGTGTAGATGATTTCACTTCTCCCTTCGGAACCTTCATCTCTTTCACTACCTTATACTCTTTTTCTTCCTTCGGCGGAGGTGACGGTGGGGCAACTTCACCTTTTGTAACAGTTTTCTTTACGGATACCATGTCCGGTTCCAGATCCATTGTTATAGTTATTCTTCTCATATTATATTTATCGAGGTCAATCTCCTCTTCAATATAGCCCTGTTTCTTTATAACAAGTTCATTTCTTTTAGAACGAATTTTAAGTGCCGATGCCCGTGTAGAAAATTCATATGCCTCTCCAATGAACTTTCCGTTCAGCAGGACATGTGCATCATCAGGATTTACTTTAAGCACAATACTGTAATCTCCGTAACTGTATTCACTATCCCAATCTGACGGGAAGTGGAATGAACATGCAGGAAGCAACAATATAATAGCAAGAATTGCCATGTAAAATATTTTTTTCATCTTATTCTCCTTTTACTCTTTTAATATATTTTAAACTTTATTAATGTCAATGTCATTTAAATCAGAAGCAATTTTAATACCAACTCTTTATCCTGATTTATGTCCCAAAAGGGGGACAGTAGTCAATACTTAAATTCGAAGCACGAAACCCGAAGCACGAAACAATACCGAATGACCCAAGCACAAATGCTCGAAACAAGAGCAATAATGAATCCTTTGTTTGGAATTTTCATTTTTGGATTTTGGATTTGTTTCGGATTTCGAATATTAGAATTTCGGATTTAAAACTAATGGCCAGATACTTTTTGCTAAAAGGGTATGGGATTCAGGATGTGGGATTTGGTATAATAAAAATGCTTCTTCGGCTATTTTTATAAATGTTCTTTGATCCTCAACCGTTTGAAAGGTGAAACAAAATTAATGGAAGATAAACATCTGATAGAGAGGTGCCTGAATGGTGAAACAGAGGTATACGAATTGATGGTGAAAAAATACCAGTCAATGGTGATCGCCCTTGCCATGTCCATAACATCCAGCATCGATGATGCGAAAGACATTGCTCAGGAGAGCTTCGTCAGAGCTTATTTGAAGTTGTCAAATTTTAATTCCGACCTCAATTTTAAAAGCTGGATCATGAGAATCGCCTATAATTGCAGTATCGATCATATAAGAAAAAGGAAATCCTTTTTTAAATATTTTAATTTTAAAGTTGATCAGGGCCTTAACGAAGAAGTGAAGAAGTACAAACTTGTCAGCGATTCTGAAATATTTTCACCTCATATGAAAAAGCTGAAACCGAGGGAGAGGGCGATCCTGCTCATGAGATATGATCAGAACCTCTCAACAAATGAGATCGGTGAGATATTGAGTTGTTCCCCTAAAACTGTCAGAGTTCATATTTTTAATGCAAGAAATAAACTTAAGAAATATATAGAAGATACGGAGAGAAAAAATGGATGAAAAGAAATTGAATATGGAAGAGCAGTCTATTGCAGATGAGATGAGATCTGTTTCAAACCTCACCCGGGATATCGATATATCCGGAAACGTAATGAAGAGTATCAAAGATATGGAGGATCATAAGAAACCCTACAAAATAAATCCTTTCAGATGGAGTTTTGCAATTACTCTGGCGGGACTGTTTCTTATAATTATCGTCTCATTCTCATTTTTCTTTTTGGAAAAAGAGTATAACGGGAATTCCATAAACGGTAATAATAAAATAATGATAAATTCTGTCGAGATCGATGGTAAAGAAGCAAAAAAATATTTCTATAATTCGGGAAATAAAAATAGAGTTGTGATCTGGGTACAAAAATATTCGGAGGGTTAAATGAAAAAACTGACCTTATTTTTTATTGTGTTAATTCTGTTCATCATGGGAGTGATAGCCGGTCCGGTCAATGATAAAAGCGACATCCTGGTCAAGCTTAACTTTTATGAAGGATTGAAAGGTGAAGAGGTAAAGGGAGA
>Ga0190293_1000615_pt1 | contig 12690 bp, 12 predicted proteins | sample 48693001_MG_FD_161671 | JGI IMG/M metagenome (GOLD analysis project Ga0190293, IMG submission 161671) | Hydrothermal vent microbial mat bacterial communities from Southern Trench, Guaymas Basin, Mexico - 4869-30-0-1_MG | ecosystem: Environmental > Aquatic > Marine > Hydrothermal vents >... | reverse complement strand
CAAAATCTTTTTTGGAACACGTTTTATTTTCAACATTGCGAATTCAATTGATTGACGAACAGGAGAATGACAATGGAATAGGTACAGGGTTTTTAATTAAAGCTGATATCGGGCATGACGATTTAACAACAATATTATTAATTACGAATAAACATGTTTTAAAAGGTAGTCCAAAATTTTTCATAAATTTTCATCATAGAAAGAATAATCTTAATGAACCAAACTTAGATAAAGTCTTTCCATTTCTTGCATTAGGATATGACCTTGCTTACACGGAACATCCTGATCCTAATATTGATTTAGCTTGTGTTAATATTTCTGACATTATACAAAAGAATAAAAAAAATATTTATTTTCAAGCAATGGATACAAAAATATTAAGTGATTTCAATGAAACATATTTAGATGTCGCAAATCGAGTAATATTTTTTGGTTATCCTGAAAATAGATTTGACCAAACGCACAATTTGCCCATTGCTAGGACAGGAATTACTTCAAGTCATCCAAAGATTGATTTCAATAATATACCTCAATTTTTAATAGATGCTCAGGTATTTCCCGGCTCGAGCGGTAGTCCTGTTTTTCTTGACCTTAATGATGCTAGATTTAGTCAAGGTGAAATTATATTTACTGATGGTCAACCTAATTATAAATTAATTGGTGTAGTATCCTCTACAATGATTAAAGACAATATAATAAAACATGTCGATATTAAAAGTGTAGGATTGTCACAGGAAATTATAGGCTTGGGAATTGTATTTAAATCAACAGCTGTGAAAGAACTAATTAATGAAGCAATGAAAAATCTAGATTCTTCACTTCGTCTAGAATGACAATAATATTTTATTTAACAATCAGAGTATCCACTTCAATTTCTTTTTGATGTTCTTCCCATTCCTGTTGATGAATTGATTTATGTTCACCAATATTATTAACAGTAATTGAGTCTGTTTTTGATACATTAATATTTTGTTCTATTGGTTGAGATTTAGTCTCCACCTTTTTACATGAAGTAAATAAAGTGAGTATTATAAGTAAATAAAATATTCGTTTCATATTATTTCAAAATATTACTTAATTAAAACCATCTTTTTAACTTTTGTAATGTCACCATTGGAGATTTGATAATAATACATTCCACTTGGTAATCCATTACCATTAAAGTCTATTGAATATCTTCCAATTGATTGATAGTCATTTATCAATGTTGAAATCTTCTCACCCAAAAGATTATAGATATTTAATTCAATATTATCTGCTTCAGTAATATCATATTCAATTGTTGTAACCGGATTAAATGGATTGGGATAATTCTGATATAATTTAAAATGTTCCGGTTGATTGTGTTCATCGGTAGTATCGAGAAAACTGGAACGTAATAAATCCCATAATTCAGTATAATGTTTATCATAACCCAACGCCCACATTCCAACACCTTTTAGATTCTTAGATTCAGCTAAATCATATTTAAGTTTTAAGCTAGCATCATTATCATACCAAGTTTGGTAGTACTTACCACCACTTTCATACGTGTACCAAGGTGTTTTGTAATTGGAAGACCATAACAAATCACGAGAACCCAACTCCTGTTTTGCTGTAGAATATTTTCTTGAACCAATATATTCTAAAACACTTGAATTCTCATTCTGACTAGCGGTACGCCATTTGTTGCCATAATATGGTACACCCAATATTAATTTTTCAGGGTTATTATTTACGACTGCACCATATCCATTATTATAATTAGTTAACGTATTTGTTATATTATAACTACCACCTGTAAAAGGGGCAGATGGACCGGCTGATGAACTCCAACTACCGTGAAAATCATAACCCATAATAAACAGATAATCACATGCCGCTGCTAGTCCAGATAAATTCCATCCACTCCAATTAACAGCAGGTGCTGCAAAAGACACTTCTTTATCTTCATCAATATTTGAATGAACATAATCTGTTAACTCTGCCATAAATGCATTGATAATATTTCCCCTATCAGCAGTATTTAGTCCCTCAAAATCAATATTTATACCATCTAAATTATATGTTTCAATTTTACCTTTTACTTTCTCAAAGAAACTGTTTTTAATAGTTTGATTGGTAATAATTGTGTGAATCTTAGCATCATCAAACTGAACTGCACACATAATAACTTTAATACCATGTACATGAGCAGTGTCGATTAATGCTTTCCATGGCCAATTCGATGGATTTTTAATCGACCCATCTGCGTTTACATCAAAATTGAATAATGCAATATGTGTCAGTAAATCAAATTGAAAATACAGTGGCGGATCATTATAAACCCAATATGGAAGGTAACCAAAAACAGAGCTTGAAAGTGCTTTCTGCTCTGCAATAGTTTTATTTAACGGGAAAATATCTGCAGCGGATTCCTGTTTTTGTATAACCCTAACATCATTCCTGTGGTTTTCCCATTCAATTTGATGGATACTTTTAGATTCTTGGGAAAACCCAATTTGCAAAACGCAAATAGAAATTGTTATAATAATTGACCAGTTCTTCATCTTTTAAATTACTTAGTTATACCTTAAACCGTTTGCAGTTCTTCCAATTCCTCTAATAAAATGAAATAAGATTCCTCAATCTTTTTCTCTTCCTCAATCAATTTTTGTATCTTTTCAAAATCACTTGTTACAGATGGATTTAGTAAATCAATTTTAATATTTTCTAATACTTCTTCTGTCTCTCCAAGCTTTCGTTTTAATACTCTAATCCTATTGGCAATCCTTTTTTGTTCTTTATAGTTCGATTTATTTTTATTTATTGGCTTCTTAATTTTTTCCGTTTTAATATTTTTATTAACCTCTAATTCCTTTTTCCAACTATAATAGTCATAATTACCTGAATATTCTACAACTCTGCCATTACCAATATCATAGGTGATCTTAGTTATTTCATTTAAGAAATGTCGGTCATGTGAAATACATACTATAGTTCCAGTGTAATTTTTCAATGCTTCTTCAACTACATCTCGTGATACCATATCAAGATGGTTTGTCGGTTCGTCCAATAATAATAAATTAGCAGGCTGAATCAACATTTTCGCTAAAGCTAATCTCGATTTTTCTCCTCCCGAAAGCACCTTCACGAGCTTATCGACAGAATCGCCGGAAAATAAAAAACTACCCAAATAACTTCGTATTTCAGATTCATTTTTGCCGCTCGACACACTTTGCAATACTTCAAAAGCAGTATGATTCGGGTTCAGTACTTCCAATTGATGCTGAGCAAAATATGCAATTGTTACATCTTTCCCGGGACGCAACGTTCCAGTCGAGATCGATTCAACACCGGCAAACATTTTTAGTAAAGTTGATTTACCTGCTCCATTATGACCAACCAAACCAATGGTCTGACCTCTTTCTATTTCAATATTAAGATTATCATAGACTGAAATATCGCCATAATTTTTACTAACATTTTTTAAACTGATAACTTTCAGCGGGCTTCTATCGGGAACCGGTATCTTGATATTTAACCGTTTTTTATTTTGGGTAGGTTCCTCTATCAATTCTAATTTTTCTAACTGTTTTATCTTACTTTGTACTTGCCTCGATTTGGTATTCTTATAACGGAATCTCTCAATAAATCGCTTGGTTTGAGCAACCATATCTTGCTGATTAGAATATGCGGCTTGTTGTTGTTCTATTCTAATTTGTTTTTGGTTGCGGTAGCTTGAATAATTACCTTTATATAGTATTACTTTGGTGTGGTCAATCTCAACAATGTGATTTACGGACTTATTCAGGAATTCCCTATCATGGCTAATCATTACCAAGCTACCTTTCCAATCTGAAAGAAAACTCTCAAGCCATAATGTGGCATCCAAATCAAGATGGTTTGTCGGTTCATCTAAGAATAACACATCAGGGATTTTCAACAATATTCCCGCTAAAGCGACACGCATTCGCCAACCACCACTAAAGGTATCCAGTTCTCTTTGAAATTGATCTGTTGTAAACCCAAGACCTCCCAAGATTTCCTTTGCTTTTTTATCGATAGTCCAACCGCCTAAGCTATCAAATCGTTGTTGCAGATCTCCTAGCGTCTTTAGTTTTTTTGTATCGTTGGGATTCCTTGCTATTTCCAACGATATAATCTCCATCTTGTGTTCAATATCTCGTATTTCAGGAAAAGAATTGAGCACCTCATCTAGGATTGATCGTTTTGTACCAATAATAATATCCTGCGGTAAATAACCTATCGAAAGTCCTCTGTTTTTCTGAACGGTACCCTCGTCCGGATATTCTTTACCAAGCATTAAACGCAAGAGAGTTGTCTTTCCGGAACCATTTGGACCAACCAAGCCAATGCGCATACTTTTCTTTATTAGCAATGATACATTGCTAAATAAAATTCCATCCGGATATTCCTTTGATATATTATCTAATTGAATCAAATCTTTCCAACCATGAATGACTTTTTATTTTCTATTAATTTTACTGTAACAATTTTATTTACCGTTTCTGCATTCCCTTTCGCAACAACTTTAATGTAATTATCTGTATGTCCCTGTATTTTTCCATCACTATATGATTCAAACAGCACTTCTCTTTTTTGTCCTATAAATCTATTATAAAATGTTTTTTGCTTTGAATATGACAATTCATGCAGAATTTTACTTCGTTCTTTGCGTTGTGCATGAGTAACAATGTTTTTAAAATCTAATGCTTTTGTGTTGTTGCGCGGGGAATACGAAAACACATGTAAATATGAAATATCTAAGCTATTTAAGAAATCATAAGTTTCTTGAAAGTCTTTTTCTATCTCAGTAAGGAATCCAACTATTACATCGACACCAATACAACAATCAGGCATAACAGATTTAATTTTCTCAACTCTTTCAGCAAATAGTTGACGTTTATACCGACGCCGCATATCTTTAAGTACTTTATTTGATCCTGACTGTAAAGGAATATGAAAATGCGGTACAAACAGTCTTGATTCTGCAATAAAATCAATCATTTCACCGGTTAGTAGGTTAGGTTCAATTGATGAAATTCTAATGCGGTCAATATCTTCTAATTTATCTAATTCCTTAATTAAATCAAAAAAGGATTCTTTTGTACCCTTTCCAAAATCACCGGTATTTACACCGGTTAATACAATTTCTCTTGTATTAGTTTTAGCAACTTCTCCAGCTTGCTGCATAGTATTTGCTACATTATCACTCCGGCTTTTTCCACGAGCCAATGGAATTGTACAATATGTACATTCATAATCACATCCATCCTGAACTTTAAGAAAAACTCTCGTTCTTTCATCCGCTGAATATGAGGAATGGAATTCATCAAGTTTATCAATATGGCTATGATATTCAATTTTATTATTATTAAAATCCTGATAATGTTCAAACACACTGTATTTTTTGTCATTACCTAAAACTATATTGACTCCCTCAATGGAATTAGCTTCTTCGGGTTTCAATTGTGAAAAACATCCAACCATAGCAATAAAAGCATTTGGATTGTTACGATTAGCTTGATGAACCGCTTTTCTACAATCCTTATCTGCATTTGCGGTAACAGTACAAGTATTTATCACATAGACATCTGCCTTGCTATTAAAATCGACTATTTCGAATCCTCGATTTGAAAATTCACGAGATATGGTCGAGGTCTCAGCAAAATTTAATTTACAACCAATGGTCTTGAGTGCTATGCATTTGTTCATAATATTATAAAATTCGGGCGGGAATTTCGCTATAAATACCGTGCCTATCAAATAAGTAACAAATCCAGTTATTATATTAAATATTGTGGCAGCAAGAGTGGTATTTTATACAAAATGTATAAGATACTTTACTTTATGTAATATTTATTATTAATATTGTATAGGATATTTTACTATTAATTACAGAAAAGAAAAAAAATCATGAATATGTCTTTCAAAAAATGGAAAGATAATTACGACGCGGTAGCGGATGCTTCTGAAACGGAAACAAGCCAAAAATCCGCGAGCGAGGCGAGTAATCCCGATGATGATTATCTATCTAAGTTTGAAGAAGAATTACATAGAAGAAAATTAGACGTGAAACGTAAAGCGTAAAACGTGAAGTTTTCATCACGCTTCACGCCTCGCGTTTTCACGAAAGAAACGATATGAAAAATAAACAAAAAAACTTTAAACAACTTTGGAAATTCTATTTTTGGGCGATTGTATGGGGGCTGTCTTTTGCGCCGATTATCATTTTTCCAGCCATGCTCACAGGGGGCTGGTTGGTAATTTCTCGCATACTCGGCGTTTTCTTGCTAATCTATTCGCTCTTCTTGGCAAGTAGTGGCGGGCGCACACTGGCGAGATTTGCTCATCAAGAAGCGCACGAAATCTATTGGCCCGATCAATTTACCGAATTCGGCATTTTTGGATGTATGCGACACGCGATGCACCTCGGCTTGGGAATATTTCCTTTCGCTGTTGCGCTGATAAGTGGCTATGTTTTCGCCATTGCGGCATCTGGCTGGGGGGTAGCAGCAGCTCTTTGGTTTATATTGGTCATCGAAGAGAAGGATACGCTCAAAAAATACGGAAGCGCATATACAGATTATATGCAACGAATCCCGCCCTTTTCTGTGAAGATGAGTTGCATCAAAAGAGCATTGGAAATTTGGAAAAAAGCATGATTCGTGAAACGTGAATTAAATCATCACACATTACGTTTCACGTCTTCACGAATATAGAGAAAGAAATGACAGAAAACACACCATCAAACACCGCCCCAAACCGCGGGATGCCGCTTTTTGAAGGTTACATCACGAAGGCACACAGGAAGTTTCGTTAACTGAATTGATCGGAAAAGTCGTTGTTTTGAATTTTTGGGCAATTAGTTAGTGATTCAATTCAACTCTACTATTACCGCAAAAACGTCTGATATGGAAATAAAAAATATTATTTTAAAATATTTTACTAATAATTAAAGGAATAATAATGAATTTATCATTTAAAGAAAAGAGTATTTGGATCTCATTAATCACTACTATTATAGTCTTTGGATATTACTTTGCCCGAGTATTTGGTATATTGAATCAATCAACTGGTGGTACGACCGAACTAATTGTTCTTTATATCGGTGTAGTAATTTTTATGGTTATACTTGTAATAGTGTCCCACATCCTTTTAGCCATTATATATACAAAGGAAGCAAATGACCTTGCAGATGAACGCGATAAACTAATTGAATTAAAAGCAACTAAAAGTTCTTACCTTATTCTAGTTGTAGGAGTTTTTGGAACTGTGGGAAATCTCTTAACTGATAAATCGCCTATAATGACTGCGAATATAATTTTATTGTTCTTTGTTTTAGCTGAAATTGTTGGAGATTCAATCAAGCTTTATTATTATCGTAAAGGCGTCTGATATGGAAATAATAAATATTATTTTAGAATATTTTACTAATAAATTAAGGAATTAGAATTATGAAATTAACATTTAGAGAAAATAGTCTTTGGTTTGCGTTAATAGCACTGACATTAATGTTTGTAAAAACCTTTATTAGTTTAATTATACCAGACTTTTCTAATTCGGATATTCTCTTTTTTTATAATATTTTTTTTGTAATAACGCTTCCGATGCTAGCTTATATTATCATATTCAGTTTGCGTAATCCAAAGGAGGCAAATCAGAAAAGTGATGAACGTAATGTAATAATCGAAAATAAATCATATAAATATTCCTATATTGTACTGATTGTAAGCCATTTTCATATAAATTTGAATATTTTCTTACATAAGCCGACATCTACAATAGCTCCTATTCTGTTCTTATATTTTACGTTTTCAATAATAATAATGATTTCAATGAAATTATTCTATTATCATAAAGGCGTTTGATATGCGCAAAAACAATATAACAAATAATGTTCGACGATTACGTTTCGATGCAGAAGAAATGACCCAGCAGGAACTTGCAGAGAAAGCTGGAGCTACTAGACAAACTATACACCACATTGAAAAAGGGAAATACTCTCCATCATTGGAGTTGGCGTTTCGTATTGCTCATGTTTTTAATACACCGTTAAAGGAAGTCTTTCAATATAAATCGGAAGAACAATAATATTTTCTAAATATTGGTATGTTTAAATTTAATCTATGTGGAAAAAGAAAAATATAAAAGTTGGTTTAGCTCTCGGCAGTGGTTCCGCTCGCGGGTGGGCGCACATCGGCGCAATTGAAGCAATTGAAGAAGCCGGTATTCCGATTCATTACGTAGCAGGCACAAGTATCGGTGCCTTTGTTGGGGCAGTTTACGCCACCGGCGATTTGGATAGCTTAAAGCAATTCGCTTTACAAATGGATTGGAAAAAAGTCTTGTCGTATTTCGATGTAGTTTTTCCCCGTTCCGGTTTGATGGATGGTAAAAAAGTTCATGAATTATTTTCAATACATACTAAAGCAAGAACTTTTGATGATTTCAAGATTCCGGTCAAAATGATTGCTACAGATTTAAATGGCGGAGAAAAAATAATACTCGATTCAGGAAATATTATTGAAAGTATTCGTGCAAGCGTATCGGTTCCCGGCGTCTTTACTCCCGTTCATTTAAATGACAAATGGTTGGTTGATGGTGGCTTGGTTGATCCGGTACCGGTAAAAGTTGTACGTGAAATGGGTGCTGATATTGTGATTGCAATTGATCTTAACTCCGGTTTGGCAATTAAAAAACCACCAAAAAAATCAGTGGAAAAAACCAAACAATTGCAAAAAGAACGTAATGAATTTATTAATCGGATAGCATCTCAATATAATAGCGCTGAGAGAGCTGTAAAGAATAAGATTAATCACTGGTTCAGCTCGAGTTCTAAGCCAAGTATAATTGATGTATTAGGTTCATCGGTTGGGATTATTGAAGAACAAATTACGCGTATCAATCTAGCAATGGACCCTCCGGACATATTAATCCAACCACGATTGGGTGATTTAAAAATGTTCGACTTTGATCAAGCTGAACGGTCAATTAAGGAAGGTTACACCCAAGCCAAATATCAAATAGACAATATTAAATCTCTACTTTAACTAAATAATTCTGAGCTATAAATTATATTAGTTTTGTCATTCCGTATTTGATGCGGAATGACATCGGATTCTTTGGTTCTATTCCGTAATTTCCGCCCATGAAAAAATACTTACCAATCTTTGCAATTATTTTTGCTGCTCTCTTATGGAGCTTAGATGGTTTCCTACGCCAAGAACTCTATAATGTCTCTTCATTTCTAATAGTTGCAATAGAACATGTAATAGGAGCAATTGTTTTCCTGCCGTTTTTATTGAAAGGTAAGAAAGAAATATCAGCAATGGGGCAAAGGGCATGGTCCTCAATTTTTTGGATTAGTGTATTCGGCGGTTTACTTGGTTTATTCTTTTACACAAAAGCACTCAGTTACATTAATTATATTGATCTATCGGTTGTTGTGTTACTACAAAAATTTCAACCGCTATTTGCGATATCGCTTGCGGCAGTAGTTTTAAAAGAACGTATAACAAAGAGATTTTTAATATTGGCTGCAATGGCGCTTGTAGGCGGATATTTTGTCACTTTCGGACTAAATCCTATTCCCACAGGAAATGATAAAGCTACCATTGCTGCTTTATTGGCTTTGTTGGCGGCATTTTGCTGGGGCAGTTCAACTGTTTTAGGAAAACATGCCTTAAAAACACTTTCCTTTCCGGTGGTGACAGCTTTACGATTATCTGTTACCGCAATTATTGCGATGGTCGTTTTAATAGCAATTCGCGGTTATTCTGAAATCAGTATTATTACAACCTTGCAATGGGAAATCATTCTATTAATTGTATTTACAACCGGCTCTGTTGCTCTATTCATTTATTATTATGGACTAAAACACGTTAAGGCATCTCATTCAACTATCTATGAACTTTTTTGGCCGCTTTCCGCCGTTACAATAGATTGGATCGTGCGCGGACGGGTCTTATCGCCGGTGCAATACATCGGCGGAGCCGTGCTAATAATCTCGATAATTCTACTTACGCATGAGCAAAAAAAACACAATGGAAAGACTGTCTAAGCACGATTTACGCCATAACTTAAAATTGAACAGCGCCCACGAATTTTGCTGGGGTTTTGGGATTGCCTTCCACACTACCTATGCTATTGTACCATTATTCTTGAAACAGTTGGGCGCACCGGCAGGAGTAGTGGTTTCCGTTGCCGGACTTTTTGCAATTTTAATGGCGCTTCCACAATTATTTGCAGCATTGATCGGTCGGAATATTCGTAATATTAAAAGTTTTGCTATTGGCGTTCATTTGTTGGCTTGGCCTCCAATTTTTATGATGGGTTTTGTTTTTGCTTTTTTAGCACCAACCGGTCCCGCCGCTTGGATTTATTATTATATTTGTTTCATTTTATATGGATTAACAATTGGATTTCTCATTCCAATTTGGACAGATTTTTTACGCCACGCAGTTAATGAAGATTCGCGCGGTGCATTTTTGGGTGTTTCCTTTGCTTTTAATAGTGTTGGGGGATTTTTCGGCGGAGTTTTAGTAAAAATACTGTTTAGCAGTTCCATTTCTTTTCCAAAAAACTTCGGTTACGGATTTTTTATATATTTATTGATGATAATGATCGCAACCTTTCTGTATCTCGGTCTGCACGTTAAATCTCCGGCGGAAAAACGTCCGCATAAATCTGTTGCTAAATTCTTTTCGGAAACTAAAAATATCATTAAAACCCATACTAATTTCCGGCGCTACTTGGTAGCACGCGGATTTTTAACCGCAATTTTTCCTGCAATCAGTTTATATGCGGTTTTTATGCAGGAGAAATTTGGTTTTGATATTAGCACCGTTGGTGTTTTTACTATATTGAATGTAGTGGCTTACGGCTTTTCAAGTTACCTTTCCGGCAAGATTGGTGACCACTTCGGACATAAAACAGCAATAGTTTTTTCTTTCTCTGCACATCTTTTAGCTGTATTTACAGCATTATTTACAACAACTATGTTCGGCGTTTACGCCGTATTTATATTTTTGGGGGTCGGGCTTGGTTCGTTTATGCCCGCATCTATGAATATGGTTTATAGTTTTGCCGGTAAAAATGACAGCAAATTGTATATGGCATTAGTAGATACATTTTTAGCGCCATTTATTGTTATTATGATATTTGCTGCTATATTTATTACTGAAACATTCGGTACCGTACAATTATTTTGGGTAATTGCCGGAATGCTTTGCATCGGCTTGGCAATTATGATATTTTACGTTAAAGACCCCGGTTTGGTTGAAAATAAAACTGAACAAATTTTAGTTTAGCAAATCTCCCTAGAAAATTATATTTTTATCCGATATATTTAACAATTTTAACAAAAAGAAATACTTATTATGATTGACAAAGAAAACAGATTATATATTGCACACGGTGAGAATCCGGTATATTTATTGCCAAATATGGTAAACAAACACGGTCTTATTGCGGGTGCTACGGGAACTGGTAAAACGGTAACCTTACAAGTAATTGCCGAGTCGCTAAGCGCAATTGGTGTGCCGGTATTTATGTCAGATGTTAAGGGCGACCTTTCCGGGCTATCTACGGCGGGCAAGGAGAACAAGTTCATCAAAAAGCGAATTGCTGAGTTTAATATTACCGGCTATAATTATCACGGTTTCCCGATTCGTCTCTGGGATGTTTTTGGTAAAAAGGGACATCCGGTACGAACCACGGTTTCTGAAATGGGTCCGTTGCTTATTGCACGACTTTTGGACTTAAATCCCACGCAAACCGGTGTGCTGAACATCGTATTTCGGATTGCTGACGAAAGCGGAATGTTATTATTAGACCTAAAGGATTTACGTGCAATGCTGAACTTTGTCGGCGAAAATGCCGATGATTATACCACCGAATTTGGGAATATCTCCAAAGCAAGCATTGGTGCTATTCAACGCGGTTTATTAGTTTTGGAAGATGAAGGTGGTGACGAATTCTTTGGCGAGCCTGCACTAGATATCTTTGATTTTATACAACAAGACTCGGATAGACGGGGCATAATTAACATTTTATCATCTGATAAACTAATGCGTTCGCCATCAATTTATGCAACATTCTTATTATGGCTATTATCAGAATTGTTTGAACAATTACCCGAAGTTGGTGACCCGGACAAGCCAAAATTAGTTTTCTTTTTTGATGAAGCACATTTAATGTTCGATGAGGCACCTAAAGCACTATTGAAAAAAATCGAACAAGTTGTTCGATTGATTCGCTCTAAAGGTGTTGGTGTATTTTTTGTTACGCAAAACCCTTTAGATATACCTGATGATGTTCTTGCCCAATTGGGTAATCGCGTACAACATGCATTACGTGCTTTTACAAAACGCGATCAAAAAGCTGTTCGTGCTGCTGCTGAAACTTTTCGCGAAAATCCTAAATTTGAAACTGAAGACATGATCACCCAAATGGGGGTAGGCGAAGCTTTGGTGTCTTTTCTAAACGAAAAAGGTGCCCCATCGGTTGTAGAGACAGCCAAAGTATTGCCACCGGAAAGTCAAATTGGTCCGGTAGATGAATCAGAAATAAACAATATTGTTAAAAACTCTACGGTTTTTAGTAAATATGAAGAAACCGTGGATCGTGAATCTGCCTTCGAAATTTTGAAAGAAAAAGCAGGCAAACAGAAAAAGATTGAAGCCAAATTAATAAAACGTGAAGAAA
>Ga0190293_1000614_pt1 | contig 12712 bp, 5 predicted proteins | sample 48693001_MG_FD_161671 | JGI IMG/M metagenome (GOLD analysis project Ga0190293, IMG submission 161671) | Hydrothermal vent microbial mat bacterial communities from Southern Trench, Guaymas Basin, Mexico - 4869-30-0-1_MG | ecosystem: Environmental > Aquatic > Marine > Hydrothermal vents > Microbial... | reverse complement strand
GGAAAGGGAGATCCGGCTGATAGGCTTAAGAAATCAATTGAACATGTAGAAAAGAGTCTAAAGGATAAGTATTGGGAAGATGATTTTTATTTAACCCATGAAGGTAAAAAAGTATTTGATGAAGAGAAACATGCCGTAAAAGATCTTAAGGAAATAATTAAAGAAGATAAAAACCCTGAGAGTCTAAAAACATCAGTACTTGAATTTATAATAGGATTCGTCGCGGTTGATGAAGTTTTGGCAAAACTAGAACTTGATGCTGCCATTGAGAATGGTAGTAATCCAATGGAAATTCAAAAGGCCCAGGAAGAGTGGATTAAATCACAAGAAGAGATAATTAAAGAACATTGGGATCATGCCATCGATAAATTCAAAAAGGTGTGGGAACATGCTTACAAAGCATTAGAAAATGTAGGATTGGCCAAGTTCAGTACAGCGTCAGAAATGGCAGAAGCTGTGATGGTTGAAACAAGCGCGGGTTTTTCATTAGGTGACAATTATCCGAACCCATTTAATCCAATAACTACAATATCATTCAGTGTGGCTGAGTATTCGGAGGTGTCGGTTGCGGTATATAATTTGATGGGTGAAAAGATTCGCACTTTAGTGGCGGACAGTAGAGTTCCTGGAAACTATCAAGTTAATTGGGACGGAACAGACAACTACGGAAACGCAGTTAGTACCGGAATGTACTTTTATGAGCTTAAAGCGGGTGACTTTAAGCAGGTAAAACGCATGACATTCATGAAATAATCAACATACGTAAGTAATGTAAAAAGAGGGCATTTATGATAATATTTGCCCTCTTTTTTATATATTGGGATCCGAAGGCCTGGTTTATATTTAAAGAAGTATATTAAGTGTTATCGTTAAAATGCTATATTATTACAATATATCATAATTATAGGTGCTCATAAGTTGTTGAAAAATAAAGTGTTGCATATTAAATAATTTGTGTATATTGTGTTGCTCCTATTTATGGTGAATTGGGGGTAATCGGCAATATCAGACAGGCCTTTGGTGAGGATTGCAGTCTGTTTTGCCTATAATATTGTTAGTATGGGGAGAAAAAGATGAAAAAATCTATTAATGCGCTCAAAGCGAAGCTTTTCGTATATGCGCTTATTTCTGTTTTATTAATTCCAATGACTACTTCTGCGGAAGTACAGTGTAGTTTTACGATTGGTGATTATGTGTGGAACGATACGAACGGTGATGGAATTCAAGATGTTGGTGAAGCGGGAGTACTGAATGTTCCGGTCTTATTATTTAGGGGTGATGGCACAGCACTTGCTGCAACGAACACTGATGCGAATGGTTTGTATCAATTTATATGCGGCCAATATGGACATGGGGATTACTACGTCCAGTTTATACTTCCCGCAGGATACGCATTCAGTCCAAAAGGCCAAGGTGGAAATGACACAAAAGATAGTGATGCTGATCTTGTAACAGGTAAAACTGACCCAATAAATGTTACAGTTGATGGCGATTATAATATGCTAGATGCTGGTATTTTTCCGTTTGCCACTGTTGGTGATCTCGTTTGGGATGACACCAACAAAGACGGTGTTCAAGATATCGGTGAACCAGGATTATCGGGTGTAACCGTTAACCTGCATAAAGACGATGGAACGTTTGTTGGCACCACAACTACAAATCCAGCCGGATTTTATCAATTTACAAAGATTGCTCCGGGAGATTATTATTTAGATTTTATATTACTTGGCGGATATACCTTTAGCCCAAAAGACCAGGACGGAAACGATGACAAAGATAGTGATGCTGACCCAACAACCGGTAAAACCATTACTACAAATTTAAGTGCATATGAAATAGACCCATCGTGGGATGCCGGCATGTATGTTGGTACCACACCGACTGCAACCTGGGGTGATTTTGTATGGAACGATTTAAACAAGGATGGTATACAGGATCCCGGTGAACCGGGGATAAGTGGAGTTAAAGTGGAATTGTGGCTTGAGGCCGGAACCCACAGTTATGTATATGATACACAGTATACTGATGGAAATGGATACTATTTATTCACCATAAATGATCACTCTTGGTACCATGCAAGATTTTCCCTACCGGCTAATTATGTATTTAGTCCAAAGGATCAGGGCAGCAATGATGAAAAAGACAGTGACGCTGATCCAACTTGGGGAGGTACTGATGGAATAGAATTTGACCCCAGTGACAATGTAGATGATCTTACTTGGGACGCTGGTATGATTTATTCCGGGGATTCATGTCCTGACAATATGTTGTCAAATCCAGGATTTGAAACAGGAGACATGACAAGTTGGTCTGAAGAGGCTCCAACTATAGGCGTAACTACTGATTCCTATACGGGTTTATATGCAGGTAAGGCGAGTGGAAATAATGCCGAATTTTACCAGAGAGTAAATGCAACTTCAGGAGAAGAATTTACCTTAATAGTATATGGAAAAATTTCTGCAGGAGCTACAACTGGTGGGGCATATTTGTGGTTCATGGATGGAGCAACTAATAAACTTCATGAAGAATATGTTGAATTCACAAGTAGCACATATGAATATTATGAAGTTACGTATGTTGCGCCATCGGGAAGTGTCTATCTTGATGTTGGAGTGTGGGTAGAAGGCTCTGGTGATGGCTATGGGGATGATTTATGCTTGACGTCAGTACCTGGACCTCCAGAAGAAGAAGATTGCTGTAAACCGGACGACGGCAGTAAACCTAAGCCGCAGATACTTATAATGGAATACACTGGTGAGGATTGTTCAGCAACGAATCATGATCAGGATCCTACCAAGGTTGGTTGTTCGGGTGATCCAAGCTATGATCCAAATGTATATATTATTTCAAATGATAATGATGATCCGAATAGCGGTAATATATGGTTCTCGGGCAATGTAGTGCTTAATAGCACATATTATATTGATGCCACAAATGCCGGAGAAACTAAACTGCCACCTAATACAGTGGTACATATATTTGATCAACAGGGTGGAACTTTATTACAGAAAGTTAATTTCCACACCTCATGTTCACAGCCATTACGTGAGAACAATGATCAGTGGGGTGCTAATAAGCTTTTAGGTATAATATTTGATGATGGTTATGAATGTGGTAGCATACCCGATGCAGCAAGTTTAGGTGATTTTGTATGGAATGATACCAATAAAAACGGTATTCAGGAGGGGGGAGAGTTAGGCGCTACAAGTGTAACGGTAAATCTATTTAATGGTAGTGGTTCCCAAGTCAATACAACAACCACCAACGGCAGTGGTTACTACTTGTTTGACAATCTGATTCCTGGCGACTACTTTGTTGAGTTTGTGTTGCCCAATGGTTATACCTTCAGTCCAAAGGACCAAGGCACGAATGATGCATTAGATAGTGACGCAAACATATCAACAGGTCGCACGGCGATAACAACTCTCATTGCCAATGAACATGATATGACTTGGGATGCCGGTATGTATGATGGTTGTGAAACAGGTTCTATTGGTGATTATGTATGGTTTGATGAAGATTATAACGGAGTTCAAGATGATAACTTTCCAAGCGACCCATCTCATGGTATAGAAGATGTTAAATTAACATTGTATGATGGTGCATTTACGCCACTTGCTGTTACTTACACCAATTCCGCAGGATGGTACTTATTTACTGATCTTCCTGCGGGTGATTATGTTGTTGAGGTTGATCCAACAACGCTTCCTAGCGAACTTGTCCCACTTGGTACAGGAGTGTTTCAAACTTATGATTATGATGGAGTAAATACCCCAAATAGAGCAGCAGTAACATTGGAATATACTTGTGGTGGTACAGATGAAGAAGATTGCTGTGTATATGGTAAACCGCAGAAGATTACAATGCGGTATACGGGTGAAGATTATTCCGCCACAAGCCATACACAGGATCCTGACAAAGTTAGTTGTGATGGTGATCCAAACTATGATTCAAATGTATATATTATCTCTAACGATAATATTGATTCAGGTAGTGGAAAGATATGGTTTTCTGGTCCTGTCGCATTAAATGGAAATTATGTAATAGATGCAACAGCAGTCGGTGACACTAAATTACCACCTAATACATATGTTCATATATATGATCAACAAGGTGGAACATTATTACAAACAGTTAATTTTCACACGTCCTGCTCGCAACCTCTAAGCAACGGTGATCAATGGGGTGCCAATAAACTTGTATCGATACTATTTGAAAATGGCGAAGTATGCATTGGTGGTGATAAAGATAATCTGGATGTAGACTTTGGTTATAGTGATATATCACTCCCTTCACCAGCCAGTATTGGTGATTTTGTATGGCACGACCTAAATGAAAATGGCATCCAAGACGATGGTGCAACAGGACTACCCAATGTTACAGTTAAATTGTACACGGGTACTGGTGTTATTGTGGGAACAAAAACAACAAATGCTAGTGGATATTACTTGTTTGATAATTTAACGCCTGGTGATTATTTTGTAGAATTCACACTTTTATCGGGCTACACATTTAGTCCACAAAATCAAGGTACGAACGATGCGCTAGACAGTGATGCAAATACATCAAGTGGACGTACTATAACAACAACATTAATAGCCGGTGAAAACGATATGACCTGGGATGCCGGTATGTATGAAGCATCTCCAGAATTAGCAAGTATTGGTGATTTCGTATGGCACGATATTGACCAAGACGGTATTCAAGACCTCGGTGAGGTAGGAATACAAAATGTTACAGTCAAATTATATACAAGTATAGGCGCATTGGTTGGAACTACAACTACAAATTCCACTGGATATTACTTATTTGATAATTTGACACCTGGCAACTATATGGTTGAATTCACGCTATTGAGCGGTTATACGTTCAGTTCAAAAGATCAAGGTACTGATGATGCAGTTGACAGTGATGCGAATACATCTACAGGACTTACAATTGTAACCACACTAGATCCTGGCGAGAACGATATGACTTGGGATGCCGGTATGTACATACCTTCACCTGATTGTACACCACCAACTTCGCTCTGTACATTACCATCTTCATGGGATTATAATGTTGAGGTAACAGGTACGGTAGAATGGAATTCTCTTGGTATTGGCAATGCCAATGATATCAAGAAAAAGATACGTATTTATGGTGACGGAACAGTTATTGTTCCAAGCGGTGATTTAAATTTGAAGGATAGTGATGCAGTCTTGTTCGTCGACGGTCCAACTTTAGTGGTTAAGGACGGAAAGCTTAAATTAGAAACGAGTGGAGCAAACTATACTCAAAAGGGCGGCGCTCTACAAACTAAGGGTAATTTTGAGCAAAAAGAGAATACGGTTGTGTGTATTTCAGACGCCGATGTTGAAATTGGTGAAGAAGAAGCTGGAACAGATTTTAGGCCTGGAGATTCTTCGCAAGCCGATTGGAAAAATGATGGTGGTTATAGATATTTAGAAAATAATTGTATCAATGTAACGCACGATTTCAAATTAGAGGACAAAGGTACAGGAACAGGAATTAACGGTGTCGATGTTTTCATTGACAACTGTATGGAAATTGGAGACGAAGGTGCTAACCATGCAACTCCTACAGCTTTTGGCACAGCCGATGGAGATGATGGTGGTAAATGGGAAGCCAAGAGCCGACAATATATATTCGGAACAACCATTGTGTTGGCAAAGGGTAATTTCACTATTGACAAGGACATATTAACAGTTGTTGATGCGCATATTAAAGTGAACAAGGACGGTGATTTTGAAGTTAAGCGTGACGGTACTTTGGACTGTGGTCCGCTTTGTGTGGCGGTAGAAAACGAAATAAAGAATAATGGTACATGGCTAGCTACTGGTTTAACCTGGTATTCAAAGAAAAAGAATACTACCAACGTACCTGGAGCAGGACCGGAAACTGACAAAACCACAATTTTGTCAAGTTGTTTCGATGATTGTGAGTGTTACCCAGAGGACGATTGTTATGAAGGCTCAATCGGTGATTATGTATGGTATGACGAAGACTACAATGGTGAACAAGATGATAACTTCCCAAGCGATCCATCACATGGAATAGAGGATGTTAAATTAACATTATATGATGGTGCATTTACTCCACTTGCTGTTACTTACACTAATGCCGCAGGATGGTACTTATTTACTGATTTGGCTGCCGGAGACTATTTTGTAGAGGTTGATCCATTAACACTTCCTGCAGAACTTGTTCCATTGGGTACCGGTGTCTTCCCAACTTATGATTATGATGGTATTGATACTCCTAATATAGCTGCAGTTACCTTAGACTTCGACTGTGGTGGTGTTATAGACGATTGCTGTGATTTTGGCAAACCACAAAAGATAACAATGCGTTATACCGGAGAGTACTGTGATGCAACAAGCCATACTCAAGATCCTGATAAAGTTAGCTGTACTGGTGATCCGGACGATTTTCCTAATGTATATATAATTTCGAATGATGATAGCAATCCAAGCGCCGGCAATATATGGTTCTCAGGCCCGGTTACATTGAATGGAAATTATGTGATAGATGCAACAGCAGCCGGTGAAACTAAACTACCACCTAATACGTATGTGCATATATTCAAACAAGTAGGTGGATCCTTGGTACTTTTACAAACAGTGAACTTCCATACTTCTTGTTCGCAACCCCTAAATGACGGTGATCAATGGGGCGCGAATAAACTAATGTCGATACTATTTGAAGGTGGCGAGGTATGTATTGGCGGCGATAAGGAAAATCTTGATGTAGATTTTGGCTATAGTGATATTCCTTTGCCGGTAACTCTAAGCAGCTTTACAGTTACATCAAATAGTGGGAACGTTGAAATCAATTGGGTAACAGAAAGTGAAATAGAGAATCAAGGATTCTTACTTGAACGACGCATTTTTGAAAGTGGTGACGATTGGAAAGAAATATCCAGTTATCTTACTAATGATGGTTTGCAAGGTCAAGGTAGTGTAACCCACAGTACTAGCTATGAGTATATGGATCAACTAGTACAACTTGGGCTTACTTATGAATATCGCTTAGGCGATGTTGACTATGATGGAATTGTGGAATATCACAGTACTAGAACAGTTACAGTAAGTGAAGATGAGTCGTCTGCGATACTTAAACAGTTTACTGTAAAACCGGCCTATCCGAATCCGTTCAATCCAAGCACTACAATGGAATATGCGATTCCAAAAGATGGCAGGGTAAGTATTACTATTTATGATTTAACAGGACAGAGAGTGTCAGAATTGTTAAATACAGAACAATTGGCGGGATGGCACAAAATACGCTGGAACGGTAATAGTGATAATGGAATACAGATGGCTGCCGGTATATATTTAGTAACGGTTAATACAGGAAATTCTATTAAAACAATGAAACTGGTATTTGTTAAATAAATAGCAGAAGTAATTTGTTTTATAAAAGGGTTGCTGACTCCCCTCGGCAGCCCTTTTTATTTACACATAGTGTTATTGTTTCTGGTGGTTTCTAACAAGTAATTTCACTAGTTAAAATAATGAAATATTTAAAGTATATATTGATTTTCGCTGCAACATTGTTATTGTTAATATTCTTAACTAAAAAGATATATTTCCGCCAAGACATTCCACAATATAGCGGCACGCAGCAATTATCAAGTTTAAAGGATACCGTTGAAGTTTTTACCGATCGTTATGGCGTACCGCATATTTTTGCTAACAATAATGAAGATTTGTTTTTCACTTCCGGTTATATAATTGCTCGTGAACGGTTATTCCAATTATCATTATACTCAGCAGTGATGCACGGTGAAATTTCAAAATTATTGGGTGATGAGTATAGTGAACATGATAAATATTTAAAGTTAAATGATATATTTTCAATTAATAATCAAAATAATTCCATTATTGATGAAGAAAACTTAAAATTGATTAATGCATTTTGTTTGGGGATCAATACTTGGATTAACGAAACAAAAGATTGTTTACCAACATCATTTAAAAAATTGAATGCGATACCTGTTAAGTGGGGAGCTTCAGACGCAATAAATATACTAAACTTAATGACTAATAATCGAGCGAGACAAAGAAGTAAGTTTTATATACAGAAAATGATTAAACAATATTTTGGAGAGATACGATATTCTGAGATTTTAAATCCTGAGGACGAACAGGATTTGATAACTGATTCTCTATCTGTAAATAACTTTAAATTAGAAAATGAGATACTGGCATTAATTGGCGCACAAGAATCATTAGTTGGTAACAATGCTATGGTTCTTCCGGCGAATAAGACATCTTCGCAAAAACCAATTCTAATTTTTAATGATGAATGGGCTACACAGCAATTTTACAAATGGTATGATATATATTTAAATGGTGGCGACTTCAATATGGAAGGGTCTCTAATTCCCGGGCTTCCATTACCTTTGGTTGGCAAAACCGATGCAGCTGCTTGGGCTTTCTCGGGTGAATTGACCTCGGATAAGATAAATTTAATCTTTGATTTTGCCAAAAATAACAAGGATGTTATACGAACTACCAAGTTGTACAAATCAATTAGTTATGCAGATACATCAGGATATTATTTTGATAATGCAACACATTCTAAGCGATTCAATCTATTGAAAGAAGAATTTCTCAAAAAGGAAGTTATTAAAATTGATGATATTGTAAATACTTTTTCTAAAATAAAGAATCAGAGAAAATCCGAAATAGCACGCCGTATTTTAAATATTTACGAAGAAAATAATTCCATTTCAAATAGCCCAATTGAAATTCTTATGAACTGGAGAGGTGATGAATCGTACTATTCAGCCGAATTGTTGTTGTACAATGCAATTTATTCTAGACTAATTGAAAATTTATTCAAAGATGAAATGCTATTAATTGGGGATGATATTTATACTATGTTTCGCGATATAGCTGATTTTGCTGAAACTAGTGTGATAAATATTTTATCTAACCCAAAATCAAGTTGGATTGACGATATAAGTACCGTTAATTATCAAGAAACCCTATCTGATATTATTACTAAATCGATAGAGGACACATTAACTGAAATAACTACTAAATATGGGAAAAATACCGCAAACTGGCAATCGGACAATACCGATAAACAAATATCCAATATAATAATGCGCAAGATTTATGACTTATCTGATTTGAGTACAAGTTATTCTAATTTACCAACAGATCAATCAGGTTGGCAAAAAAGTCTAGATTATTCTAAACAGTCAGGGATTGATACTGTTTTTAGAATTATCGAATCGGATGAAGATACTATTAGAAACAGCAATAAATATCAAAAATTAGTTTTATTGCCAGCAAAATGATTACGTTTGTTATAATTGCGCTAATTGTCTTATTAACCATAAGATACATGTTTTTTTGGCGAGGGATGGATTTGACTGATATTTACGTTGATAAATCTATCTTTTTCGGACATCGAGGTGATAGATTAAATTACCCTGAGAACACGATTACATCTTATCGCTCTGCGATTGATAAAGGGCTCGATGGCATTGAATTGGATGTAATGTTAACCAAAGATAATAGATTGGTCTGCTCACATAATTTCGATTTGGAATGGGAAACTGATGGTAAAGGATTTATTTATGAAATGGAATATAGGGATTTGGTCAAAGTAAAAACGGGAAAACAGTTTCCCAAATCTAAACAACAACTGATTCCGTTACTTAAAAATGTTATAAAATCATTGCCAAAAACAGTTATAATTAATATAGAGATCAAAACAAGAAGCGCTTTTGATATTAAGGCTGCAATCATAGTTGCGAGATTGATAAAAAATAAAGATATTTCTCAAAAAGTAATTGTTTCGAGCTTTAATCCAATTGCCGTACGCGCAATAAAATTTGTTTCAAAATCAATTCCCACTGCTTTTATTTATTATCAAGCTGAAAATTTTAAAGGAGTTTTTATTGCCCGCCCGGATTGTTTACATCCTGAGGCAGAATTTATTAATGATGGTTTGATAAGATTTTGCCGCAGAAGAAATATGCGAATTAATATTTGGACTGTTAATAATGTTTATGCTAGAGATTGGTTAATTAGTAAAAAAATAGACGGAATTATAACTGACAATCCCGCATTATCAAAAAATATTTAGTGTTTAAAACAGCGCTTGCAGGTAAATACCATAGCTAGACCATGTTCGTCACAAGCTTTAATTACTTCCTTATCACGGATTGATCCCCCCGGTTGAATAATTGCCGTTACGCAGGTATCGGCGATTAAATCAATAGAGTCGCGAAAAGGAAAGAATGCATCAGATGCTAAAACAGAATTTTCTGATTTATTAGCGGATTTTTTCAGCGCAATTTCAACCGCATCTACACGTGATACTTGACCGGCACCAATCCCTAAAGTTGTGTTATTTTTTACAGTAATTATAGCATTTGATTTAACGTGTTTTAATACTTTCCACGCAAATAACATGTCAGCTAATTCAGAAGTTGACGGTTTCTTTTCTGTAACAGTATTTAATTCATCTTCAGTAATGGTGCTTACATCGGATTCTTGAACTAGCAGTCCGCCATTGATATAGCGGTATTCGATCTTTGGAGTTTTTGGGCTAATCTCGCCGATTTCTAATACACGTAAATTCTTTTTATTTGATAATATATCTAAAGCTGTTTTATCATAATTGGGCGCAACCACAATTTCGACAAATACTTTGTTAATCATTTCAGCGATTGAGTTATTGCAAGTTTGATTAAGAACAATTATTCCGCCAAATGCTGATTTAGAATCTGCGCTGAAAGCATTTTTATATACATTGGTAATGTCATCACCAGAAGCGACACCACAGGGGTTGCCATGTTTAACAACTACACAGGTAGGTTCAGAGAATTCTCTAAGACAAGAAAGTGCTGCGTCCGCATCCATTAAATTATTGTATGACAATTTTTTTCCTTGATGTATGGTCGCATCTAAAATGTTTTGCCCGCCATTGATTGGATTTTTATATGCAGCAGCCTTTTGGTGTGGATTTTCACCGTATCGTAAATCATATGATTTATTAAATGAAAGCGAGAATACATCTGATAGTGGTTCATCTTTCAGATAATTATGTATGATTGTATCATACTGCGCACAATGACCAAATGCTTTTGCCGAAAGCAGTTTACGGGTTTCAAAAGACAAACCGTTCAAATCTTTTAGCTCACTAATAATTAATTGATAATCTGATATATCAACCACCACGCCAACCCACTCTATATTTTTAGCAGCGCTGCGGATCATTGTCGGTCCACCTATATCAATATTTTCAAGAGCATCCTTTAAAGTAACCTTTGGTTTACTAATTGTATTAGCAAAGGGATAAAGATTACAGACGACAAGGTCAATCCATTTTATATTTTGTGATTTTGCATCAGATTTGTGGATATTTCGTAATCCTAAAATTCCACCTTCGATCTTGGGATTGATTGTTTTAACACGCCCATCCATAATTTCAGGAAATCCTGTATAATCAGATACATCAATTACTTCAATTCCGGTTTTTCTAATATGTCGGGCGGTACCGCCCGTTGATAAAATCTCAACGCCATTTTCACTTAAATATTTTGCTAATTCTGCTACGCTGGTTTTATCATAAACGGAGATTAACGCGCGTTTGATTTCAATTATTGATTTATTCATGATTATTTTGAAATTGTTTAATTGCTTCAATAAAAGCATCGCCCTCGAGGATTTGAACTTTTGTCTTTAGTGAATCCGGTGTATCGTTTATAGCAACGGAACATTTCTTCTGAATTAATATTGGACCGCCATCCACTTCTTCCGTAACAAAATGAATTGTACAACCAGTTTCCGTATCACCATTTTTAATTACTTCTTTATGTACATTCGTATCCATCCCGCCGGCGTATTTTGGCAATAAGGACGGATGTACATTTAATATGCGCATTTTCCATTCATTACAAAATTCAGCTGATAAAATGCGCATAAATCCAATCAATAGTACTAAATCAACTTTATATTTTTTTAATAATGCAGATATTTCATCATCAAATTGTTTACGGGTTTTATCTGAATGTGAAATAAAATAATTAGGTATATTGTGATTAGCGGCACGTTCAAGAATGTAAGCATTTGAGGAATTACTGATGACTACTTCAACGGTAGCAGATAACTTCTTTTGGTCTATAGAATTAATAATTGCTTGCAGATCAGTTCCTTTAGTAGAGCCGAGAACTCCAAGTTTTATCGAAGTATCCATTAACCTCTCAAGGCTTTCATGTGATCAATACGCTTCTGCAGGAGTTTTTCCGCGCCAATATCTGTTCGATGAAACAATGGGCCTTCAATACGTTTAATTTCATTTTCAGCAATAGCTTCGGCTTCTTGTAATGTGCCAGCAATTCCAACAACTGCAACTGTTCTTGATCCGGATTCGAGTAATATATTATTTTCTATGTCAACAGAAGCAAGATATAATTGATCAGGATTTTTAACTTTTGATATATCTATTTGCTTACCTTTAATCGGTGAATCGGGATATCCCTCCGGCACGGCATATTTACATACTGTGGTTTTATTGCTAAATAATACATCACATTCGTTGAGCGTAGCATTTACAATACCGAGACAAATTTCAATAAAATCACTTTGTAATAAGGAAAAAACATTCATTGCTTCAGGATCTCCAAAGCGCGCATTGTATTCAATTACTTTCACACCGTCCGCAGTAGCGATGAATCCGCCGTAAA
>Ga0190293_1000612_pt1 | contig 12740 bp, 18 predicted proteins | sample 48693001_MG_FD_161671 | JGI IMG/M metagenome (GOLD analysis project Ga0190293, IMG submission 161671) | Hydrothermal vent microbial mat bacterial communities from Southern Trench, Guaymas Basin, Mexico - 4869-30-0-1_MG | ecosystem: Environmental > Aquatic > Marine > Hydrothermal vents >... | reverse complement strand
ATATTTGCAAATGTAATGAATGCTTCTGTTGCAAATGTCAGGAGGAGTTTGCCCTGCGGTTGGACCTTTATGATAAAGGCTACTACGACTTTCCTCCTCCTCCAGTGGGGAGTAATAAGTGGAACCGACTCGAGTGGGTTTACTACATTGATGCAAATGGTCAGTGGTTATATTACAAACTCGAACATTACGATTTACGGCGATCCTGGGTAGAGAACTATGACTTAGCCTGCATGGGGTCGTCCGAGTGCCTTGAGCGGCAACTGAGTAAGTTAGGACATATAAAACGACTAAAGATAGCCAAGGCCTTTGGGTTAGAAACAATCGCCTTAAAAAGCATCGTCTCTGCCATCGTCACCGATGACGAGGTATACGGATATGAAGCGGAGGGGGGATAAAATGGCAACACCACCTATTGAAACATGGCGAGAACTTCAGAACAGAATGGCGGGAGGCTTTAGGATAGGTCAGTATTCCGCCCAACTATTCAACCGAGCACTGGGTAATTTCAGAGATCAAACCCTATTCCATCGACTGGCCGGGCCAGAATTGCCCGACGATAGTAGCATCATTCACTTTCACCGAGATAATAACAATGGAACTTATCATTGCCCGGGAGGAGGGGCATTGCAACCTGCCTGTCCTATCTGCCAGACGGTTGGCACAAAACCCGAGGAAATGACTATTGCCGGTATCAAGGCAGTCCAGAGGGAGATCATTCGTCCACGTCGAGAGCGTCGCCGGCCCCGTTCTGGCTTGATGATTTGCCCGGCGTGTGGTGATGAGATCAAACCGGATCATGATCACGAATGCCCAAACATGGGGAGAATATCAAATGTCAATGACGACGGAACACAAGAAGTGCCGGAAACACAGGCTAAGATATTACGCCTATCTGAAAGAATGTCCTATTTGTGTTGGGGAAAAAATGGGGTGTGAAAACCCCGATGATTTACAAATTAACAAGAAAAAAACAAAAAAACATGTTGATTTATCTGGATCAGGAGTGATATATAGAAAAAGAAGATCAAAAATCACAACAGACAATAAAGGTCGGAAGGTACTGGTCAGAAAACGACGAAAGTGAGGGCAAAATGTTGAGAGTATTTGTTTATGGCACATTGAAAAAAGGTTTTCCACTTGATCCCGCCAGACACAACCCAGCAATTGAGAAAATTAGAATAGGAATTGAACCTGCCACCATCAAAGGCACCCTCTACGATATGATTTATTTCCCGGCAGTCAAACTGGGGGGAGATTCAATTGTTGAGGGCGAGGTCCATACCTACATATCAGATGAAATCCTCCCCTTGTTCGATAGCATAGAGAGCGAGGGGTTCATGTACAAAAGAAAAATTGTCGAGATCACCACCTCTACCGGGACACATAAGGCAATTGTTTATGAGTACATTGATGAACTCGACGACTACAATATCATTCATGACGGGATATGGAGAGGCCCAGAAAGAAACAATGTATAATCCCCTTTGGGTATCCTCTTAAATTTTTCATGAGTTTTTTTTTAAAAAAGTGAGGGTCAAAATGCCAAAACTCGTTTGTCAATACTGCGAAGTATTCTTTCGTAGTCCGGTCGTCAATAAAAACGGAGGCCGCAACTGCGCTATTAGAAATACCTCCAAAATAATAGAATCCGATTCAGAAGCCTGCCGAAAGTTCCGACCAGCAAATATAATCGCCTGCAGTAAATCTGATACCTTTGTACTGACCGAGGTCTGCCTCAGTCGTCACAAAAATGGGTATAAGATAGGCAAGTACTTCAACTGCAAAAAGTGCATCCAGTTCCGCCGAATAAAAAAGGCAATGGAAAACTGGGAACCGCCGGAACGTCAATTATTACCAGAAGATGAAATGGACAATTTCAAACCGTCCGAAATGTCGATGGTCCGCACGATCACCAGAGAGATTATCAAGAAACCGACATCAATAACCCGGCCCAGAAGGGAATCGAAAACAATAACCCGGTCCAGAAAAAAGTCTAAAATTGTCAAGGATGAATCTGGTCAACGAGTTCTTATTCGTAAACGCAGAAGAAAGTGAGGGTCAAATGAAACTACGTCTACTACTATTTGAAAAGTGTAATCGTAATTGTAAGGGTTGCTGTAACAAAGACTTTGATTTAAAAAATCTGCCTATTGCCGATAACGATTCAATCCGCGGCAAAGATATGATCATATTAACGGGCGGAGAACCTATGCTTAACCCGAGTTTGATCATAAGGGTCACTCAAGATATAAAGTCGGTCTCAGCGGCCCCTGTGATCGTCTATACCGCAAAGATCGATGACTACGATACCACTATAAATGTTCTGCAGTACGTCGATGGCATGACTGTCACATTGCATAAACAAGATGATGTTGAACACCTTGCCAGATTGCACCAGCACATCCCGGAATCCCTTTTGTATGGCAAACTCCTCAGGCTGAATGTTTTCAAAGGGGTCAGTATCCCAATGGGTTTCGAACTTAGTGGAGATGCCTACCATTGGTTGATCAAGGACGAGATCGAATGGATAAAAAACTGCCCCTTGCCAGAGGGCGAGGTCTTTATGAGGTTAAAGGAGGCATATTAAAATGATTCCAGACAGAATGAAAATAAATTATGCTTCTACGTTATCAAACTCCGGACTCACCGAAAACGTGATAGAATTGGCCGAGACTCCTCTTGACCAATTAATTATTAAAGAGGCATTTGATAACCTGAGTATTGAGGCAAAAGGCGTACTCTTGACAATCATGAATGAAACCGACGATATCATGCAGAGCGCCAAGCAAAGACACAAGTCCCAAAATACTCCATGTTCAAAGGATACCCTCTGTTATTATTTGAGAAAAAAGTGGGGGGTGCGTAAAGCCGTTCGCCGGGCAGTCGACGAGGTCGGTGATTATCTAAAATTAAGTGCCGGATTATCATAAAATAATGGTATGATATAATCATGATAAAAATAAAAGTCATAGACTCTGTTCTCTGTGAAGTCGAGAACAAACAATACGTCAGCAGGGTCAAGCCCACCTTTGCCTTTGATTATACGTTCTGGAAACCGGAGCAGATCAAGAATAAGGAGGGCAAGCCTATTGGTAAAACCAGACGAGTGCCCACAAATCAGGTCGGCCACTTTATCAATAGGCAGGGACGATTTCTTACCGGCCTATTGCCACGAGTATTGAATGATCATGAATGCATACTCGACGACCGCATAATATACCCAGAAAAAGAAAACGAGCCCGGGCTCTTGGGGATCCAATTTAGAGAGGATCAGTTCAATCTACTCGACAAAATGTATGAGCATAAAAGGGGAATTATTAAGAGCCCCACCGGATCGGGGAAAACAATAATCGCTATGGGTTTCGCCAGTATGTTCCCGTCAGCAAAGATATTGTTTCTGGCTCACAACCTTGACATCGTCACCCAGACCCACGACGAGTTCGATGAAAAAGGTTTCAATGGGATCCGGGTAAAAGAAATCGGTCCGAGGATCACTATATCAACCATTCAGACTTTTAAAAAAATCAATGAAAATGGCGACTACTTCGACTATTATGATATTGTAATCATTGACGAGGCACATCACTGTAATAAAAGAAAATCGCTTTATGGAAAGGCTCTTCAATTAATTGATGCCCCGTACAAATTTGGGTTCACCGCCACGTTGCCAGAGGGTCGTCGTAAACTCATGGCCCAAGAAGGATTACTTGGTCCGGTTATCGGGGAACTCACCATTCAAGAGGGAGTGGAATTAGGAATCATGGCCAAACCAAAAATTACTTTAGTGCCCCTTGACGTTAATACAAACCTCACCGGTTTAAAGTACAAAGATACCTACACCCGATGCATAGTCAAAAACCGCCTGAGGAACCGTAAAATCGCAGTTATCGTCAGAGATAGGGTCGAGGCCGGGAAAACAGTTTTAATCATGGTGAAAGAGATCCTACATGGCCAGAACATCGCGGACGTGCTTGACATCTATGGCGTTGACTCATATTTTGTAAAGGGCGATGTTGACAAAGAGACTCGCAACGAAATAAAAAAGAAACTCAACTCGAAAAAAATCAAGTGTGTCATATCGACTGCGGTCTGGCGTGAAGGGGTAAATATCCCCACACTCGACTGTATCATCAATGCTTGCGGTGGGAAATCGGAGATCATGACCCTGCAGGCGATTGGTCGGGGGCTTCGAAAGGCGGAGGGAAAGGACACCGTCGAGATCGTTGACCTGCTCGATGAATATCGATACTTGGCGGGACATGCTATCCGGCGCGTCAAGATATATGTCGAGAATGATTGGTTATAGCCCTTTGGGTAAGGGTCCAAATTTTTCATGAGATTTTTTTAAGAAAATGAGGAGCAAATGAACAACAAAACCAAACTCAAAAGACTGGAACCTTATGCCAATTTTTATAACAGTTCACAAAGAGATGGACTTGTTATAAGAATCCAAAAAAATTTCTGTAATGTCATTGACAAAATAATTGATGACAAATACAATGAAATCAAAAAGCATTCTTTTGAGGTCACTGGTTTCAAAATCATGGCCGGCACATCTAATGACGACAGATTCGGAATGAGAATAGTAATAGATCATGGGGTATTAGAAACTACCGAACAAATTGTCGAATCAGAAACAAAATCCTATCTAATGCATCTATTCAAAGAATTGGATGGTATCGACATAAATTGTCTTAAACGATGTAAATGTTGTGGCGCTGTATTCTTTCACTTAACAAGGAAGTTGAAATTATTTTGTAGTAATCAATGTGGGGCCAAATATGGGGCTCAAAGAAAAAGAGACCGTATAAAAAAAGACCCTATAAAATATGCCGAATACAAAAAGGCGAGAGCAAAACAAGCCAGAGAATCATACAAACGAAAAAAGGAGACAAAGCAATGAAACGAGTGAACAGATATCTGGATCGACCCCAGAAAGAGGACCGGAGAAAAATGGCAACTATGCTCGACCCACTGAACGACCGTAGAAAAGGCCCAGCATGTCGCCGAAACCAGAAACGTATTGATGCCGAAATTAGATCGGCTTCGGCAAGAACTGTATTCTACCCCAGTTGGAAACTACTGCCGGTCGGATTCTAATGAAACCCGATAAGAAAAAGATCAAAGAATTAAAAGACGATTTCGATATCATCGGCTATCTTGACGACCGCGCCATTGAATACACCACCGAGGGTAGAAATGTATCATCGGGATGGATAGGTATAATCTGTCCATACTGTGATGACACTTCAAATCACATGGGTATTCATCAAGTTTCTAAAAATTTTTCATGTTGGCGTTGTGCCGAATCAGGAGATGTGATAACATTGATTCAGGAAATCGAACAATGTTCATTTCCTTCTGCTCTTAATATCCTATCCACTTTTGGGGAGGGTCCCGACCCTCACTTAGAACCAACAAGTGGCAGACCGACCTCTGCCGCTGGGACTCTCCCCAAACCCCTCCTAAAAGAATTCCCTTTACCGCATCGAAATTTCCTCACGAAAAGAAAATTCAATCCCGATTACTTAATAGAGAAATATGACCTGTGGGCTATGCATACCATTGGTAGATTTGCGCATCGTATTATTGTTCCAATTTATATGGAGGGAGAATTAGCTTCTTTTGTTGGGAGAGATGTCACCGGGAAAGCGGAGATGCCCTACAAAAACGCCGCCAAATGGGAATCTAAAATCCCGGCCAAAGATTGTCTGTACAATATCGATAACGCCGAGGATGTGGTTATTCTGGTCGAGGGGATCACAGATGTATGGAGAATTGGGGACGGTGCTGTGGCCACGCTGGGCTCACAAGTCACTCATCGACAAATTGAAATACTATCCGACTACAAAGCGGTCTATGTTCTCTTTGACAAGGACGCTGAAAGTACAGGAGATGAGGTTCGTGATATGATAATACCATTCACAAAATCTGAGTCACTTGACTTGCCATACGGTGACCCAGATAAATACTTACTTGATAACCCGAATGAAATCAGGGACCTAAAAAAATTATTAAAAAGTTCTTGATTTATTTGGGTTGATACGATATATTCCCTACTGTCACTTTAAATTTCTAAAAACAAAATTCTACAAAAATATTTGCCTCACGAGGGCGGGGTCAGATATTTTTAAAATATAAAAAATATGCTACCAGAAAAACTATTACATTCCTATGAACACAGAATGAGTTTGTTCTTGGAATACTTAGTCTGCAAGCAAGGTCAACACCTACTCGAAAACCGACTCGACGAGGACGGCTTCTTTCCCCTCAACACCAATGATGCATTTAAAAAATTAAATATAAGCAGGCGAAGTCAAACAAGATACTGCCAGATATTGCGGCGTAAAGGCGATTTAAAGACAAAAGACAGGGAGGGGTATCGCTTTAAAACATATCGGGTAACTAATCAAGGCTGTGAATACTTTGAAATCAATGGGTTACCTCGGGGTGTAGGACAGATTGTCTCAGTAGTGGGACAGATTGTCTCAGTAGTGGGACAGCCTGTCCCAGAATTCATATATTCTCTTCGAGAATATATTCATAATAATACTACTATAATTATTAATAATTCTGTTCCAGAATTAAATAATCATAGCAGTATCGACATCCATGATGCCGAGACCGCAACTGTTGGAGAAGCCGAACCAAGACAGTCGACCCATTTTCGTTGGTCAGTAGAATTATTTTGTTGTTGGCGAGACAATCTAAATTTGAAAAGTCACAAGGTAGGATCAAAACAATACTCCCGGGCAATGTCGTTATTGCAAGGGGCATTGATGCGTCATGGCAAGCGTCATACCCGGATGGCCATGGTCAAGTACAGACAGTTTGTCGAGGATCCGGCAATCCGGCAATTCTATTCAAGATCCAAATCATTCAACTGTTCCCTAAATGACTTCCTAAAATTCACCGAGTACACCAAAATCCATCGACCGAGAATCCTGATCACAAAAGAAATAGAGAGTTGGTTTGAACTGTTTATTACTCTGGAAACCAATGAGGTCTTGGCCATATTCATGAAAGAGGATCGGCACCCAGAGATATCCCGCCTGTTCAAAGCATACTGGAGTCGATATATCAACAATCAAAATTATGAATACACTTTACGGGAGATGAATCTGTTCGTTGAGATTGCCGCCATCTTCTACAAGAGATTCTACAAGCCCCACCGGAATGCCTTTGGTAGGATGCCGTTGGCAGAGACCGTTGGATTAATATTCAAATACATGGAGGTAAAAGAACGGAACTACCAAAATAATTCCTTTCAGCTGGTCTGGATGAAAAACCTCCCAATTTACTCAAGAGCTTGGGATCACGCTAACGAATATGCACTGTTGCCGAGGGGGGATTGATGCCTATACTGCGTCGGAACCGTAGAACCAACAAAGAGATCGAAAACAATATTGTGACCGGAATGATCGTCCATGACACCTTTCTGGGTGAGTTGAGAATGATGTATAAGCCTATGTTTTTTCTGAGCGATTATACAAGAATAATTTCAGAGTGGTGTGTCGAATATTATGATGTCTACAAAAAAGCACCTGTCGTCCATATACAAGATATACTGAACGTCGAGGGCGAAAACCTTGACCCGGCACTCGTCAGGTTGATCGAGAAATTCCTCAAGAAGATCGATAAGGAGTATGTTCAAGAGCAGAATGAAAGAATAAACAAAGACTACTTGATGGACAAGACCAGAGAGTATTTCAAGGAACGCTCCTTGTCTATATTGTATAAGAAAGGACAAGAACTTCTCGATGCCGGAAAAAAAGATCGAGCAGAAGAACTCCTTGCGAAACATATTACTATCGGGGAACGTATCTCAGGGTGGTTGGATCCTTTCGATAACAAATACATAGCCCAGACCTTTGACAATTCGATGGAGAACGTTATGTTCCGATTCGACGGCGCGCTGGGTGAACTGATAGGCAATTTTGAACGGGATCAATTTATCGGCATTATGGGGCCAATGAAAAGGGGCAAGACCTTCTGGTTACAAGAGGTCGCGTTCCAAGCCGTCTCAGAGAGATACAATGTAATTTTCTTTTCGCTTGAGATGAGCGGGGTACAAATGGGTCGCCGGCTATTCAAAAGGATGACCGGACTCAGCGAGATATCGGGGAGAAAAATAGTCCCAATATTCGATTGTAAACATAACCAGAACGGCACTTGCATCTTTGACGTTCGAACAAATGATATCACTCTGTACGAATTGATAGAAGATATGCCATCATACGAGCAAGCGCCAGAGGGATATGAAATCTGCACCTATTGCCGAGACAGCGTCGACCCGAATTATAAAGGGGAATACGAAGCCGCCACTTGGATGACCTTAGAATACCAGAGAGAGAAGTATACCGAGACTAAGGTGCGCAAAAAGGCAAAGCAGATCAAGACCATGGTTGGCAAGGGAAGATTCAAAATAAAGACGTATCCGGCGTTCTCAGCGACTGTTGACGACATACGCCGTGATATAGATGAACTCGAACATCATTATAATTTTGTTCCCGATGTGGTGGTATTAGATTATGCTGATATCTTTGCATCAACGAGGAACGATCTATCTGGCAGGGAGGCGCTTGACGTTATATGGAAAAGTCTCCGAGGTCTGGCTCAAGAGAAACATTGCCTTGTAGTCACCGCTACCCAGACAAACAGAAAGGCAATCGAGAAAGGTAAAATCAGTCAGATCGATACCGCCGAGGACATCAGAAAGGTAGCCCACGTTGATAAAATGTTCGGGCTTAACCAAACTAAGAGTGAAAAAAGAAGGGGAGTCATGCGTATCAATATGATAGCAAATCGCCACGAGGATTATGATGAGGCTCAAACCGTGTATGTTCTCCAAAATTATGATAGAGGATTACCGATCCTTGACAGCGAATGGAAAAATGACTTTTTTTGAAAGGAGATGAAATGGCACACAAAAAACGCAGGCTCTCGGTATCGATAGGGCGGACTGTCAATCTTGGCAACTATAATAGTATAAAGATGGATGCCACGTATTCAGCCGTGATCAAAGATGACGAGGATGTCGAGGAAATGTACGGAGAATTCGAAGAAATAGTAATCGATCAACTCGATTCTATGCTTGAGGATGCCCTTGAACGCCGGATAAACCGAACTAAAGAAGAAAATGTGTGGGGGGTATAATGGCATCAACCAGAAACCAAACAATCCGGCGGGTCACCATCGTCGTTGACAAGATAGAGGATGTTAAAGCAAAGACACAATGGGCTTACGAAAAAGGATTCCGGATTATATTCAGAGGTTCTTGTATTCAGGGTGGCAAAGCATCCGGCAAATACAAGATCATTGGGGAGAAAGAAATAAAGGCTCCAGATATGAGATTGAAGGAGAATAAATCATGAAAACCAAATCAGTAAAATGCAGTCGGGGGCACCGGCTTGGTTTGAATGACTGGGGTAGGAGATGCCCAGAGTGCCTGCTACTGTACAAAGAGTTCGATGACAGCCATCGGTATGGGTTCAAGAGAGATCGTCTGTATTTGGCGCGTAGACTCGGTTATACCTATATTTCCGAGGCGACAGTCGAACTATATTACAAATATAAGTCAGCAACAATAGTGGGCCGTGTTCTGGGGCTCACCGGGCAAGGGGTAATGTTCGAGCTTCACAAGATGAGAAAAGCCGGCATTGACATTAAAATTCAAATGAGAGGGGGCGATAATAGATCACTCCCAGAGGTAAGGAGGGAAAAATGCTCACAGTAACCAAGGAATTCGAATTCGATTTCGCTCATAAACTTCCCAAGTATGAGGGAAAATGTGCCCAAGAACACGGCCATCGAGGAAAACTGCGGGTCACCATTAAGGGAGCGGGGGCGATGCATCACCGCCGTAGACCCTACAAAGGTATACTTGTCGACTTTTCACTACTCGGGGAATTGGTGAACGATCAAGTCATAGAGGTCTTTGATCATCGAAACATGAACGAGCTGATCAAGATCCCCACTGCCGAGAACTTTGTACAGGTGGTAGCCGACAAATTATATGAGGTATTGGGAAATGATCTTGTAAGCCTCAGATTCTACGAAACCCCGTCTTGCTGGGTTGATCTTGACTTGCGCGAGGGTTGGCAGGGAAGCAATCTGTAAGGAGGCAGAATGTCGGCAATAATAGCAGGCGAATCTTGCGTCCAATGTAAGCAGGGTTATAAAACATCTTTTGGACATTTCAAAGGATATAACAAACGCACCGGCAACATGTTCAGAGAATATATGATCCTGAAAAGAAAAGGCATCTGTCTGGCCTGCCATATAAGGAACGAAGTTGAGAGGATGGAAAAAGGGAAGGAAGTGGAGCTTCCCCTCCTTTCAACTGTTGTCGCTGTGGCGCTGGGGGGCATTAAAAAATGAAACTGTACAGCATATTCGAATCGATTGACGGGGAGATAAACGGGTGGCATCAAGGATGCATATCTACTTTTATAAGATTCGCAGGGTGCAACCTTAGATGTTCATACTGTGATACAATCAAGGCCCAGAAAGAAGACGACGGAAATAACTATATTCTCCCAGATGTGGTCAGAGATATCCGGACAAAAAAGATCACTCTAACCGGTGGGGAGCCCTTGCTACAATATACTGAGGCCATACCGCTGGTCGAACATTTGATCCGTCAGGGTCGGGTGATATCTATTGAAACGAACGGACGCTACAACCACCTCAGAAAAGAGTTCTATTTACATGATTATGAAAAGGTCCAATTTATTTCTGATTATAAGTTGCCGGGATCAGGAGAATTCACTGAACACTTTGATGTCTCTTTTGGGAGCCTGCAGGAATATGATATCATAAAATTTGTAGTAGGAACCCAAGAAGATTTGTTGATAGCCATTCAAAAGATAATTCAATTCAAGCAGACCATTGCGGTTAAGACCTATGCCATTAGTCCAATAGTTGATCGGCGAACCGGTCCGGTATTCGATGCAAAAGAATTAGTCGACCATCTTATTAGGAACGGTTTATCAGATGTTGTTCTTAATTTCCAGTTACATAAACTGCTGAATTTAAAAGAAGAAGAAAATTAAACAAATTTTTTTTAAATTAACTTCCGGATTTCTACAAATCCATGGTATGATATAAACAAGATCGAAGAATAAATAAAAATTTAATGACCCACACCGGGAGGATTAAAATGGCTGAAGACAAAATAAAACTTGAAAATTTTACAGAGGCTGAGTTAAAGAAAGCAATCAAAAAACTGAACAACTCCGGTATGCTCGACGAAAAGATAAAGCTTGTTGGCAAAGACCTTGAGACCTTAATATGGAACTACTGCGATGCAGTAGACGATCTTGAGGAGGACGGTGAAGACGTTTCTGATTTCAAATCCTTTATGGATCAGATGTACGGCATTAATCATGATGAAGATGAAGATGATGATGACGATGATGATGACGATAATATCGATGACGATGATGAAGATGATGATGACGATGATGACGATGACAATAACGACGATGGTGACGACGATGATGACGATGATTCAGACGACGACGATGACGACGACGATGATGATTCCGATGACGACGACACCGATGACGATGATGATGAAACCGAAAAAGAGGAGGACGAAACCGTGGCAAAAGAAACCAAGAAAAAGAAAGCAAAAAAGGTAGAGGCCGAGGAAAAAGACACCAAGAAAAAGGCGAGCAAGAAAAAGGCGAGCAAGAAAAAGGTCGATAAAAAGGAGAAAAAGGCCACTCCTAAAAAGGCCGAAAAAAAGGCCACTCCTAAAAAGGAGAAAAAGGCCACTCCTAAAAAGGCCGAAAAAAAGGTGGGCGTAATCGCCACCATTATGGAATTCATTCGAAGCAAAGGGCCGGTCACGAAAGAGGAAATTTTGGCCTATCTGGTAAAGACCTTTCCGGACCGGGAAGAAAAATCCATGAAACAGACCATACAGGCCCAGATCGGTGGAAAGAAATCACCCTGCCGTATGGAACGTGAAAAACTTATTAAATTCAATATCGACGACGATGGCACTTACGTCATTACCGGTAAACGTCGGGCACCTAAAAAATAAGGGCCGGACTCAGAGCATAGGGGGGCTGGGTTACCCTGCCCCCCTTTAATCATTTCTTTATTTCGGAGGCACCATGACAGAACAGGCAATCGCAGATCGTGCATTGGTCGTACTTTCCGGTGGTCAAGATTCCGCCACCTGTCTTGCAATCGCTCAACATCAACATGATGAAATCAACACCCTTTCATTTATGTATGGGCAGAAACATTCGAAAGAACTTTTTTACGCCAAGCAACTCAGCGAGATAGCCGGGTCAAAAGACCACAAAGTATTAGTGGTCAATCAATTTAAAGAGATTGCCCAGTCGTCACTATTGAATCACGAAACCCCTATTGATGTTCCCCATATAAATAATGAGGAATTGCCAGCATCTTTTGTTCCGGGGCGCAATTTTATTTTCCTTGGATATGCCGCTATTTATGCATACACATTGGGCATTCACGATATATACACCGGAGTATGTCAGGCCGATTTCTCCGGGTACCCTGACTGTCGTAGCGACACTATCGACAGCATCGAAAAGTCTTTGAGTCTGGCACTCGATACCCATATCAAAATACACGCCCCTTTAATGGATATGACCAAAGCAGAAATTGTGGTCACCATGTACGATTTGGGAAAACTTGATTGGTACGGGGCGACGTGGACTTGTTATGAGGGAGGGACATATCCCTGTGGTGAATGC
>Ga0190293_1000607_pt1 | contig 12767 bp, 10 predicted proteins | sample 48693001_MG_FD_161671 | JGI IMG/M metagenome (GOLD analysis project Ga0190293, IMG submission 161671) | Hydrothermal vent microbial mat bacterial communities from Southern Trench, Guaymas Basin, Mexico - 4869-30-0-1_MG | ecosystem: Environmental > Aquatic > Marine > Hydrothermal vents >... | reverse complement strand
AATTATTCTTTTTACCTGATCTTCATTAAAAATGGTTTTTAAATATTGGATAAAATTGTTTTGTTTGAAATTTCTACCCGATTGAGTAACCATTGTTAATTCATGATAAGTTGGTGGTTCTTCTTTTTTTGTATCAGTTTTTATTTTACTGGAATGGTAAGATGTCAGTACTCCATTTGTTTCAAAGTATTGTTTTGGTGTCAAATGATAACCACAATTTACTTCTCTATCACATCTGCCTACAATGTTGGGTAAAATTTCATCTTTTTCAAGATCTATATATCTTACAAATCTCCTTTTCCTGCAACCTGGACAGATCTGTTTCTTTGATTCTTTAAATAATTTATACCTGTACATTTTTTAACCGGTAACAGCTGTAACACATTTACTTGTTACGTTACCCTTATATTTTATAGTTAAATATTTGAAATAGTGTATTTTATAGCAGTAACAGGTAACAGTAACAAATTTATCTCCCCTGTTGTTGTTATAATTGTTACTGTTGTTGTTCCTGTTACTGCTGTTACTATTTGTTACTCTTTTTGAAGATCATGTTTGTTGGTATCCAAAATTCTTCCAACTTTCATTTTATAGGTTCCCAGTCTTCTGGCAATTTCAGAATTTGGCAAATGAGGTTTTTCTTTTTTAAGCTGAAGTACATTGTTTTCCAGTTTTTCTTTTTCTTCCGATGAGATATGCTTTAAATGTTCATATTCTGAACCAAAACCCATGTATTCAAACTTTAAAAAATTGGATGATTTGTTTATCGAAAAAACGATCACATTATCATTGTCATAATTGAGTGATGTATTCCTGACCTTTATCTGTTTTAAATATCTGATACCAGATCCTTGGGTGCTCTCACCAATTGCAAAAGCACTATCACAAAAGTTAATCAGCATTTTAGATCCATGAAGATCATTTTTTGATAATGGTTTTGATAAATCTCTTTTTGGCGTATGCCCTAAGATCAAAATGGATAAATTATATCTTGATTTTAATCCTTTCAAATGTTTCATTAGCGGAAGAGCATCTTTTGCCTTTTCATTTTCATTGCTTAGATAGGTTAAATTATCAATGATCAATAGCTTGGTATAATTTTCTTTTATTCCTTGTTCAATAGATTCAATCAATTGTTCCTCGAAGGTTGTTTTTTCTTTGGAATCAATTAGTTTTTCAGAATCAATTTCAGATCTTAAAAAGTTTTCAGAAAACTGATAATGAAGTTCTCCATTCTCTGAATAACGCATCTCAAACTGCTTATCAGATAATTCACAATCCAGGTATAAAACACTGTTGTTTTTTACTTCCATAGCCAATGGAGTAAATTCTCTTTCTGAACTAATTGAATCAGCTATTTGCACCGCTAAAATGGACTTACCGGTATTACTGTCTCCAAACATAATACTTAACTCATTTTCAAACATAAAGTCTCCGAACAACCTTTTTGGAGTTTCTTTTAAGGAAGCTTCTTTTAACCAATTGTTTGCTGTTTCTGTTTTTAAGATCCCATTATTGTTATTTGTGTTGGTTTGAACATGTTTATTATGGTCTTTTTCAAGGTCTTGAAGTAGGATAATTCCGTTATTATCCATATTTTTGTACTGCTTAATAAGTCCTTGCTGCTCGCCAGTTGCCGGGACTTTTTTTATTTCCATCTCCATAGCTTAATCATTTTCTTGATTAATCTTTGTCAATGAGTCCAGAATTTCAGATTTCTTATATCTTATTTTATTTCCAATTCTGTAAGCAGTTATTATTCCGGCTTTTCTCCAGTTGAGTAAAGTGGAAAGTGAAACATTTAAAATTTCGGCTGTTTCCTGCCTTGTAATAAAATCAATGGTTTGTTTTGTAGTTGAATTTTCAGATAAGTTCTTTAGTTCTGCTCTAATAATACTGGTAATTTCATCTTTAAACTCAACAGAAGAAATGCCATCAATTTGGAATATTTTTTTCATATTTATCAAAATTTATTTTAAATTATTTGACAAACATATTCCTTGTTACGCTTCTTTTTATTCTGTGAAAATTCTAAATTATTCCGTGAAAAAGTTTTTTTATTCCGTTAGGCTAAGTTGTTGTTTTCTATGAATTTTTCTATGTTTTTTGACACTTCATCCTCGTGTAGATGTCCAACAGAAAGTTTTGTTTTTATTTTTGTTTTAAACTCTTTATTTAAAAAATTAATTAAATCTTCTAGTTTTAAGCCATATTTTAAAATGTGCTTTTTGCAACTAATTGAATAAAATATAGCAGAACAGATGGGTTGGAATTTTCTTCTTTTAGGTTTGTTATGATCTTCTATTGCTCCCATCTTATTTAAAGTATCATAAAACCAATTTTGAGCTTCCATAGTTCTAAATATTTTATCATTGAAAGGTAAAGGTGTTGTAGATTTTGGCTTTAAAACCTTTTCTTCAATAGAACCTGTTATTTTATTCATTTCTTTTTTGAGAAATTTTAAGATTTCAACCCATATTTTTATTTGTTCACAATTCTCAAAAGGTAACATAACACTGAGAAAGGGTCTTTCTTTAGTTATGTACTCAATAACCTCTTCTTCATTTCTGAAAGCACTTATGCAATCATATATATCGCCTTCTCTTGCATTGATACTGAAATAATTTTTCGTTGTCCTGTCGTTATTAAGTAAGTCCGAATATTCCTCGTAATCATTCCTGATAATTCTTTCTTTATCAGAATTATCTAAAGCTCTTTCAATACGATGTTCAAAATCATGCTCATATCCATAAAATTCACTAATCCAATCACAATCAAATTCTTTAAACCAAGTTATCATTTCTCTAACAACCACTTTACTTACATGGTTGACATAAAAAAAATCTTCAATTAAAATATTTCCGTTTTCATCGGGAAGAGTATAACATGGAAAATTTAAATCTTCTCTTCGAGTATAAATTTTTGAATCAAGGAGATATTTTTCTTTTTCATCTTGAGTAAAATTATCATATTTTTCCCTTTTGATAATATTTAAAAATGGGTAGGTATTGTTTTTCTTTTTCACGAAATAATGTTATCTAAAAAATTAATATATTTTTTGAAATAGGTGGGCAAAAATATCAAAGTTTTATCTTCCAATAACGATTGTGAATAAGTATTATTTCAATTTTTTAAATCATTTAAAAAACTCATGGTTACCAATTTTTTTTGCTCTACCTATGTCTTTAACTTTTATGTAGTTATAGAAAACTTTTTCGGTACTATGATTACTTAACTGCATGATGTCATAAACTGGCATACCACTTAAATAAGCATTTGTACAAAAGGATCTTCTTGCTGTATGACTTGAAATAAAATCATACTTAAATTTAGTTATTTCAATCCTTTTCCCACCTTTGGTAATTTCCTTCGAGAATTTTTCTTTAATTTTTGCTAATTCTCCAACCTCTTTGATTGCGTAATTTAAATGTTGTTCTGGTATTTTGGATGGAAATTCCCCACGGTTCTTTTTGAGGATGTTTTTGATTACTTTACTCATTGGGATTGTAACAAACTTACCAGTTTTTTTAGATTTTAATCTTAAGTATTTGGCACCGTCTTCTTCAATAATATTCTTTGCAGCATTTAAATCTCGATAATCTGAAATACGTAATCCTGTATAACAGCCTATTAGAAATAAATCTCTTGCCCTATCTAAAAGATCTTTTGTTAGTTTTAAATTTTTGTTGGTGATTTTATCTTTAAAATTTGATAAATCAACAATTTCGATACTTTTCAATTCTTCAAGAGTTAAATAGATATTACTAACATCTTCACTCGGTTTTCTAAAATATTTTTTCTTAAAATCAAGATTTTGATGTAGATCTTTTTCAAAAGAAGAACCCATTATTGTTTTTAAAACTTTTATTTGTGTACCTATATAGTTCAATGAATAATCCTGATCAGTCAAAAATGCGATAAAGTCATCATAGAAGTTTACAGTTATACTTTTGAAATCTACCTTATAAATTGCATTATTAAACTCTCTAATAATCCGATAAGCATTTTTATAAGTTTTTGCAGTCCCTTTTCCCAGGATATTCCCCGTTGTTGGTAGAGGGTGAGTTTTATAATGTTCAATATACCAACTATAAAACTCTAATAAATTCAGAGCCTTCTTTTCTTCTTTCTTTTTGTTGAAATAAATTTCAATATCATTTTTTAAAAGCCCTTTAATCTCATTTTGGTTTTTCGTTTGATAACCACCAATATGATCATAAACAAAAGATTCAAAGTTTTTCAATTTTCCATTGATAGTATCTTTTGATTTTGTAACTCCAATTTTATTTCTCAATAATTGGGTGTCAGGATTCCAAAACTCCGGTTTTACAGTTATATTTGTTGCACCTCTAATGCGATTGCCTCGTGCAATACTGATATAATAATAGATGGAACATTCTTTGTTTTTAACAGGGTTTCTTAAGTATAGTTTTACTGATGCCATAGTAGCCACAAATATATATAATAAAATAACTGTGGCAACATATGTGGCAACAATATTACTATTTAGTTGTTTTTAGTTACTTCTTGTTATTCATTAAAACCAGTGTTAATGCCTTATACAGCGGTATTTTAGATGAAATAAAGAGATATAGAAATAATAATAAGTTATCCTGTCGGGGTCACTAGGTCAATTTGTCTATGCAGGGGTATGATTTGTCTTCGTGCTCCTGTTTTTTTTGGTAATGGTTTTTGTTTATATTCAATTTAAAATCAAGTATAAGTTGTTGCTGCCTCAACTTCTCCTGACTTTTCCTATATTATTTTAAATCGGACATTTATCGGACATTTTCAAGATTTATCGGACGTATTTCGGACATCCAAAGTATAGAAGGTTCCTCTACGTTCCCCTTCTTTCTTGAATAAACCAAGTTCCATTAATTTTTCAAAATCACGAAATGCGGTCTTTTCAGTTAAATTGAACATGCCTCTGTATATACTATTTGTGATTTTTCCATTCTCTTTGGTATAAAGGACTGCTTCAACCTGTCTTTCATTTAATCCCTTATCAAGAAGATGCTTTTTCGAGAAAATATCTTTAAATATTGTTACACTAATCCCACCAGAAGAATATTCTATAATTGGCTCAGGTAATCCAGCTTTTTTACATTCATTGATAATTTTAATCGTTCCACGACCCCATGCTTCAATTAATCCACCTTTAAAGAATGTGCTTGCAAGGATAGGATTATGAGGACGAGATGAATGTTTTTTTTTCAAGTCCTCAAATGTCAAACCTTCTGGTAAAGAGCCTTCATTCCAAACAATCAATTTATCGTCGTAAACGCTTATTTGAATAGGTGCACCCATATAGTCTCTATGAACAATCGCATTCAAAATAACCTCACGAATTGCTTCGTATGGATACTCCCAGCCTTCTACACGCTGTAATTCTTTATATGAAATTGGAGAAACAAAAAACTTTCTGTCAAGAACTTCCAAAGTTTTATCTGCTAATTGAAACGCATTTCCTTCAATTACTTCTTGAAAACGTAAATCATCATCTGTTTGACCAAACCGCCCAATTTTCACAAAGGCATTAATGAAAAATCGACATGGATTCTTCCCAAACAAAAGAATTGCTGAACGTTTTAGATTCCCATCTTCTAGTAATAGCAGGTTATCAAGAATTTGCTCAATATTTTCTTCATTTGCAATAAACGGCAATCTTTTGCTTGTAGTTGCACCTTTTTTAAAAGCCTCAATTGCTAAAATGTCAATATCATCAAGTTTAGCTCGTGGTTCAACAACATCATCCCAAGTTTTTCCAGCTTTTTTTAAAAGAAGTTTATTGAGTGCGTTTCCTTTGATTTCTTGTTTAGTGCTTCCACTTCTGTAATGATATTTTCCTTGATATGAAATTAATACATCGTATGGTTTTACATCAATTTCAATGTAATCTTTGCTATCCTCATCCTTTTAAATCAACATCACAAATAATCCCAAGCAGTGTTTGAATTTTATTTGGAATATCTTCCATTAGTCTTTTCGCTTTTGTTACACCGACAATTTCCCCATTGTCATTTTTACCAATGATTATTTTCCCACCTTTGGCATTGGCAAATCCACAAACCCATTTCAAGTATTCGTCTCTCCAACTTTCTTTCCATTCAATATTTTGATTTTCTGGCATATCTATTTCAGCAATTTATTATAGTATCGTTTTCGTTGTTTAAACATTTTTTCAAAGTAATCAATTTTTGCATCCCTATAATCAAAAATTACTGGAGGATTTTTTGAGCGTTGGATTCGACCGATATATTGAATTAATTTTCCTTCGAATGCAAATGGGTAAACAATAAATAAGCACTCCAAGTTACTAATATCAATTCCTTCTCCAAAGAATTGACCTGTAGAAATTACAATTTTGAAATGTCCCAGTTTTATTTGTTCAATTTTACTTTTTCTAACACTTTCCACATCATCTCCATGAATAGTTATTGTTTCATATTTATCTTTCAAGTAGAGATTTAAGATGTAAACATGTGCTTTCCGTTCTGACAAAATCAGAATAGTTTTGAATCTTTTTGCATTGTTTTCAATATCATTAATAATCAAAGAATTTCTTTGTGTGTCATGAATCAGAATACGTGATATCGTTTCGTACTTATCTATTTTATAGTCGAATGGAGCAAATAGCTCAGTCTCCTTAATATTTATTTCTGTTTGAATATTCCTTTCAGCTAAAAACTGTTGTTGGTTAACTTGATGAAGAATGTTTCCGATATAAACAAAAATCAATTTTTGGTCGTTGTTCTTTCTTTTGGGAGTAGCAGTTAATCCGTACAAATAAAACGCATTAAAGTTGACAATTGCTTTCCGAAATGATTTAGCTGGAACATGGTGGGCACTCATCAATAATAATTGTTCCAAATGCATTTATTAATTCTTTAAAATCATCTATTTTCGATAAAGATTGAATCATGGCAATGGTAATCTGCTTACCAATTTTTTTCTTTTGGTTTCCAATTTGTCCAATATCTTTCTTTGGAATCTTTAAGAAATTTTGTATTCGCTCAATCCACTGGTCAAACAACTGTTTTCGGTGAACTATAATGAGTGCGGGTTGTCTCTTTTCGGCGATTATTTCAAGTCCAATTATAGTTTTTCCTGAACCAGGTGGCGAAACAATTACACCAAAATCCTTTTCCCTTACATTTTCAAGTGCAATTTCTTGATGGTCTTGTAGTTTTATCTCCGATTCAAAATCGATGAACTCTTTTTTTTCTCGTCTATCAATTATTTTAAATGGAATCTTCTCCTTGCTACAGAACTGAACCAACGACGATGAAAAGCCTCTGGGAATCATTACTTCATTACTGGTTTCTTCAATTAGTCTGAAAAACTTTTCAGTATTGAAAGTGCTTTTCCCTAAATTCTTTTTAGCTAAGAAATCTGAATTGTAAAAGTTTAGTTCATTTCTTAGAAATACGATTAACTTTTGGCTTAACTGTGTTCGTTTAAGGTAAATCTGATTGCTGATGACAATTTCAAGTTCGAATTGTTTGTTATTCTCAGAATTTGAAATAAACGCTTCAGTAGGTTTAACATCGAATAATTGTTCATAAAAATCCTTCAATTTGACAATTGAAATTTTCTCAACTGATTCCAAAAAACCCCATTGGTTCTCAATTGGTTCAAATGTTTCAGGATTAATAAAACACGAATTGCCTTGTGCCAATGAATTACCCTGAAAGGGAAGTGCAATTAAATTTCCCATTCCTTTGCCCGAATGAAAATTCTGATTTGGAAACAATCTGTCGAAACTTGGCTCTTTTTCAAAATGCGAAATTATACATGAATGGCGCAACAGCTCAAACATAATTTTCCGACTTTGTTGTGCTGGAAAAGCATTCTCAAAAAACACCCACAAATGACCTCCATTACCAGAACGGGAACGTTCAATGTATGATGGGATTTTATACTTAGTGCATATATTGTGAAGTTTTAGAATTGCTTCTTTCCAATTATGTTTGTCAAAATCGACGGCAATAAAATATGAAGTGTTGTCTTCGAGCAATGGATAAATTCCACAAGTTTCTTTCCCAGAAAAGTGTGATTCTATTGCAGAATTATCAAAAGGTAAATATTCTTTATTTTTATAATTTTTAAAAGTTCCGCCCTGAGCCCTATGTTTATTGTAATCAGTCCAATCAACCTTGTAAGCAGGCATATATCCACTTCGTCCATCCTTTTCCCACCGAACGGCATAAATATCAGACCTTCCTCGAAATACACTTTTATAAAGGTCAATATCTTTTTTTATGTCAATCATCTCACAAATATACACATTCATGAAATACCAGTATATGTCAATATTATTAGAAATAGCCTTCTCATCAGTAGCATAATCACTTTTAAATTGGTGAGCAATACATAGGGTTTTTATCTTTTGTTTATGCTAATATAGACTCATAATCTTTGAGAAGAAAGGTTGATACTTCTCCCTTTGAGTTACCGATAATCTATGAGTTGCTGAATAATAGCGATTCTTTTTTATTTGCATAATTACTGCTGGTTTCCCCAAATCATTTTTACCCAATTTAATTATTATAATTGAAGATTTTAAGAACTTATTAAGGTTACCAAAGCTTCATAATCTTCCAAAATATAGTTCGACATTTCTCCCTTTGGGGTCACTAATAAAAATCGCAAATAACTAAATATCAGTTATTTGCGATTTTCTTGTAGCAACCTTTGTGGCAATTTAATCTAGTCAAACCTATCCTATTTTAGTGTTGCCCCTCCATACTTCCTTTAGTCAGGAGTAGCTATCAGATAAAATTTAATTGATACGTAACTATATTATTTGTTGTTTATCCTTATCCCAAAAAACTTTTCTTTGTTCCCTATAAGCAATAGTTCCCATATGGGCGGTTATTGCTTCTTCAAAACCCTGATCAATATTACAGGCAGGTTGTCTCTTGGTTCTTATGGCATCTATCCAGTCTTTTATATGTAAATGTGTTGTGCTTACTCTTTTTTCTCCCTGATAAGAATAAAGTAAGCCTCTGCTGGCAAAATACTGTTCTGTTGCCGAAGTTACCCCATCTACCTTTTTCTGTCCGGGAGCATAAGAATAAATAGGTACACTTGGATCGATCAAACCATTTTTTATATCTTCTTTGTATTTTGTAGAATTTCTATCGGCAAAAACGTTTAATTTACCTCCTACTTCCATATAACCATCATGTCCCATTATCGTTCTGCCTCTATTTTTATTACTTGCTAAAGATGCGCTATAAACAAGGGAAAGATCTTTTTCAGGATATTCTAAAACTGTATTTAAAACATCAGGTACAGTTCTGCCATCTTTAAAATGATAAATTCCACCTGATGACACTACGGAATGAGGGATGCCAAGATCTAGTATTTGATTCATTGCATCGTAATCATGTGTAAACAGATCCCCTGATAATCCGGTGCTGTAATCCCACCAGCATCTCCATCTAAAAAATCTTTCTAAACTAAATTCATGTTCAGGAGCCGGACCGATAAATTGTTTCCAGTCAATGTTTTGTTCATTTGCACCTTCTTCAATATCATAAACCCAGGCACCATTTGGGCTGTTTCTATTTGTAGTAACCTCAATTAAATTTACCTTACCTATTGTGCCTTTTTCAAAAGCTTCTTTTGCTTTGTAGTAACTATCATTTTGTCGGTTTTGATGTCCCAGTTGAAAAGCGATATTATTTTCTTTTACGGCTTTTACAACTTCATAGGTTTCCGGAACAGTCCATGTCATAGGTTTTTCACAGTAGACATGTTTTCCTGCTCTGGCAGCATCAATGATCATCGTACCATGCCAATGATCTGGTGAGGCAATAATAACTGCATCAATGTCTTTTGAGGCAAGCATTTCTTTATATGTTCTGTACCTTACCGGTGCTTCGGCCATTTCGGCATCAAAACCACCTCTTTTGATATTAGCTCCTGACTCTATTGCTTTATTTGCCCGTATATCATAAATATCACATACTCCGGTTACTCTGATATTGAGATCATCTTGTTCCAGATAATCTTTATAGCGATGGTCATTAGGGTTTTCATTTGCATTTTTTTTCCATTCTTCTACCAATGAAGGGTGAATAAAACCTGCTCCTCTTAAAAGTTGAACTCCTCTTATACCTACACCAATAATCCCAACATTGATGGTTTTATTCCCGGTAACAATTTTATCAACTATAGGGTTGTAAGCACTAAGTTCTACTTCTTTTTTCTTTGAATTAATTAATAAGCTATCAATTTGATTTTTTTTATACCAGCCATAAAATAATGCTCCAACAAATGGTAAGGTTGCAAGGCTTTTAAGTACTTCTCTTCTTTCCATAACTCTTTTATTTATTTTTAAAAATCAATCTATCTAACCCTATTATTTTACCCGTTGGAAATACGAATAGTACTGCCAAAGCGATTATTTCAATCAAGGTTTTGTCAATAATCCAGTAACTCCCCGTGCTTGGCATTGCATAATCGAGGTTAAAAAATGGAGGGTGAGATAAATAATACAATGATAATAAGGCAATTGCTGCAATAGTCACCTGTTTTGTGAATAATCCCAACATTAAAAATAACCCAATTAAAACCAGCCCCCAAATATTGAGGTTGTCGATAAATACTAAACTTTTCTCATTCTCGGCCATCGCTTTAAAAATATTTTCAAAAAGGCCTTTGGAGTCCATTAAATATAAATAACTTGTCCAGTTTGGTGTCGAAATTTTGGCAAGACCTTCATATAAAAAATGCCATCCAATAACTACCCTTAATGCTACCAGCCATATTAGCTGCGATTTTAAATAAATTGTATTCTTCATAATTAAATTCAAATAGATTCCTCTCTTTTTTCTTTGATGATTATCTGATGATTTTTTGTTTTCTTTCAACCCTTGATTCGCATATAAACAGTTCAAACAATACTATCATAGTATATCATGAAGCAAATTACGGTAAAATTATCTATTTGCAGAGTTAATTATTATCCAATTTCTATCAAAATATACCAAATAATTGTTTGGTGGAATTCATTTTTTTGCATTCCCATCATAGAATTAAAATTCACAGAGGATAGATTGTTTTAATGTAAAATAATTAACAAATATTTATGATTATAACATTTAAACTTTCTCAATTTTGAGCAGTCTAAATTTGAGTTAAAAACTCTAAAATTTATGTAAGAATTAGTATGAACAAAATCACCATTTTTATATCAGTAATATTTTTAATTCTATTGTTCCCTTCGGTAATAAGTGCACAAAGTATTACCGGAAAAGTTATAGATAAGGATAGACAGCCTACAGAATTTGCGGCTGTTGCAGTTATAAACCCAGTAGATTCTATCTTGATCAGTTATGCAAGTGTAGATAAGAATGGAAAATTTGAATTAAAAAATATATCCAAAGGAGAAAGGATATTTCAAATAAATTTGATTGGATATCATACTTATCAAAAAATTATTGATTTTAAGGGAAAACCTATTGATATGGGGGTTATAATCTTAAAGGAAGCAAATGAACTGGATGAAATTATTGTAAAAGCGATTACACCTGTTGTCATTAAAAAAGATACAGTTGTTTATAACACAAATGCATTTAAAGTGAGAACGGATGATTCCGTGGAAGATTTATTAAAAAAATTACCTGGTGTTGAAATTGATGCTTCCGGTAAAATTACCGCTCAAGGGGAAGATGTTGGAAAAGTTTATGTAGATGGAAAAGAATTTTTTAGCGGAGATCCCACCATTGCGACAAAGAACTTATCAGCCGATGCAATTAAAAGAGTCGAAGTTATTGACGAAAAAAGTGAAAAAGCAAGGGTTTCAGGAGTAAATGATTCCGAGAGAAAAAAAGTGATTAACCTAACTTTAAAAGATGATAAAAAAGTAAATGATTTTGGGAAATTTCAGGGAGGTTATGGTACAGATGACAGGTTTTTGACCGGTTTAAACTACAACCGTTTTTCATCTAAGTTGCAAACATCTATCATCGGTAAATTCAATAATGTGAATACTTCAGGTTCGGATATATCCGAGATCATGAATTTTGATACAGGAGGGAGGTCATTTTTTAGGGGGTCAAGTGGGCCAAGCTCAGGTTTTGTAACTACAGGTGTTGGAGGATTGAATCTGGGCTATGAAATAAAGAAAAAGCAAAATTTAAATGCTGACTACTTTTATAACTATACTAAAAATACTTCAGGGGATGTTTTTACTACCCGTACCGAATTTATTGGTGATGTTGAAATTATTTCAGAAAACCACAGCAAAAGTGAAAATATTGCGAATAGTAATAAATTAAATTTTAGCTATAGAGACTATTCAAATGAGATGAGTTCACTTGAGTTGAGGGGAAATGTACGCAATTCGAACAATAAGGGGAATAGTATCAATTCTTTAGATAAGTTTAATGGTGAAGGTGAGCTTGACCTGCAAAGTATTGGCGGATCGGATAGTGATAGTGATAATAATTCGGGTCAGATCTCCTATGAGTATAACAAAAGATTTAATGAAAAAAGCAAGCGTCATATTTCTACCTGGGGAAAACTAGATGGATCAAAGAGTAAAACGGAAAGTAATAATAATCAATTGAATAAGTTTAATATTTCTGATCCGAATGAAGCATTTGAAGCAAAAGAGGATATTTCAAGAGAACAGGATATTGATAATTTGAAATTAAGTTTCAATGTTGATTACACGGAGCCTCTTGTTAATAATCATTATCTGGAAATTCGTGCCGGTGTCAACTATAATAAAATAGATGACGATGTAAATC
>Ga0190293_1000606_pt1 | contig 12769 bp, 10 predicted proteins | sample 48693001_MG_FD_161671 | JGI IMG/M metagenome (GOLD analysis project Ga0190293, IMG submission 161671) | Hydrothermal vent microbial mat bacterial communities from Southern Trench, Guaymas Basin, Mexico - 4869-30-0-1_MG | ecosystem: Environmental > Aquatic > Marine > Hydrothermal vents >... | reverse complement strand
ACCCCGAACCAAGGTATTTCACCACTACATCCTTTGAGACCCAGACTGAAAACAGTCCCATAAGGACCATGACCGCCGGCAGGATATAGAGCATCTCAAGGAAAAAGGTCTTCGATACTTCCGCAATGCGCTCACCTTTATCAGGGAAGATCAGAGATACCGCTACAGCGACCGGGATAATCAATGCAAGCATCATCCATTCCCAGCTCAATCGCCTGTACCAGGGAGCGGTCACCATATCGTTCGGCGAATCGTGTCCGTTCTGCGGCCTCACAGTATCAGCCCCATCAGTATTGCGATGATCATCGCAGCCACAAGGCTGAATCCGTTCCGGATGAGTGTAAACCTTTTGCCCAGCTCCCTGCTCTCGATAGGGATGAACATGAAACCGACCATTGTCAGAGTCGTTATGAAAGCTGCAACCGACATGACGCCTGCACCGGACTGCAGCAGGGATGCTCCCATGGGAAAGGCAAGAATGGCCGGGATGAATAGCACTGCTCCAAGCAGTGCGGAAATGGCAACCCCAAAGACCCCGTTACCTTCGCCAAGTACGCTGGAAATCCAGGCGGGTGATACGAGCCCCAGGAAAAGACCAATCGCTACAATCACAAGAAGGATCGCTGGAAGCATTCTCCGGGAAGCTTTCCAGGCTATTGAAAGGCCCTTCAAGGTCTTCTTCCGGTCCCTGATGAAGGAGAGGAGCAGAGCAAGACCGACCAGGATGTTGATCACTATTGCTGTCACTGACATGCGACACCTAACTGCTGTGATTACTGGCGTTCTTACGCATTATTATTATTGGCTTCTATCATGTGGTCAACGTAATATCAATACTGAGGTCCGACCCCGTGCAGGCTAGATGCTGGTGAGGGAGAAGTTGACCATCTCCATGGTCTGCTCTTCTGTGTAGCCCAGCTGCTGCATGGCTCCTGAGGGGCAGACCGTAGCGCAGCTGCCGCAGCCCTTGCAGAGGGCGGCGTTCACCGTACACACCTGTCTGCCGGCGCTCCAGATCAGTCCGGGAGCCACATAGGGACAGACGGAGACGCACATGCCGCAGCCGATGCATACCTCCGGGTCCACACTGGCGATATTGGCCACCGAAAGGTACTTGTCGGAGCTGATGATGATGCAGGCTCTCTCCGCGGCGGCCTTGGCCTGGGAGACTGTCTCGTCCATGTTCTTGGGCGAATGGGCGAGACCGGCCAGGAAGATGCCCTCAGCGGAGAAGTCCACAGGCCTGAGCTTGACATGGGCTTCCATGAAGAAGCCATCCTCATTGAGAGGTATTTTCAGCATCTGTGAGAGCCTGATCGCATCTGCTCTGGGTTCCATTGCGGAGGCCAGGATAACGCGGTCCGGACTGATCTCGACATTTTCTCCGAGGACCGGATCGCGGACGATGACCTGTATGCCTCCGGATGCCTTGTCGCCTTCATATCTGACAACAGGCTTCGCATCTTCCTCGTACCTGATAAAGATCACGCCTATCGATCTTGCTTTCTGGTAGTACTGCTCGTTGAAGCCATATGTGCGTACATCCCTGTAAAGGATATAGACGTTCATCTTCGGATTCAGCTCCTTGAGCCGTATGGCATTTTTTACAGCCTGAGTGCAGCAGACCCTCGAGCAGTAGGGATGCTCTTCATCCCTTGATCCGACGCACTGGATCATCACCACCGTCTTGCATACGGAACAGGCTTTTTCCTTCTTCTCCAGCTCGGTCTCGAGTTCGAGCTGGGTGAGTACCCGCCCTTCCGGGTCACCATAGAGATAGGCCCCCGGCCTGGTCTCAAGGCCGCCGGTGGTTATTACGATAATGCCATGCTCATATTCCTCAGTCTCCCCGGTATCCCCGCACACAATGGAAGTAAGGTAGTTGCCGATGTAGCCCTCGATAGCTCCAATCGTGGAACTCCTGTACAAGGTTATCCGCGGATGATCCTCGACTCTCTGTACGAGTTTTTCAAGGTACTCACTGACATGCTCACCATCGGGCTTCCTCACGAGGAGCCTGAGGTTGCCTCCAAGAGTTTTCTCGCGCTCCACAAGCGCCACATCATATCCCTGATCGGCAATCGAGAGAGCAGCGGTCATGCCTGCAAGGCCGCCACCGATGACAAGTCCCTTCTGGGAGACATCGAGAGCAATTGCATAAAGAGGTTTCAGCAATCGGGCCTTCCCCACGGCTATTCGGGTGAGGATCTTGGCCTTCTCGGTGGCTTTCACAGGGTTATCGCGATGGACCCAGCTGCACTGATTTCTGATGTTCGCCATGTTGAACAGATACGGATTGAGTCCGGCTTCCCTGATAGTCTCCTGGAAGAGCGGCTCATGCGTGCTCGGAGAACATGAGGATACTACCACCCTGTTGAGCCTGTGCTTCTCGATGATCTCCTTCATCGTCTCCTGGGTATCCTGGGAGCATGTGAACAGGTTCTCGCCTGCGTACACTACATCGGGAAGCGATTCTGCATAGGCGACCACGGAGGGAACATCCACGATACTCCCGATGTTGGTGCCGCAGTGGCAGACGAATACACCTATCCTCGGTCTCCGGCCGCTTACATCCTTCTCCTCGGGATATTCCTTCTCAATAGTCTCGGTCCCCCTGGCATCGGAGAGGATCTCAGCCGCTCCGGCCACCGCTCCGGAGGCCTGGATGACGGTCTCGGGAATGTCTTTGGGGGATGTGGCTGGACCGCAGACGAATATTCCCCTTCGTGTAGTATCGATGGGGGATTCGTCCGATGAACCTATGAACTGGAACTCGTTCAGCTGCAGTCCGAGCCTGTCAGCGATGTCCGAGTTGCCGGTTCCCGGAGAGAGGCCGACAGAGAGAATGACAAGGTCGAACTCCTCGAACTGGACGGTTCCGTCCTCAGTCACATACCTGATCTCAAGGTTGCCGGTATCGGCAATTTCTCTGATCTTACTCACCCGCGACCTGACGAACCTTACACCTGTCTCTTTCGCCTTCTCGTAATACCTGTCGAAATCCTTGCCGAATGCACGCATGTCCATGAAGAAGATGGTGGGTTCAACAGTGCCCACATGCTCCCTGGCGATAATCGCCTCCTTCATTGCGTACATGCAGCAGACCGAAGAGCAGTAGGGCATATGCGAGTCCTCGGTCCTGGAGCCGACGCACTGCAGCCATGCTATCTTGGTCGGAACCCTGCCATCAGAGGGTCTCTGAAGGTGACCTTCGAATGGACCGGATGCAGCAAGTATCCTCTCGAACTGAATACTGGTCAGGACATTGGGGTACCTGCCAAAACCGAACTCGTGCAGGGGCGTGGGGTCGAAGACATCCGCACCGGTCGTAAGTATGACAGCCCCTACATCGATATCGACCGTCTCTTCCACCTGGTCGAAATCTATGGCGCCGGCCTCGCAGTACTCGGTACAGATACCGCATTCACCGGTATTGATGTGTACGCAGCGGTCCGGGTCAATGCTTGCGTAATTCGGAACTGCCTGGGCATAGGGTATGTAGACTGCCGGCCTGTCGAGCAGCCCCGCATCGAACTCGGAACTGATCGGGATTAGCCTATTCTCAGTTATCTCTTCAAGCTTGATGCCGCGCTCCGTCGGACAGATGTAGTAGCATGCGCCGCAGGTCCTGCATTCGTCCGACTTCTCTTCGAAAGCCGGAGTAACGACGCGCTTGCTCCCCCTGTTGGAGAAACCAAGAACGCCCTTGCCCATTCTCTCGCTGCACATCCGAACGCAGAGGCCGCACAGAATGCAATCCTTATTCTTCGGTTCCATCCTGCCCCCGGACACACCCATCTCTTCAGCGAGTTTCTTGATATTCTCCGAGTCGGGGCATCGGGCGAGAAGCAGCTCCATCATCATCGACCGCGACCTGAGGACCCGGTCGGTGGCCGTCCTGACAACCATGCCCTCCTGCACCGGATAGTTGCATGAGGTCTGTATGGATGTCCTGCCGCCCAGCTCAACTTCAACAAGGCAGAGCCTGCAGGAGCCGTACGGGGAAAGCGCATCGTTATAGCAGAGTGTTGGTATCCCTATGTCGAGTTCCCTGCATGCCTCGAGAACGGTCGTCCCTTTCTCTGGCTCGATGAACCGCCCGTCAATGGTGAGTTTAACGGTGTTGCTTTCCATACCTGACTACTCCAATATCACTGCGTTGAATTTGCATACATCGTAACACACACCGCACTTCGTGCATCTGCCTGTGTCTATCACATGCAGTTTCCGGGGCTCTCCCCGGATAGCGGACATGGAGCAGTTCCTCGCGCAGAGGGTGCATCCCGTACATGCTTCAGGATCAATGCGGTAAACAATCAGGGGTTTGCACACATGAGCCGGGCACTCAGCCCTCTCGATATGTGCTGAATATTCATCTCTGAAATATTTGATGGTCGAAAGTACGGGGTTCGGCAGTGTCTGCCCCAGACCGCACTGGGAAGCGTCCATCACAGCCTCCCCCAGCTCCAGGAGAAAATCGATATCCTCCGGTCTGCCCTCCCCGGATGTGATCCTCGTCAGAATGGCAAGCATCAGGTCGCTCCCATCCCTGCAGGAAGTGCATTTTCCGCATGATTCGTCGTTCGTGAACTCCAGGAAGTACTTGGCTATGTCGACGATACAGGTATCCTCGTCCATGACGACCATTCCACCCGATCCCATTATGGACCCTGCTTCAGCCAGACGCTCATAGTCTACCGGCAGGTCAAGCAGCGAGGCCGGAATGCAGCCTCCGGAAGGACCTCCCGTCTGCACCGCCTTGAATTCTCTGTCGTCCGGAATGCCGCCCCCGATGTCGTATATGATCTCCCTGAGAGTAATGCCCATCGGGACCTCGACCAGCCCGGTATTGGTGACCTTCCCGACAAGTGAGAATACCTTGGTCCCCTTGGATTTCTCCGTACCGATGGCCGAGTACCATTTTCCGCCTTTGAGCGCAATTGGAGGGATGTTCGACCAGGTCTCCACATTGTTGATATTTGTCGGCTTTTCCCAGAGTCCCGATTCCGAGGGGAATGGCGGGCGGTTGCCGGGTTCCGGCGAGACTCCCTCGATGGAATGCATCAGAGAAGTCTCCTCGCCGCAGACGAAAGCACCCGACCCCTCTCGGATGCGAATGTCGAATGAAAATCCGGAACCGAAGATGTCATCCCCGAGAAATCCGTGAAGACGAGCCTGCTCCAGCGCAACCTCAAGCCTCTGAATAGCAAGGGGATACTCGGTCCTGCAGTATATGAATCCAGTGGACGCCCCTATGGCATATCCACCTATGATCATACCCTCGATAACCGAGTGTGGATCACCCTCCAGAATCGACCGGTCCATGTAGGCTCCCGGATCACCCTCATCGGCGTTGCAGACGATGAAGCGGTCTTCCGCTTCCGTCCTCCGAGTAAACTCCCATTTCAGACCTGTCGGGAAACCGCCACCGCCCCTGCCCCTGAGACCGGATAGCTTGACCTCCTCTATCAGCTCTGCAGGAGAGGTCCCGGACAGCACCGTATGGAGGGCCGAATAACCGGATCTTGCCACATACTCCTCTATGGAACCGGGATCTACCAGACCGCAGTTCCGGAGTGCGATCTTCATCTGCTTTGCAAAGAACGGAACATCGGTGTACAGGGGCACACCTGTCAGTTCTTCGCCCTCACTGCCGTAGTCCCTGAATACATCGTCCAGCAGGAGTTCCTGATCATGTCTGCAGAGTAGACCATCGGTCGGGACTCGACCTGCGGCTATGGCTCCGATGAACTCCACCGCACTTTCCGGGCTCATCTCGACGAAGGTAAGCCTGGGCTTCCCCGGAATGAAGAGGTCAATGATCGGCTCCTTCTGACAGAAGCCGAGGCATCCTGTCTTCGAGAGGACCACATCACAGCCGGTTCGCTCTATTTCCTGACTGAGCCTGTCGTAGACGGCCTGTGCACCTGTGGCCAGGCCGCAGGTGGCCATCCCAACGGATATCCTGGTGCGCTCCGGGTAGAGCGACAAAAGACCTTCCTGTCCAAGTGTGTCCAGCTGCCCGGCGCTCATTCGTAATCCTCCAGTATCCCTGCGATATCATTGAGTTTCACTCTGCCGTATACCCTGTCATTCACCATGATCGCCGGAGCGAGGCTGCAGCAGCCAATACACCTTGCCGCCTCAACGGTGAACCTGAGGTCTTCAGTCGTCCCTCCCGGTTCGGTCTCCAGCTCCTCACAGATGCGCTGCATAAGCTTCTCGGCGCCCTTCACATAACAGGTGGTCCCCATGCAGACGCTGATCTTGTGCCTTCCCCTAGGCTCCAGGCTGAAGGAGTTGTAGAAGGTAGCGATGCTGTAGATATCTGAGATGCGAACCTTCAGCTCTCTGGATACGAAACGAACCACCTCCCTGGGCAGGTAGCCGTAGTGCCTGTCCACATCCTGAAGAACAGGCATCAGTTTCCCGGCTCTATCACGGTGGTTATCGAGTATCCCCTGTACCGTTTCGAGATCCGCCCTGCTGAGTTCGATCTCCTCCAGCTCGATCGGATAGATGACTTTGGTTACCGGACAGTGCTGTACGCATGCTCCGCATCCTGTACACTTCTCCGCATCGACGAACCGGGGACGCTTCTTCACCGTCACGGTGAAGTTGCCGGCCTCACCCTTGATTCCTACGAGTTCGGTGTTCGTCATGAGATCGATGTTCAGATGTCTGCCGCATCCGACAAGCTTGGGGGAAATGACGCACATTGCGCAGTCATTGGTTGGGAATGTCTTGTCCAGCTGGGCCATAGTCCCCCCGATGGCGGGGGAATCCTCCACCAGGTATACCTTGAAACCTGACTCCGCCAGGTCCAGAGAGGACTGTATACCAGCTATACCTCCGCCTACAACGAGAACGGCACCTGAAGTGCGGCCTGCGTTCTCCTCAGCCATCTTGTATTTCCGTCCCGTCCGGACTGCCGCCCGGCTTCAGTATATCTGCAAGGTAACGCTCCCCGCGGGATCTTTTCCGAGAGGCAAATTCCTCAATGAGGGTTATCATGCTCTGTTTGTCCCACCCTCTCTCTTTCTTCTCTACCCGTTCCTTCGATATGGCATCCGCCATCATCATCTTGCCCCGGATGGTGCGGACCATCACCGATGTATAGCCGTCTGGCGAACCGAGCCCGCCCACTGACACATCCGCATAATCGTTGGCGAAGTAGGTGCATTTGAGGCAGGCGGTCCGGGCTATCTGCTCTATCTCCTCCATGGGTATCTGCACCTTCAGACCTGACTGCATAGTCAGAATGAAGTTCTCCTTGATATTCATGCTTCGAATGTCCTCCCGGCTGACGCCCCACTGCGTAAGGAACGCCTTGTCGAGGAGATGATCCATCTCAAAGCACTGCATGCAGAAGAGGCCGATGGTGAAGATCACTATATCCGAAGGAACTATGGCGAGTGCCTGCATGTTCCTGATGGCAGCTATCTGACAGGGAGTTCCGACCACGGCCAGCTTATTCAGTTTAACCGGTGCGGACTTGGTTGCGTACCGGATCACCGATACATAGTTGGAGTAGTTTTCCCCCACTTCCTCCAGATGCGGCAACTCTCCGAAATGTGAACCGGCAGCCTGGAGGAGTTCCTCAGCAGAGGTGGCAACGATGGCTTTCCGTCTGCCTCCTTCGCTATTTGAGGAGACAACAGCTCCATCTATGTAGCCTGACTCCAGCATGTTCATAAGGAGAGATGTCACCACACCACCGTCGGTAGCGGCTTTGAGGACATCCCGGTCTGTGCTTCGGGCAGGGTATAGATCAACATGGTGTCCGATGGGGCTCTTCCAGTTGAACCGCGCCTTCACCTCGTCAAGAACCGAGTTTGTGTTGGGACAGACCATGTAGCAGAGGCCACAATCCAGACACTTCTCCCTGTCTTCATAGACAGGGAAGCCCTCGGCATCAAGTGTTAAGGCTCCTATCATGTTCGCAGAGCATACGGATACGCAGCCGCCGCACTTGCCGCAGAGCCCGGCGGAAATGACATTCTCAAGAAGGTCATCGAATGAGCGGGGGGCTGTCTCGGTCATCGTCCTACCAGGCCTCTCGGAGTTCGTCCCCGACTGCACTGGAGATCTCCTCTGCCGAGGTTTCCTCGGGATGGAGTTTATTGTTGATGATCCTGCATCGGAGACCCTGGAGAACCCTGTCCAGCTCCCTTGCCTTGTCGAGTCTTTCAGCAGGTACATACCCTTCCCTGACCGCCATATCCCTGAGCACGCTTATCACATCGGTAAATTTGACGTTCTGAGGACATAACGCGGCACAGGTGTAGCATCTCGAACACATCCAGAGGATGTCCGAGGAGAGGACCTCGTCCCTCATACCCAGGATAGCCATCCTTATGATCTTCCTCGGATCGTATTCCTCGTGTACTTCCGCCACCGGACATGAAGCCGTACAGGTGCCACACGTGAAGCACCTCATGAACGACTCCGCCCCGGGTTGCGAGGCGATGTCATACTTGAAATTCGGATCCTTCTCCGCCAGGACTATTCTATCCATCATGCAGCCCCCGTCTAAACAGGCTCCGGTATATCTCTAAGCTCTGCCATTGAAAAGACCGGCCCGTCGATGCAGATGTACTTCGGGCCGATGTTGCATCTTCCGCACTTGCCGATGCCGCACTTCATGCGACGCTCCAGGGATGTGTATATCCTGTCGTCAGGAAAACCCAGCTCGCTCATCACGGGCAGGGTGTACTTGATCATTATGGGAGGACCGCAGACCACTGCATATGAGTCTTCCGGAGAAGGTGACAATTCCTTCGTCACAGTGGGCACAAAGCCTGTAAGTCCGTCCCATCCTTCAGCCGGATTGTCGATCGTCAGGTGAAGCTTGAGGTCGTCCCGCTCTCCCCAGGCTGACAGCTCCTCCTTATACAGGAGCAGCTCGGGACTTCTTGCCCCATAGACAACAGTAATGTCGCGGTAATCATCCCTGTGGTCCATGAGGTATACCAGAAGGGAGCGCAGGGTCGTGAAGGCGAATCCACCTCCGATTATCAGAACGTTCCCTCCCTTGAAGAGCTCCACCGGATACCAGTTGCCCATCGGGCCTCTCATTCCGACGATATCACCCTCGCGAAGGTAGTGTATCTCTTCCGTGACCGACCCGGTCCGGTTGACAGTGAAGCGCAGGTGATCCTTCTCGGTGGGAGAGGATGCAATACCGAAAGGGGATTCACCTTTCCCCAGGATGGAGAGTTCGCAGAACTGTCCCGGAAGGTATGTGAACCGTTCCCGGTCAGCATCATTCTCAAAAAGCAGGTTGTATGTCCTCAGATTCCGCTCCGGGTCCTCTGCGACTATCCTGCTCACTCTCATAGGGACCGGAATGTACGGGTTACTCATCAGCCGTCCTCGCCATCGTGGGTCATGAGTTTCAGGAGAGTTCTCCTTATGTCGACGTTTACAGGACAGACGGTGATACATCGTCCGCAGCCGGTACACAGGTACTCTCCGTAGTTCACCGGGTAGTAGCTGTACTTGTGCATCACCCTCTGTCTGACCCTATGCCTTGAAAGCGACCGCGGATTATGACCGGACGCCTCGCTGGTGAAGATCGGGAACATGCAGGAGTCCCATACCCTGAGTCGCCTGCCTTTTTCGTTCCTGCCCTCATCCTGCATATCGAAACAGTGACATGTCGGGCAGACAAAGGTGCATGCACCGCAGTTGATACAGGCCGCGGATACTTCTCCCCAGACCTCCTCCTGAAGAAAGAGACCGGGCAGGAGCTGATCAAGTCCATCTATCGGGACCGGAGGGCTCATCACCGCTTCGGCGCTTCCGGCAATCTCTGCCGCGGCCTTCCTGTCGCTCTCCGAAACCTCCGCAGTAAAATCGAGGGATTCGAGGTAGTCCTCTCCCCGCGGCGTGACCGGGTTCAGCAGGAAAGCATCCCCGATATCAGTTACATGAACATCCATACCTTCAGTGGCAAAAGGCCCACCGCCAAACCAGTTGCAGAAGCATGTGGAGAGCGGCTCGGCACATGCCGCCCCGAACAGCAGAGCCCCGTCATACCTCTTCTTCCAGTAGGGATCCTGGAATCTCTCCTCCTTCGGCATCTGGATCGCGCTTCCGAAAACCTTGTCGAGCAGCATAAGACTCTTTGTATCGCAGCTCCTGATCCCCCAGACGGCAATCGGCCTGTCCATGGAGTCGGCCGGTCTGATCCCATCGGCATCGTACTCGAAGAGGACCTCGTCCTTCGGGAAGAAGATCTCCTTGGGAGAGAGGTTCGTCACCGTACGACTTTGATCCATGTCCTCCGCGCTGCTCACTCTCGCGAACTCCACGTTCCCATCGATATCGACCGGAGCGTAAACGTCATACGACCCGGCAAGTCGGCATATGAGGCGATCGAGCTCGTTCTTCTTTAATTTCACCATGCCAGCTACCCCATTATGAAATCCTGTTTTTCGTCCTCTTTGAAGTCCGCCATTGCCGGCTTCGCGGTAATATCCATTCCAGCCTCGTCGTTGAACCTCTCCAACACTTCCATGGCTACTTTCCGGTTGAGCAGGAGCAGGTCTATGTCCATGGGACATGCTCGGGCACAGGCTCCGCACTCTACGCACCTGCCGGCCACATGGAGGTTCCGAACCAGATGAAAGATCATTGAATCCGTGAACTCGCAGGTGCCCCCTATCCAGGGCGGGTCATTCTGGTCGACAAAGCAGACCGCGCAGTAGCATGAGGGACACACATTCCTGCATGCGTAGCACCTGATGCACTTCTCATACTCGTGCCTGGTCCGCTCCCACCTCTCCGTGGAAGAGAGTGCTTCGAACTCCCTCACTTCCCTGAGTCTCTGCTCCCTGGTGACAGACTGCCTCGGCTCACCGATAAAATGGTCGCATTCGAGTGCATCGGGGTGGATACAGGAGAGACAGGAGGAACTGAGAATGGAGTCCCGCTCCACTGCGATCTCGTAATCTCTACCCTTCAGAGTGACGGTCTTCTCCCCGTCGTCCTCGAGTTCGAGAATCTCTCTGCCGCCTGCAGCCGATGCCACTTTTCCGCGGTCAAGAACTCCATTGCACTGAGCGCCGACCATTACCACATTCTCACGGTCCGCCTGCTTCTCTTTGATGTAGAGGACCATCGAACGGGAGTCGCACCCTTTGAGGACGACCCCGACCCTCCTGCCATCGAACTGTCTGCGGTCCTTTGTGAAATAGACCGCCGGATTCGAGCCGCAGGTTATATCGAATATCAGTCTCTCCGCATCCACGGGATCGGTGATGAAGAGAGGTGAGGCAACTGTCGGGAGAGATCCCCTCTCCCATCCGATGAACAGGTCTATTCCGCCCTCCTCCAGCAGATCCTTCACGGTCCTGCGGAGTTCCTTCTCCACGCTCATGTCTTTTTCACCAGCCTCTTCGAGGGTCCCAGTTTCCTGACATCCTCGGTTATCTTCGTAATGACCTCTGCGAATCGCTCACCCTCACCGGCGGATATCCAGGAGAACTGGACTCTGTCAGGCTCGATACCTATGAACTCCAGCAGCGGTTTCAGGAGGGCGAATTTCCTCCTGGCCACATAGTTGCCGGAGATATAGTGGCAGTCTCCCGGATGGCATCCGGAAACGAGAACCCCATCGAATCCTGACTGCAGGCTTTTCAGAATAAAGAGCTGATCCACCCTTCCCGAGCACGGGACCCGGATCACCCTGATGCTGGGCGGGTACTGTATCCTTGAAACTCCTGCAAGGTCGGCGCCGGCATAAGAGCACCAGTTGCAGAGAATCGCGAGTATCCGGGGCTGCCATTCGCTCATGTTGCCGTCACCCCCTCCACGGCTTCGATATCAAGCGCTCCAATGACCGCATGTATCTGCCTGTTGCTGAATCCCCTGAGGTCCAGCGCGCCGCACCTGCAGGATGCCACACATGCGCCGCACCCCTTGCAGAGAGCGTCGTTGACAACGGCGACCTTCTCCTCCGGATCGATCTCTATGGCGGAATAGGCGCAGACAGCTTCGCAGTACGCGCATCCGGAGCATCTGTCCTTCCTCACTTCAGCGATCGTACCATCTGCGAGGATAGTTTTTTTCTGCAGGAAAGTAAGAGCCCTGGCTGCCGCTGCCATGGACTGCGCCAGGGATTCGTTCATGTCCTTGGGGCTATGAGCAAGGCCGCAGACGAAGATGCCCTCAGTGGCAAAATCCACCGGACGCAGCTTAACATGCGCCTCCAGGAACATCCCGTCGGAATTGAGTGGGACCTTCAGCATCTTTGCCAGAACCGAGTTGTCCTCGGGGGCATCAATGGCTGTAGCAAGGACAAGAAGATCGGCATCGATGACCACTTCCTTCTCAAGCACTGGGTCGATCATGGATACCCTTACCCGGCTGTCCGGGTCACCCGGACTCATCAGTTCGACCTCCGGCTTCCTGTCCGGCTTGTACCGGAAGACGAGAGCTCCCCCATCACGGAGTTCCGTATAGTACTCCTCACTGAATCCGTATGTCCTTATGTCACGGCAGGCCATGTAGATATTGGCCCCGGCCCTCCGCTTCCTGAGTTCAAGGGCGTTCTTCACCGCCTTGGAGCAGCAGACGCGGCTGCAGTACATCCTCTCGCCTTCGCGGGAGCCGACGCACTGAACCATTACTACATTCCTGAGCCTTCCCGCAGGGAAAGTCTCATCCTTGAGCATCCGCTCGAACTCCGTCTGCGTAACAACGCGGGTAGTCTCTCCATAGAGATATTCAGATGTCCTGTGCTCGATGCCGCCGGTGGCTACTA
>Ga0190293_1000605_pt1 | contig 12779 bp, 8 predicted proteins | sample 48693001_MG_FD_161671 | JGI IMG/M metagenome (GOLD analysis project Ga0190293, IMG submission 161671) | Hydrothermal vent microbial mat bacterial communities from Southern Trench, Guaymas Basin, Mexico - 4869-30-0-1_MG | ecosystem: Environmental > Aquatic > Marine > Hydrothermal vents > Microbial... | reverse complement strand
AGCTGAGTCAGGACAGCAGTCTTCAATGTACGGCCATGGCGCATCAGATGATGATACAACATGGAACGTTGATGGTGCTAATATTACAGACCCGTCTGCAATCGGAGCTGCTCCAGGTTACCTGAACGTTAATGCTTATGAAGAACTTCAGATAACACTCGGCAACAATGATATTACAGCACAGACAGGTGGTGTACAATTAAACTTCGTTACCAAAAGAGCCGGTAACAGATACGGCGGAGACTTCCACCTTTATGTAGAAGACGAAGCATGGGAAATGACCCAGGATCTTCCTGATTACTATGTAACCAGAGGCTGGAACTCACCCGGTATCAACAGATTATATCAGTATGGTATCAACTTTGGTGGTCCTATTGTTAAGGATAAATTATGGTTCTTCGGATCATATGCTATTCAGGACATTCACGGAAGAACCCTTATTGGCGATGAAGATGCAACATGGTTGGTTTCCGGTTATGCAAAATTGAACTTCCAGGCTGGCAACACATCAGGTGATTTACATCTTTCACATGATGCCAAGAAGAAATGGGGAAGAACCGTTCTTTCAAGAGCACAGCAGGATGCAGGAACACTATTTGACCAGGATGGACCGGGTTGGGTATACACAGGATCATTACAGCATGTAATGGGCAACCTGATGTTAACAGCCAAGTTCGCTTATACAGATGGTGGATTTGTTCTCGATCCGAGAGGATCAGATATTAATGCTGAAAACACCAACGCTGGTGCTGAATGGGAATATTATTATTCACCAAGATACTATGGTGGATCACTGTATCATTACATCACCAACAGAAACACCATGAACCTTTCACTTAATGGTAACTACTTCGCAGAGGGAGTTATGGGCGGAGACCATGAGATCAGGTTCGGTGTTGACTATTATAATGGTGTAACAACAACACAGACATTGTATCCTAACCAGAGGATAGCTTTCTATTATCCTTCGTCACCAACAGGTGCATGGTTAATTCCTAATGCATTCTATAATGCAGATTTCAACAGAGTTTCATTCTACGCATCAGATACCGCAACATTCGGTAAACTTACCGTTAACCTCGGTATCAGATATGACAAAGAGAGTGGAGCACTTAACGAACAGGAACAGCAGGCATTTACCTGGTATGAACCGGGAAGCCCGCATCATGGTGAAGGATTGTTCCCAGCTGTTCTTGGAGCACTGACAGTTAAGGGTGGAGACACACCTATGGTTTATGAGGTTATCTCACCAAGACTTTCATTCACATATGACGTCTCCGGCGACGGAAAGAATGTAATTAAAATGTCAGTTGCAAGATATGGCGGACAGAGTGGAAACTCACTGACATACAGATATATGCCTTACAGAGAAGTTGATGTATGGTGGAAGGGTGATTTCAACAATGATAGTATGATCAATTTTGATGAGATCGCAGATTACTACTATTGGTGGAATACCGATGGTATTGATTATTCAACAGGTTGGATCAAACATCAGGTAGATCCTGACTTTAACTCACCTCTTCTCGATGAGCTTACCGTATCTTTCGAAAAAGCATTTGGTGATGATATAGCACTTGGTATTACAGGGTTCTACAAAAAGAATCATAACCTGGTCAACTATATCGCTCTTTTCGAAGATGGTACAAAAGAAAGCGCAGCTAACTTCTATGAAAGCGTATACACATTTGATGATGGCTCAACAGTGCCTGTTTTTTACAGGTATGCAAGGCCTGCTTCTTACGGATATTACACAAACTTTGACAGCGAAACCAATTTCGAATATATGGCATTACAGTTCATATTTTCAAAGAAATTTTCAGGAAAATGGATGTTAGATGCTTCTGTGACATTGGCAGACTGGAAAGCTAACTACAATAAAGCCGAATACAACGATGGAGATCCTACAAACTTTGATTATTTCAACGGTGCTGTAAGAGCTCCTGCTGTTTCCGGATCATCCGGTCTTTCAGGAATCTATGTTAACGCAAGATGGCAGTTCAAGCTTTCAGGACTCTATCAGTTACCATGGGGCCTCAATGTGACAGGTGTTTTTCAGGCAAGAGAAGGATATGTTCTTCCTTTCCATGAATCTACATATAGAGGAAATGGTATTGGCTGGACAAATATGTATCCTGCCGGCGAATTGTTCGGAGACAACAGGCTTCCTACATTCTGGATGCTGAGTCTCGGACTTGAGAAGACATTCAAGGTATCAGATACAGTTACAACAACTCTGTTCGTTGATGGTTACAACGTAACCAACAACAACACAACACTGCTTGTTGAAACATCACTCGGAGCTTCTAACTTTAATGAACCTCTGAGAATTCTGAATCCTGGAATCTTCCAGTTCGGAGTAAGAGTTAACTTCTAATATCGTAAAAATCTAACGATATTAACATACGGGCTGCCCCTTCGGGGGCGGCCTTTTTTTTTATCATAATTTTTTTCAAATATTTATTATCCATAAAAAAAAACATAGCATGATATTATTAATAGTATTGTCTATAAATAGAGGAGAATTATTATGAAAGCATCCGATTTGTTTATAAAAGCTCTTGAAGCGGAAGGTGTAGAATATATTTTCGGAGTTCCGGGTGAAGAAAATCTTGATCTCCTTGATTCCATAAGCAGATCACATATAAAATTGATCCTGACCAGACATGAGCAGGCCGCCGGATTCATGGCCGCGACTTACGGGAGGCTTACAGGAAAGGCCGGGGTTTGCATGTCAACGTTGGGGCCCGGTGCTACAAATCTTGTTACGGCTGCTGCTTACGCACAGCTTGGAGGTATGCCTGTTTTGATGATCACCGGACAAAAACCAATTAAGGCAAGTAAACAGGGTCAGTTTCAGATAGTGAATATAGTAGAAATGATGATGCCCCTGACTAAATATACCAGGCAGATCGTTAGCAGCAAAAATATCCCATCCAGTATTCGGGAAGCAGTCCGATTGGCGGAGGAGGAGAAGCCGGGAACTGTCCACCTTGAACTCCCTGAAGATGTTGCAATAGAAGAGACTGATGTTGAGATTATTGAAAAGAGTAAAGTAAGAAGACCGGTAGCAGATGAAAAAGCGATAACCTCGGCAAAAGATCTTTTGGAGAAGTCAGTATCTCCCCTTATATTGATAGGTGCGGGTTCAAACAGAAAATTGACGGGAAAAATGTTGAAAAAACTGATCGAAAAGTTGCAAATACCATTCTTCAGCAGTCAGATGGGGAAAGGGGTTGTGGATGAGAGAAACCCCCTGTTTCTAGGAAATGCAGCTCTTTCTGATAATGATTTTCTACACTATGCGATCAATAAGTCCGATCTGATAATAAATGTCGGGCATGATGTTATTGAGAAACCACCTTTTTTCATGGAACATGGCGGGAAAAAGGTTATTCATATAAATTTCTCATCAGCAGCGGTTGATTCGGTTTATTTTCCACAGGTTGAGGTTGTTGGAGATATTGCAAATTCACTCTGGCAATTAACTGAAAGATCTGAAAAAATGGAGCATTGGGATTTTGAATACTTTTTTAAAGTAAAAGAATTGATCGAGGAAGATATAAGAGAAGGATCTGAAGATAAAAGATTCCCTGTTCTTCCACAAAGGCTGGTATATGATGTAAGAAATGTTATGCCGGAAGATGGAATTATTACTCTCGATAATGGAGTTTATAAGATCTGGTTCGCAAGGAATTATAAAGCTTACAAACCGAATACGATATTACTGGATAATGCTCTTGCAACGATGGGCGCCGGGCTGCCTTCGGCAATAGCAGCCAAGTTGGTTTATCCGGACAGAAAAGTTATGGCGGTTACCGGAGATGGCGGATTTATGATGAATTCTCAGGAAATAGAGACTGCAGTAAGGCTTAAACTTGATATTGTAGTTCTGATACTTAAAGATAATGCATACGGGATGATAAAATGGAAGCAGGAGAATCTGGGGTTACCGGATTTCGGATTAGATTTCGGGAACCCTGATTTTGTGAAATATGCAGAAAGCTATGGAGCCAAAGGACACAGAGCGAATAGCCTTGAAGATCTGGGTGTGATATTGTCAAAATGCCATAGTTCTAAGGGTGTACACATCGTAGAGATAGAAGTGGATTATTCTGAAAATAATAAAATTTTGAATAAAATGCTGGTGGGGAAATGCAGTAATTTATAGTTTAAATTAATAGTGGAGGGGAAAATGTTAAAAGAAACTTATCCATGTATCATTGGTAATGAGGCGGTATTACCGAATACAGATTTGGAAGTGATCGATAAATATACTGGTAAACTTGCCACAAGAGTGCCGCTGGCTGACGATAAAATGATAAATAAGGCAATAGAACTTGCTGAAAAATCTAATGGTGAAGTTGTGTCCCTTCCCTCATATAAAAGACAGGAGATATTGAATCATTGTGTGAAACGGTTCAAGGAAAGATTTGAGGAACTTGCAATGGCTCTATGTGTAGAGGCCGGCAAACCAATTCGTGATTCCAGAGGAGAAGTCTCCAGGCTGATTGATACTTTCAGGGTGGCAGCAGAGGAATCCGTCCGTATTACGGGAGAGGTGCTTCCGATGGATATATCTTCACGGGCAGAAGGATATCGCGGGATGTGGAAGAGGGTTCCAATAGGATTGTGCTCTTTCATATCACCGTTTAATTTCCCTTTAAATCTCGCCGCCCATAAAATTGCACCGGCTATTGCAGTAGGGTGCCCGTTCATACTTAAGCCTGCAAGTCTTACACCTGTCGGAGCTTTAATAATGGGAGAGATACTTGCTGAAACAGATCTTCCCGCAGGGTCGTTCTCAATCCTTCCTTCGCGAAGGGATGGTGCTGCTCTTTTTACTGAAGATGAAAGGATTAAAATGTTGAGTTTTACAGGCTCTCCTGATGTCGGCTGGGCTCTGAAATCCAGAGCAGGTAAAAAAAAGGTGATCCTTGAGCTGGGTGGAAATGCAGCGTGTCTTGTAGATGAGGATTCTGATCTGAACGATACCGTTGAGAGGATCGTATTCGGGGCATTTTATCAATCGGGTCAAAGTTGTGTGAGTGTACAGAGAATAATTGTTCATGAAAATATTTATAATGATTTTAAAACTCTACTTGTTGAAGCAACTTCTAAACTTAAAAGTGGAGATCCGAAAGATGAAAGTGTTTTTATCGGGCCGATGATCTCAGAAAATGAAGCCTCCAGGTTGAAAATGTGGATTGATTCAGCCGTTGCTTCCGGTGGAAAATTGTTATGCGGCGGCGTGCTTAATGACAATATTCTTGAGGCAACGCTATTAGAGGATGTCCCTCCCGAATCAGATATTTGCATAAAGGAGGCTTTCGGGCCGGTTGCAGTATTGTCAAAATTTAAAATTTTTGATGAGGCTCTTGATGAAATAAATGAAAGTGCATTCGGGCTTCAGGCGGGTGTGTTCACAAGAGATATCCATAAAGCGAACAAAGCCTGGGATTCTCTGGAAGTAGGTGGAGTTATTATAGGAGATGTCCCCTCATGGAGAGTCGATCATATGCCGTACGGCGGTGTTAAAGAGAGTGGCCTTGGCAGGGAAGGAATCAGGTTTGCAATTGAAGATATGACAGAGATCCGTTTAATGGTGATAAGAGATCTCTGACCTCTCAATCTTAATCAGGAAATGATCCTGAAAAAATTATCTTTTATCTTTGACTTTGAAGGCGACCTTTATATTAGTCCTGTATTCTATGATCTTATTGCCTTTGACCTTAGCTGTCTGTGCAATTACTTCAACTCCGGTTATGCCATCGATCGTTTTAGATGCTTCTTTAACAGCATTTTGAGCTGCATCCTCCCAATCTTTCTTTGAATTACCAATCAATTCCACGATTTTAATGATTTCCATTAATTTCACCTTTTTTACACAAAATATTTTCCCGAAAAAATCCAATAACACTTAATCTTTTCAGGGGGATTTTAAAAAATTCCGGCCATCGGCCGGTTAAGAGCAATTATCATAAAGCTCTTATTCCCCCATTTCGGAGGAATAAGGAATATATGCTTTATGGTTTGTTCTTATTTGCTTACTCTGTCTTTAAGAGTCTTTCCTGCTTTGAATGTAGGATAATTCTTAGCAGCGATTTGGATCTTTTGTCCTGTCTTCGGGTTAATTCCTGTACGTGCTTTTCTTGCAACTGTTTTGAAAACACCAAAGCCCGGAATTGTTACTTTTTTGCCGGCATCGAGTTCAACTGCAATGATACCTTCGCCGGGTTTTGCATTAAAAATTGCATTTACTGCAGCTTCGGAATCTTTCTGTGTTAAACCTGTTTTCTTTGCCAGTTTTTGAATAAGTTCTGTTTTGTTCATAGTTATTCCTCCTAATTTATTCTCAAGCCTTCCATCAAGGCCCAATCTCCACCACTTAATTTTGTCAAGTTATGACAATATTATTAAAACAAAAAAATAAATTTTTTTCTACTAAATAAAAACAAATTTTTTTTTTCAATAGTAACATAAAATAACTAAAAGTCAATACCAGACTGGAATTTCGCTATTTGTAAATTTTATTTTCCGTATCCTCTGTAGCCTGCCCGGTTTATGTCATTGATCGTTTTCAGCATGACAGGAGGTTTTAGTTCAGCTGCCAGAAATTTATAAATTTTCAACCTGATCTTTTTGGCCATCAGAAGATCCAATCTGTCAAAACTGTGTCCTCCGGGAGCATTTTTGAAAATTTTATATTCAAATTTTTTTCCTGCTGCTTTTAGTGATTTTATAAGATGCTCAACCTCCAGGACATTTACATCTTCATCTGAAGTATTTGTATGAATAAGGAGAGGTGTCTTAAGTTTCTCGGCATTCCAGGCTGGAGATCTTCTCCTGTATTCATTGACATCCTGATTAGCTGTCTTACCGATATGATATGGTGCTGAATACAAATCTCTATAGCTGTCTGTCATATATCCCATTCTTGCTATCAGGTCACTCACAGGGACTCCTGCATATGCAACCTTATAATTTTGGGGATAATTAAAAATATTCATGAGTGTGATCAGCCCGCCGTGACTCCATCCCATAATGCCCACTCTGTCTTTATCGATAAATGGATAATTGTTCAGCATATACTTCCTGCTCTCATTAGCATCTTCGATCTCTCTGCCACCATAATCTATCAATTCATAGATTCCCCTTCCATATCCTGTACTTCCTCTATATTCCGGGGCAATTACTATATATTTTTGAGCAATCAATTCTCTTATAATGTGAGTATAGTAGGTGCTGAAATTACTGTGGACCCCCCCATGAGGGAATATAAGCAGAGGATATTTTTTCCCGGTATCGATCTGTCTCGGAATAAAAATGTAAGAGTAAAATTTTACAGGATTTTTTGCCCCCATTGCTGTTGGATTTTTAATGTTCGCAGGGGGAGGACCTGTATGTCTCACTTTGTCTATATATGCTATATCACCTACTTTGTTATACCAGAGGATATCATCTGATACTTTTTCGATTGTATCCAGCCTGTGTCTTAAAGATTTCATTGCAGATAAAAGTTTGTCAAGTTTTTTATTTATTCCATCGTCAGTCTGTGCTGCTGAAAAAAATGGATTATTCAGGATCATGATTGCAATAAAAAAAGAAATACATATCTTTGCTGATTTATTCTTCAATTTTGCCTCCCAGAAGATTCTAATTAAAACAGCATAAAATTTCAATGCAAATTAAAAAATATAATATTCATGAGCATTGAAAAATGTTAGGGTAGACTAAAATTTTTGATTATGGTAAAATACGCACATGAAAAAGAGAAACTTTTTAATTATAACTATACTAATAATATTAACCGCACCGGTAAGTGCCTATGTCGGCCCGGGAGCAGGTTTCGCATTTGCAGGGTCTTTTTTGTTTATTTTTATAGCATTTTTCCTTGCGATCTTTAATTTTCTTACGTTTCCTATAAGAGCATTTTTCCAGTTTCTTAAAAGGATAAAGACATTGAAGAATGCAAAATTTAAAAGAACTGTGATAATTGGTTTTGACGGGATGGATTACAATCGCATGAAAATGTTCATGAAAGAGGGTGAGAAATATCCTAATTTCGAGAAGCTGATGGAGGAAGGGACATTTGCTCCGCTTCAAAGTACCGAGCCCCCGATATCACCAGTTGCGTGGTCATCATTTTCGACAGGAGTAAATCCCGGTAAACACAATATTTTTGATTTCCTTGCAACTGATAGAAATACTTATATGCCGAAGATGTCAGGTTCTGATATCATTCCACCGAAAAAGATAATGAAGGTCGGGAAATATACTATCCCTCTTTCCAAAGCCAAAGTCGAGCTAATGAGAAAGAGCAAAAGTTTCTGGAAAATTGTAAGCAGCAAAGGGATATTTTCTTCAGTCCTGAGAATTCCATATTCATTCCCACCTGAAAAATTTTACGGTCTTATGCTTTCCGGACTGGGGACTCCGGATCTGAGAGGAACTCAGGGGAGCTTCAGTTTTTATTCCAGTGAGAAGAAGACTGATACAGGTATAACAGAAGGAATTATCCAGGAGGTTCATGAAGTATCTGATGGTGTTTTCAATGCTATTCTGAAGGGCCCGGGACACCCATTTATCAAAGGTAGTCCCTCATTGGAGGAAAAATTCTCAATTACGCTTGATAACAAAAAGAATGGTGCAAAAATAAAGATCGGCAAAGATGAGTTCTTTATTGAAAAAGGTAAGATTACTGACTGGAAAAAAGTTAATTTCAAAGTCGGTCTTATCAAAATTGCAGGTATCGCTCAATTTTTCCTGGAAGAAGCTGACCCGTTAAAACTTTATATTTCACCAATAAATATCGATCCCGGTTCTCCGTCAATGTCAGTATCTCATCCGAAAATATTTTCTGTCTACCTTTCAAAACTTATTGGTGGTTATGCTACACTTGGAATGGCTGAGGATACATGGGCACTGAATGAGAGGGTGCTGTCAGAGGATGGTTTTATTCAGCAGGTTTATTCGTACCAGGAAGAGAGAGAAAAAATGTTCTGGGATACTTTCAAAAAATTCAAAAGGGGGCTTCTTGTACAGGTTTATGAGGAGACGGACAGGATCCAGCATATGTTCTGGAGATATCTGAGTGACTCCGGATCACCGGCAGAGAAACCTTCCAAAGAAGACCACATAGTTAATGCAATTAAGCGGAGTTATAAAAGGATGGATGATTTTCTCGGAAGGCTGATACCGAAACTAGGGAAGAATGATCTTCTGATGATTGTCTCCGATCATGGATTTAATAAAGTTAACAGGGATTTCCATCTCAACTCATGGCTTTATAAAGAGGGGTACCTTGTTCTCAAAGATGGTAAGACAAGCAGTGATAAATTCTACAAGGATGTTGACTGGTCGAAGTCAAGAGCTTACGGTCAGGGACTCCATGGTATATTTGTCAACATGAAGGGGAGAGAAAGGTATGGCCTTGTCTCTCCCGGTAAAGAAGCAGAAGATCTCAAGGCAGAGATCAAACAGAAATTAAAAGATTTGAAAGATATAGAAAAGGATGATGTAATTGCAAAAGGAGTTTATAAAAGAGAAGAGCTTTACAAGGGACCGTATACAAAGAATGCTCCGGATATTGTGATCGGATATAATCTCGGGTACAGGGTATCACCGGAATCAGCTGTCAATTATATCGGGGATACAATAGTCTCGGATAATACGAGAATGTGGAGTGGTGATCATTCGTTTACCAGAGCATTTGTTCCCGGAATTTTCTTTTGTAATAAAAAGATCAAGTCGAAACATCCTTCTATTATGGATATCTCTCCTACGATACTTTCTGCTTTCGGTATAAAAAAGCCGTCATTTATCGACGGAAACGATCTGGAGGTAGTAACATGAAAAGAAGAGATTTTATAAAAAGCGCAGGTACTATAGCTGCAGCATCACCATTCATGAATTTTGGTGCTGGAATTAAGAATAAAAAAAAAATGCTTATTCTGGGATTTGACGGGATGGATCCACTGATAGCTTACGATATGATCCAGAGGGGAGAACTTCCCAATCTTAAGAAGCTTGCTCAGAGTGGAGTATTTTCCATGATGAGGACGACAATCCCCCCGCAGAGCCCGGTAGCTTGGGGAAGTTTTATTACAGGAGCTGATCCCGGCAAATATGGCCTTTTTGATTTTGTTCATCGTGATCCAGAGTCCTATTTCCCGATAACATCCGGTGCAGAGACGATACCGGCAAGTCTAAATATTAAGATCGGGAAATATAAGATCCCTCTGAAGCCTGGAAAAATAATACCAAAACGTGAAGGGAAGGCATTCTGGGATTATCTTGAGGAGAAAGATATAGAGGCAACTATATTTAAGATCCCTTCAAATTATCCTCCTTCAAAATCCAAGCAGAGAACTATTGCTGGAATGGGGACTCCGGATATTCACGGGACATATGGAATATATACTCTATATACTTCAGATGAAGAAGAAGCAATGAAGGATATTACACCTAATAATCTTTTTTATGCTTATCTTGACGAAGAAAATGTGCTTCAAGATGGTGAAATCCTGGGTCCGGTAAATGATCTTGTCGAAAATGGAGAGAAGACTAAAGTATTTTTCAAGGTTTTCGTTGATAAAAAAAACAAAACAGCAAGAATAGATGTTGACGGTAAGGAAATTCTTATCGCTGAAAAAGAATATTCAGACTGGGTAGAAATTGACTTCCCGCTTATTAAAGGTATAAGCAATATCACGGGAATGGTGAAATTCTTCATGATGGATATTGAAAAGAGTTTCAGGCTTTATATTTCGCCTGTTCATATAAGCCCGAAGAATCCTGCAGTTGAATTAAGCACTCCTCCTGATTATGCAAAAGAACTTGCTGAGAAAGGAGGGTTATTTCATACGATAGGCCTTCCGGCAGATACAAAAGCTCTGAGTCAGAATACATTCGGTGTGGAAGAGTTCCTTACCCAATCTGTTTCAGTGTTTGATGAAAGCAAAAAATTATTTGGTATTGAGTATGAAAGATTCCTCAATAAGAAAAGCGGATTTCTGTTCTTCTATTTCGGGTCTCTTGACCAGGGGCAGCATATGCTCTGGGCATTAACTGATAAGGACCATCCTTATTATCACCCTGAAGAAGCAAAGAGATTCGGATATATGAAGGATGAACTTTACCGTATGCATGACAGGATTCTGGGAGATGTGTTGAATACGATGCCTAAAGACACAGGGCTGATAGTTATGTCCGATCACGGATTCGGAACATTCAGAAGAAAAGTAAATCTCAATACTTTCCTGTTCAATGAAGGATATTTAAAGCTTGGGGTAAAAGAGATCGATACTGAAATTTCACTTTTTGATGATTACAGCGAATATGACTGGGGGAATACTAAAGCATATGCAGTAGGCTTGAACGGGTTATATTTGAATATGAAGGGTCGAGAGTCACAGGGAATTGTAACAAAAGGTGAGAGACGTAAACTTCTTGAAGAGATCCAGGGGAAAATATTACAGATCAAGGATCCTGAAAATGGGATGTATGTCATTTCAGAAGCTTTTATTACTGAAGATCATTTCTCTCCCGATTTTCTTATCAGATCACCGGATATTATTCTCGGATTTAACAGAGGGTACAGGTCCAGTGATTCATCTGCACTTGGTGGAGCTACAAGGGAAATGGTTACGAATAATATGAACTGGTGGGCTGGAGATCATTGTATAAACCCGAGACACGTACCCGCGAGTTTCTTTTCGAACTTTCCGATCAACAAAAAAATACCTTCCATTAAGGATATGGCACCTACGATATTGAAATATTTTGGAATAAATGAAACTCCGACTATGAACGGGGATTCTTTAATTTAGGAGAAAGAAATGGCAAAAAAAGTAAAATTAAGCAATGAGAACAGTCAGAAAGCTGATGAAATTATAGCTTTTCATGGTTACTCTTCACTTGAAGAATTGATCGGTAATCTTATTGATAGTGAATATGAAAAAATAAAATCAGATGATGATAAAGATGAGCAGGCTGAAAAGCTTAGCGGATTAGGTTATATCTCTTAAATGATCCATAAAATAAATTTTTTTATTACTAAGGTATTTAATGTTATCCTGGCTCCTTTTAACGGAGTGAATGATTTCTGGCCGGTTTTGTTTCTTAGTATAATTCTTTCCTTTATTATTCTTTATATACTGAAATATATTTCTTTTCCGAAAAAAATTGTGGAATCGAAAGATAAGATCAAAGCAAATATTTTTGCTATCAGGATATATAAAGATTTTTGGAAAGTAATAGTTTCATCTTTCTTCAAGAGCTTATTTCATACACTCAGATATTTTGTTTTCAATCTTGCACCGTTTCTGATAATAATTCCTCTACTACTCCCTGTATTCTCACAGATGGAGGTCAGGTATGGAATGAGGCCTTTTAATCCGGGTGAATCCATTGTGCTTAAGGCCGATCTCGAAAAGGATTACAAAGGATATAGTATCTCACTTGAGAAGAATGATTTTGTAAAACCTAAAATGAGGCCGGTTTTTATAAATGCATGGCAGAATGAAGAGAAGACAAATCCAGTCAGGGTCGCGAACTGGAAACTTGAAGCTGTTAAAGAGGGGAAAACAACATTGGGAATCAGGATCAATGATAGAGTTTTTTATAAAAATCTTATTATAGGTGAATCCCAGCTCCCTCTATCAAACAGAAAGTATATGAATTCAAGTTTTAATCACTTCTTTTATCCTGCTGAAGAGCTAATCGAGGAAAATGATCTGTTAAGTGTTATAAAGATCAGCTATCCGGGAAAACTTGTC
>Ga0190293_1000604_pt1 | contig 12801 bp, 14 predicted proteins | sample 48693001_MG_FD_161671 | JGI IMG/M metagenome (GOLD analysis project Ga0190293, IMG submission 161671) | Hydrothermal vent microbial mat bacterial communities from Southern Trench, Guaymas Basin, Mexico - 4869-30-0-1_MG | ecosystem: Environmental > Aquatic > Marine > Hydrothermal vents >... | reverse complement strand
TTCTTTTGCTTCGTCGAGTATAAGTTGAACGATTTTTGGGTCTTTTTCCGTTTCTTTTGCTATTCGCTCCGCTTCTCTGCTCACTTTTACATCAAAGAGGTCCACGACCCTGCCCTCGCTCTTTGATATTATTTTAGAAGTGAAGACAATTGCATCACGGTCTTCCAATGTCATCTTTTTCTCCATCAAGGCATCGAAAAATAGTGATGTTAAATCGTCACCTTCCTTTATCTCCGGAAGCCCATGAATACCTGTTATTTCCAGATGGTCCGAGAACGAAAACCTTTTCTTTTTCATATATCCAGTCTTTCAAGCCTTTCACATGCTTCCTTTATCCTTTCTTTGCTTACACAAAGCGAGAAACGAACAAACCCTTCTCCGTTCTCTCCAAATCCCACCCCCGGCGTTACTACTACTCCTGCACGTTCCAGCAAGAGCATGGAGTACTGGATAGATAAGAACCCGGAGGGAACTTTTGCCCATAAATAAAAAGTAGCTTTTGGTTTTTTCAATTCCATCCCCGCAGACCTCAACCCATCAAATAAAATATCTCTTCTTTCTCTATAAATCTCCATATCTAACTTTACGCAGTCCTGAGGACCGGTTAACGCCGCTATTCCCGCTGCCTGAATAGCCTGAAAAGCCCCGGAATCAACGTTTGTTTTTACAAGTCGCAAGCCCTTTAATAACTCTGAATTTCCTATTGCGTATCCTATTCGCCAGCCCGTCATGTTATAAGTCTTGGATAGCGAGTTGAACTCGATACCAACCTCTTTTGCACCATCAACAGCCAGAAAACTCGGTGCTTCATAGCCATCAAAGGTTAGCTCAGAGTAAGGGTTATCATGAAGAATGATGATGTCGTGATCATGTGCGAAATCCACAATCTCTTTAAAAAATGTTTTTTCAACTGTTGCGGCAGTGGGATTATTTGGATAATTTAAGAACATGATTTTTGCCTTCCTCACCACTTCTTTATCGATGCGATCCAAGTCCGGCTTGAATTCGGTCTCGTCCGTTAAGGGAACTGAATGAGGAATGCCATTCGCTAATAGCGTTGCGTTTTTATATACCGGGTAAGCGGGATTGGGAACAAGAGCAATATCGCCGGAGTCTAAAAACGCGAATGCGGAATGTGCTATTCCTTCCTTTGACCCTATCAAAGTTAGAACTTCATCCTCCGCGTCTAAACTAACATGCTTCTTGTGATTATACCATGCAGCTACTGCTTCACGGAAAGAGAGCATTCCTTCATAAGAAGGATACCTGTGATTTAGAGGGTTCTTTGCCGCGCGGCAGGCTGCTTCTACCACGTGTGGAGGTGTCGGCAAATCCGGGTCGCCGATACTTAAGTCTATTATATCTATTCCTTTATCCTCTGCTTTCTTCTTCCTCTCGTCTATTTCCGCAAATAGATAGGGAGGCAGGGAAGTTATTCTCTTTGCATACATCTCTTCTCTTTAACTATGTCTATCAGCATTAAATTAAGGTAACTTTGCAAGATTCTTATCCGGATTTATTCCACTATGATAAATATCAGTTTTGGAAGGCAGACCCTGAAAAGCAACTTGAATTCGCAAAAAATCTGAAAGAGCTCGAAAATAAACATTCTCCACGGAGTGTGACTGTATACGTGGATGAAGGTCAAGCAAGAAGGAGAAAATTCTATTTTATGCTGCCGTTGTGCGACCTTTGGGGAAAGTTATCACCATGATAACCAATTGGTTCAATCAGGAATATACAGCTGCTTTTCTGGATAAAGTGAGGAAAAAGCTTAAAGGATGGAGAATAGACCTTGTCTGGGACCGAGCAAGCTCTCATCGTGGTCCTGCTATGAGAGAAGCGCTCGAAAGCACTCGTATTCATGTGCATTGGCTACCACCTTACAGCCCCGAAATGAATGCCGCGGAATATTGGATCAGATGGGCTAAAGAAACAATGTCTTTTAACTATTGCTGGCCTGATCGGACTACTTTGGTACGCTCTTTTAACGGATTTGTGGTTTCTATGAGTAAAAGAGTTGATGAAATACTCAGAAGGTGTGTTCCTGATATGCATGGTTTTAGCTGTCTATGACTATAGTTCCGCTTGGCACTCCCTATTGCCTATTCCCTACAATCCCTCACTTCAGCATCTCCATCGCTTCCCCTGCCGAAACGCCTTCATGCACTACCTTGCTTATTGCTGCTGTCATATCCGTCGGGTTCTCATGCTGAAATACATTCCTGCCTATTGATACACCAGAAGCACCAGCAGCAATCGCATCTTCCACCATCTTCAACACCTCCGCATCCGTATTCGCCTTTGGACCTCCTGCTATTATCACCGGCACCGGGCAACTGCTTATCACATCCTTAAATGTATCAGGGTCGCCAGTATAATTCGTCTTTATAATATCCGCACCAAGTTCAGCACCTACACGTGCTACATGCTTTACCACCTCAACGTCATGCTCGCTCTTCACCTTTTTCCCACGAGGATACATCATAGCCAAAAAAGGGATGCCCCACTCCTCACATACCATTGCAGTCTCTCCCAACTCTGCAAGCATGTCCGCCTCGTTCTCCGCTCCCACATTCACGTGCATTGATACCGCATCTGCACCTAATCGTATCGCTTCCTCTACCGTCGCAACTGTAACCTTGTTCAATGGGTCGGGTCCTAATGAGGTACTCGCAGATAAGTGAATTATTAGTCCTATATCCTTGCCATATCCCCTATGGCCCGCTATTACAATCCCTTTATGCACGAGAACGGCGTTTGCTCCTCCTTCTGCTACCGCATCTACTGCTCGCTGCATGTCCGTCAATCCATATATCGGACCTGACGTCACACCATGGTCCATAGGAACAATAACACTTCTACCGCTCTTCCGGTCCACGATTCTTTCCATCCTTATCCTCTTCCCTATGCCCATCCTTTCCATCCTTTCCCGTATACTTGTCATTTTCTTCCCTCTTCCCTTCTCTTTTAGAGATATCTCTCTTTGAATTTTTCGCCTTTCTTTATCTCTTCTTTACTTGAAAAAAATAAGTATAAGTAAAGTAACTTACACCAATCTCAGGGTCTCCAAATTCATTGGCGCTATCGTCTCTATATTAAACCTCTTATGTATTCCACTTGCTAATGCCATACATTTGTTACTCTCACCGTGCATACATATTACCTTTGAAGGCAGTGGGTGTATACCTCTTACGTATTCAAGTAACTGATTGCGGTCAGAATGTCCAGAAAAACCATCTACTGTCCTTGTTTCCATGTTTATTTTTATATTCCTTATTTTACCCTCATGTGAAAGCTGTATCTCATTCCAGCCCTTTTGTATCCTCCTTCCAAGCGACCCTTCTGCCTGGTATCCAACGAAGATAAGCTTGTTCCTTTCATCTCCTGCAAGTCCTTTCAGGTATTCTAAAACGGGACCGCCATTTAACATGCCGGCGGTAGCAAGTACGATGAATGGCTCCTTCTCTTCTATTACCGCTTTTCTTTTATCTACATCGTCCACCTGCACAAAAACGTCTGATAAGAATGGATTTTCACCCTGGAAAATGGAATTCTTCAGCTTCCTGTTGAGATATTCAGGATATGCAGTATGGACTGCAGTCGCCTCCCATATCATCCCGTCTAAATATACCGGCACTTCCAGTTGCATCCCTTCTAAAGCTATCATTACCTCCTGCGACCTTCCAACCGCAAAAGCAGGTATTATTACTTTGCCTCCCCTGTTTAGTGTTTTCTCTATCTCTTCCTTCAAATTCTTCTCCGCTTCGCGCCTTGACGGTTGCAAGTCATTCATTCCACCGTATGTCGACTCTATGATCAACGTTTCAACCCTGGGGAAATCATTGAAAGCAGGCTCGAAAAGAAAAGTTCGCTCATACTTTATGTCACCGGTGAATGCGAGATTATGAAGCCCGTTGCCTATATGGAAATACGCGATAGAGGAACCCAATATGTGCCCCGCATTGTAAAAAGTTAGCTTCACATCTGGTGATATGTCTGTTACGTCCCCATACTTCAACGGAATCGTATGCCTTATCGCATCTCTTATTAGAGACGATTTATACGGCATCTTCTTCCCTTCTCTTGCTGATACCTCTATATAGTCAAGCAAAAGAAGAGCCATAAGGTCCCTCGTTGGCTGCGTTATGTATATAGGTCCATCATATCCATATAAGAACAAAAGAGGCACTAAGCCTGAATGGTCAAGATGTGCATGCGTTATCACTACCGCATCTATGTTACTTATTGGTGACACCTCAGGAGCGTATAGATAGGGCATCCCTTCCGTGCCCACACTTACTCCACAATCTATTAACACTCTGGTTTCCGGCGTAGAAAGTAAAAATGCATTTCTACCCACTTCTCTGCACCCACCTAATGCCGTTATACGCAGCCAGTCATCCTCTATTAGCTTATCTCTATATATCCTCCTCCCTACTTTTTTCACAAAGTCTTTCCTGAATTCGCTCTCCTCCCTTAAATACCTCCTTATACTTTTTATTATCGCGGATTGTATAGGTGGTGCTCTGATAACGTTGGGTCGCCACCCTATCACCTTTGCGACTTCTCTAAGTGTTGCTCCATGCGTGCCTATCACCAACCCCGGCTTTTCTGCTTCTATTATCACCTCCGCCTTGTCCATATCGAAATAAATATCTTTTATTCCGCCCTCCTCCGGTATAATATCATAAATAACCTTAGACGCCTTTTCCGGCTCCATCAATATCTTACCACTTGGTCTAACCGAAATCCTTTTCTTTAGCTCCCTCGCTAATGTTCTCACTATGGCACCGTCATCCGCGAATTTATGCGTGTCTTCCGTGTATATCACGAGCTCAGGTCCTTCAAACTCCACCTCTGTAATGCTCACATCACCTGGTAATAACTCCATTATTCGCCTCTTCAATTCTAAAAGCGTCTCTTCTGCTGGCATTGTCCGTTCCTAAACCTTCTACTAATCCAATCCTTACTTAGCTTAGACTGGTGCTCTCTCTTTCCCTATTCCTATTTTATGTTACCTATATCAATTAGGTAACGTCAACAAACGTCAAGAACACAATTTCAACTAAATGATCCTCTTATTTTTTTTATCTTTTCTTCTCCTATTTCCTCATACTTTTCTTTCGTTATCACTATCACTTCCATATCCTCACCAGAGGCACTATCTCTTTTCATTGCGGAATGTAATGCCTGTATTGCAAGTGCTACCCCTTCTTCCTGCGACATATCCTTTGAATACCTGTCCTCAAGCACACCGTATGCAATAGGCGAACCCGAACCGGTAGCAGCAATCTCTCTCTCATCGGTATTGCCTCCAAAAGGGTCAACTGAAAATATGTGTGCGCCGTTCCTATCTATTCCCCCTACCAGGAGTTGCACAAGATACGGAAAGAATCTCTGACCGCTCAGCACATTGGATAACAGCGTTGTCATCGCTTTTACCGTCATCGGCTCTTGCCTTCTTATCTTGTATAGCCTTGCTTCCACTGATAATATCCGAACCAATGCCTGTGCATCTCCTACTATTCCTGCGGTGGTTATACCCATTCGCTCATCCACCTGATAGATCTTCTTCGCTGCTTTAGAAGCAATAAAGGAACCCATCGTCGCGCGCTTCTCACTCGCCAGCACTACACCGCCATCACATATTAAACCAACCGTTGTCGTTCCCTTCTTTAACTGGTCCATTATTTCCATTATTTATATTCCCCCATGCGTTGTTGTCAGCTTCACGTGTTTTACACCCCTCAAGCTCATTATATTCTCTGCCAATTCCTTTATCCGTTTTGCCTCGCCTTTCATTACTATTACTTCAAAACAATTCTCCTCATCGAGATGGATGTGCGTTGACGTTCTTATCATATCCAGAAAATGGTGCTGTACCTCGGTTAGCTCATCACCCAATCCCCTTTGGCTGTGATCATAGAGATAAGTTATGGTCCCTATCTCCTCGCCTTCTTCTCGCTCCATCCATTCGTATTCCACTATATAAGCCATAATTGCATCTCTTATCCCTTCCGACCTCGATGAGTACCCTCTACCTCTTATTATTCCGTCAAACTTATTCAAAAGATTCGACGGTAAAGATACCCCTATTCGAGTCAATCCACGCTCTTCTTCCATTTTTATCCCCTCATCAATTCCAATATATGTTTTATTATCGCCTCCGCCTTACAAAAAGCATTTGAATTATGCTTTTTTATACGAACGACCTTTGAGTTGAAGCCTCGCTTTCTGAGCTCTTGCTCCAACGCTACCTCATTGAAATCCTGGTCATAGCCTATTGCTATTATATCAGGTTTTATACTATATAAAGGTTCATACATATTTTTTTCGCTACCCAACATCGCCTTGTCCACCACTTTCAAAGCAGAAACCATCCTCAATCTCTGCTCCTCCGGTAGAATCGGCATTCTCTTTCTCGTTTTCACGTTTACATCTCTCGCAACAATGACAAAAAGCTCATCACCCAGCTTCTTCGCTTCCTCAAGATAAAGTAGATGCCCGGGATGGAGTATCTCAAATGTTCCGGTTGCTAAGACTCTTACCATAAAAGTTCTCCTTCCACCTCCAACTCATCTAAATCCATCTCCACTATCTCCAACACTATCTCTTCTCCTTTTGAATCGTAACATCTCCAACAATCCTCCGCGTAGGGATAAAAAGTGATGATATGGCAATTTCCAGTCTTGGAAAACATCAACAAATCCTGCTCTGATGGTCTCATAGCAGCGGGATGTGGATGACTATGAACAGACCCCACGTAGCCAATGCCCATCGGGATCATATCCAGTCGTATAACTGCATTTTCATCCGACGAAACCGTGCCAGGGAGGAAAAAAACATCTGTTATGACATTCGCATCGGCGTACAGCATGCCGATAAATTCCCTTGGATGATTAGATTTGCTTACTTCCAGGATAAAATCTAAAGTATCCTTTGCAATTCCCACGATTTTTCTTCCCTTTTTCATTTAGTTTTTTTCCCCTGATAAGGCTTTCTTTTCTAAGAAAGTTTTATTTAGTTAGTTTTAAAGTAAAACATCCTTCGGTTTTTACTTCTTCTTCCCGCGGCAGAGTTCCGAATTTCGCTCTCAATATCAAATCCGCTACCTCATAATTCAACACCTTTGCTATTCCTACGATGGATGTTGTAGGTCTTGGGTTTACGTCTACCACGTATGGCGTGTCATCATACCCTAAAACGAAATCTATCCCCACATATCCTTTGCAATTAAGCATAGCTACGACCTTCTTACTTATACTCCTTATCTTCTTCTCGGCATCTCGTCCTACAAGATATGGAACTAATCCACCTTCATATATCAGCCTTTCTTGCTCCATCCTTATAAACTGCTGGTTTATCGTCAGTGGTAACACAAAAGAATCACCAGCTATTACGCTGCTGCTTATATCCTCTCCTTTTATAAATTCCGTCACGATATGATCACGATTATCGTCAAAGGGTATATCCTCCTGATTTTCTTTCCCGTTCACTATAAAGACATTTTCTGAAGCGCATCCATATCTCGGCTTCCTTACGTACACACTTTTCCATGCGTCATCTCTTTTCATCTCTTCTTCCGACACAATTCTCGGCACTGGTATTCCTTTGTCAGCCAGAATTTTTGTTGTCCGCATCTTGTCAGCACATATTTTTACGCACTCTGAAGGACAGCCCAAATTAACGGTGTTCGATTCCACGAGCTCTGTAAGTTCGTACAGCTTCTCATCGGGAGCAATAACGATGCCCGCATCGCTTTCCCTTGAAAGCTTATCTACCGCGGCTTCAAAATCATGGGCTGCCACCGGATACACAACTTCATTATCCAGTCTCTCAAAACCTCTTCTCAACGTTGTAAGCATCGCTTTCCCTTCTCTTAATAAAGATGAACCTTTATCCCCCCTTGCACCAACCGCGTACTCCGCCACCATTATCTTCATTTTATTTTTGCTGATGCAAATGTAAGTGTTTTCCCATGCTCAACGAGCTTTGCTAATGCAAGGAGTATATTTACGAAATAGTCATTATGCAGGGGCTTATCTAAATCTTTCTCCCAGCTCTTCTTAATAGCTAAAAATCTTTTCTCCGTCGCTTTCGAGATTTTACCAATGCTGGAGGAATAATCAACTGCTTCTACCGCACTCACTGCTTTTTTCGGCTTCACCTCTTTTTTCACTTCTTCCTTTTTCTCTCTGCGCAAACCTGTTATTGGATAGCCCATAGTGTTTATCGCTCTCGTCACCGTGGCAAGCTTTATTGGCACCTTTCTTATCCTGTTCTCTGCTTCCAGAATATCTTCCACCGTAATCGTCCCTTTCTCTATTCTCTCGCGGTATTTCTGCAACCAATCCGGTCCCCGCTGCTCTTCTCTTTCTTTAACAGGCTCTGCCTTTTTTCCCCTACGCAAACCCGCGATTGAATAACCCATAGTGTTTATCGCTCTCGCCATTGTTGTCATCTTTATCGGCTTCTCTCTTATCCTGCTCTCCGCTTCCAGAATATCTTCCACCGTAATCGTCCCTTTCTCTATCCCTTCGCGGTATTTTTGCAACCAATCAGGTCCCCGCTGCTCTTCTCTTTCTTTAGCAGACTCCGCCTTTTTCCCCCTACGCAAACCCGCGATAGAATAACCCATGGTGTTTATCGCTCTCGTCACGGTTATCAACTTTATTGGCGTCTTCCTTATCCTGTTCTCTTCTTCCAGAATATCTTCCACGGTTATCGTTCCTTTCTCTATCCTTTCGCGGTATTTCTGCAACCAATCCGGTCCTTTCGCCGTCTTTACAGACTCCTTTTTCTTTTCTTTCACACCTGCTTCGGCCTCTTGCCCTCTACGCAAACCCGTAATTGGATATCCCATTGCATTTATCGCTCTCGTCACCGATGACACCTTTATCGGCTTCTCCCTCATCTTGTTCTCTGCATCCAGAATATCCTCTAATGCTATCGTTCCTTTATCTAACCTTTCTTTGTATTTCAGTATCCAATCCGGTGCCCTCTCTATCCTTCCCATCTCCCTTTCCTTACACCTTTATCATCCTTTCATTAAAATAGTATTGCATCTAAAGTAAAGATATAAAGAAAGAAGAAATAAAGGTGGTGATTTCAAATTCCCTGCGGAAAGAAGAGAAAGCTGGCAAAAATGCGGAAGCACAAGTTGAAGAAGAGAAGGAAAAAGCTGAGATATAAGAAGTAAGCCGCTGAAGACTTTCTATCCCCTTCTCTACTTTTTTTCTTTCCTTTATTTTTTATCCCATTTTGGCTGCAATATAGTATGAACCCCTCGGCAGTTCAACGAAAAGGTTATAAATAAAGAAGGAGATTTAAGAGAGTGAAAAGAAAAATAGAGGAGTAGAGAAAATATGAAGGAGCTAGCAGAGGTGAGGACGTTAAAAGAAGGGAAATACGTTGTTTTAGATGAAGAGCCGTGCACAATAACGAGCATAACGACTTCAAAGCCAGGGAAGCATGGAGCGGCGAAAGCGAGGATAGAGGGAATTGGTGTGTTTGACTCGCAAAAAAGAACGGCGATTCAGCCTGTTACTGCGAAGTTATACGTGCCTGTGATAGAGCGAAGGAGTGGTCAAGTGCTTTCTGTTTCGGGTGACATAGCGCAAGTTATGGACCTGGAAGACTATTCAACGATTGAAATAAAAATACCGGCGGAGTTGAAGGAGAAAGGAAGGATTGAGTCAGGTAAAGAGATACCCTTTTTACATTATGAGGAGAAATACAAAATAGATATGAAATGAGAAGGTATAGTAAGGCATGAAACAGAAATAAAAAGGGGGATAAAATGGCTGAGAAGAAGTTTATAGGGAAAATTACGCATTTTTTCTCGAAGATAGGCGTTGCGGTGATAGAGTTGAGTGATGATATAAGGGTGGGGGACCGGATAAGAATAGAAGGAGCTACAACATCTTTCGAGCAGGTTGTAGAATCGATGGAAATAGAGAATGAAAAAGTTGAGCTTGCTACGGGGGGGCAGTCAATAGGGTTGAAAGTAAAGGATAGGGTAAGGATACATGATAGCGTGTACAAAATAATCGAATAGAATAAAGAGAAGGAAAAAGTGGTTTTGCGGTGCTGTGGAAGTTATATAGAATAGAAGTGAAGCAAAATGAAGAGGAGAGAAGGCGAGCAAATAAAAGTCAGGGATATAATGGTAGAAGATGTCGCTTACGTGACAGTACCAGGGACGCGAGAGGAGATAATGGAGTTATGCAAAGAGAGATACATCTCTGGGGTTCCGGTTGTTAAAGAAGGGAAAGTAGTGGGCGTAGTTACGAGACAAGATTTGCTAAGAAATCCCGATGAGGAGCAAATAGCGTTATTGATGAGTAGAAATCCTATTACAATCGGTCCAGAAGCCACCATTGCAGAGGCTGCGAGGATAATCATCTCGCATAGAATTCGCCGTTTGCCCGTGGTGGAGGAAGAGAAGCTTGTTGGGATAATGACCGTCGCAGACATCGTCAAGAAGATAGCGGAGATGGGCTATAAGGCACCCATAGGTAATTACGTTGGGGATAAGACCATAGCAATATGGGATGAGATGCCTCTATCCGTTGTAGGCAGAATAATGGAACTTGGGCGGGTAAAGGCAGTTCCAGTTCTGAATTTGGAACTTGAACTGGTTGGATTGGTCACAGATCGGGATTTGATAAATGCTGCGGCGATAGAGGATGAAACAGAGCATTCTGACCTATCTTTAGGTGCTGATGAAGATGAATGGACATGGGAGGGAATGAGAGACACGATGAAGCTGTACTACGGTGTATCAAAGATGAAATTACCTGATAAGCTTGTGAGGGAGGTAATGGTAAAGGAAGTGGTCACAGCGACTCGTAATTGTGAGGTAAGTGAATGTGCGGTGAAGATGAGCGAAAACAAGTTCGATCAGCTTCCCGTTGTCTCTACGAGGGGTAAATTGACCGGCATGCTCCTCGATAGGGATCTTCTGAAGGTTTTTGTATAGGTAAGGAGGGGATAAAAATGGGCTTTTGGGGATCTCTTTTCAAACAGCGAAGAATGCGGTATGAGATGGACGAAGATGAGAAATTTTATTTGATGAGTTGTTCTGACCTGCTGGGAGAAATAACATCAGTTATAGACGGTGTAGTAGTCATGCATGATTTCTTCTGGGAGAAGATCGAAGAGAGTAAATACGAAAAAGAGATGAAAAAGTGTGGAGAAGCTGCGAAGAATACACTCAGTGAGGCGGAGTACATTAAGGCACCAGATCGGTTTAAAGAGATGCACGAGCACCTTGTGAATGGGCTCAGATATTTTGAGGATTCGTACAGGGAATCTTTGGTTTATTTAACAGACAGGCAAAGGGGGCATGTAGCTAAAGCGATAGAATTAGCTCTGCTCGGGAGTGCAGAGCTCAGGGATGGGAACAAGCAGTGGGAGAGGATAAAGGAAAAGGCGAAGATAGAGTAGTATACAATGTAAAGTACCAAATGAGAAATGGCGAGTGCGGGTAGTAAAGAGGGGAGCGGAGATGGAATAGCAGAACTTGCACGTAGAAGAGGCTTCCTGTGGCTGGCTTTCGAGATATACGGAGGTGCAGCGGGGTTCTATGATTATGGTCCTTTAGGCGCGCTGCTGAAGAGGAGGGTGGAAGAGGCATGGCGAAATTTTTATTTGAAAGAAGGCTTTTATGAGATAGAAACGACGAACATTGCCCCGAGGGAGATATTTGAGGCATCTGGACACTTAGAAAGTTTTACCGACAGGGCTGTGGTGTGCAAGCACTGTAAGAGCTTTTTTCGTGTGAGTGAAGGAGTAGATGTGCGTGAGAAATGCCCTGAATGCGGTGGAGAGCTTGAAAATGCAGGTGAGTTTAATCTGATGTTTCAGACGAGAATAGGCGTGCCAAAAGGAGGAAGAGATGAAGGAGCACAAAAGAAGAGTGAAGGTTATCTGAGACCAGAGACAGCGCAGGGCATCTTCCTCAATTTCCAACGATTGCTGAGGTTCAATCGTGATAAGTTGCCTTTTGGTGTGATACAAATAGGAAAGGCGTACAGGAACGAGATATCACCAAGGAAGAGCCTTATTCGGCTGCGTGAGTTCACAATGGCAGAAGCAGAGGTTTTTGTAGACCCAGGAGAGAAAAGCAATCATCCGAGGTTTGAGGAGATAAAAGATAGGAAGCTATGGTTTGTTCCAAGTGAGGGAGAAGAAGGTGAAAAGAGCATAGAGGAAGCGGTAAGAAGCGGGATAATTGCAAATGAGTATTTGGGCTATCACATAGCGAAGGTAGAGGAATTTCTGGGGAGAATAGGCATTCCGCAGGATAAACTGAGATTCAGGCAGCATAGGCAGGATGAGATGGCGCATTATGCACGTGATTGCTGGGATGCAGAGTTCTTTAGCGAGAGATATGGATGGATGGAGATTGTAGGTGTGGCGGATAGAGGAGATTATGATCTTTCGTCACATGCATCGCATTCGAATACAGATATGGGCGTGCATGGCAAATTGCAAGCCCGAGAGGGCGAAGCAGAGAAGACAAAGGCAAAGATAATACCGCATGTGATTGAACCCTCTTATGGAATAGATCGGATAATTTATGCCTTGTTGGAAAGTTCTTTATACGAAGAGCAAGTGGGAAAAGAAAAAAGGAAAGTGTTGAGGTTTAAAAACGAGATAGCGCCGATAATTGCGGCTGTTTTCCCGTTGCTTAACCGGGATGAATTGAAGAGCAAAGCAAAGGAAGTATTCCAGCAGTTGAGAGATGCATCAATATTCGTTGAATATGACGATTCCGGCAGTATTGGCAGGAGG
>Ga0190293_1000603_pt1 | contig 12821 bp, 10 predicted proteins | sample 48693001_MG_FD_161671 | JGI IMG/M metagenome (GOLD analysis project Ga0190293, IMG submission 161671) | Hydrothermal vent microbial mat bacterial communities from Southern Trench, Guaymas Basin, Mexico - 4869-30-0-1_MG | ecosystem: Environmental > Aquatic > Marine > Hydrothermal vents >... | reverse complement strand
TGCTGCATCCAGTAGTTGTCGTCATGCATTAGTGTGAATGGCGTGACTGCATTGAATTTATAACCACAGATGCACACAGATATTTATTACATCTTTAATCTGTGTTTATCTGTGTGAATCTGTGGTTAAAAAAGGGAAAATTATAGATCCAGTATCGAATGGTGCTTGGGTAGAGACTGAGCTGCGCGCACGACCGGTTGAGACTGCTGATAGATGACATCGGCTAGAATCCTGGCGGCTTCATTGCGTTCAATCTCATCGATCTTCTCCTCCTTTTCGATCTTCTCTGTCAGATCCTCGTCTTCCTCTTCACTCTTGCTGAGCGGAGAGAGGTCGATCGAATGCCTGTATGCATTGCGTAGTGCACGGCGCTGGTCATCTTTTTTAGCCCACCCGGCTTTACGCTCGTGCTCGTTGAGTGAGACGCTTTTCTCATTTTTGAGATTATGGAAAAGCTTTGCCTGGCCCTGCAGATAGATGAAACCGCTATCCTTTTTGATGCGCTTTTTATGGCTCGACTCTGCCTTGTCCAGCCTGGCGGTTTTCCAGCCTGAGTAGTCTGCCGCTTTTATTTTTGACCAGGGCAATGCATTGTCATAGGAGCGTTCACCATAATCGGCATCCATGATGGTTGGAAAGCTGATATCCGGCGTCACTCCCTTGTGCTGTGTGCTGCCGCCGTTGACCCGGAAAAACTGTGCGATGGTGAGCCGCAGACGCCCCATGTCCTTGCCGCTGGAGACGTAGTTACTCAAGTCGATGAGCTGCTGCACAGTCCCCTTGCCGAAGGTTGGTTCGCCAATGATGATGCCGCGTCCGTAATCCTGGATGGCAGCGGAAAAGATTTCAGAGGCCGATGCGCTATTACGGTTCACCATGACCGCTAACGGGCCGCTGTAGACAAGCGCCGGATCAGGGTCTCTTTCCGCCTCGATGCCGCCGCTGTAGTCACGCACCTGCACGATGGGCCCTGATTTAATGAATAATCCGGTCAACTCGGTCGCTTCAGTCAACGAGCCGCCCCCATTGTCACGCAAGTCGATGACAATGCCATCGACCCCCTTCTGCTTTAGCTCTTTCAGCGCTTTACGCACATCGCGGGTGGTGCTACGGAAGTTTTTGCTGCCTGATGAAGCGCCCTGGAAATCACGGTAAAAGGTTGGCACATCGATCACGCCGATCTTCTTTCCGTGCATGCCGCCGAGGTTTTCGATCACAGACGATTTGACCGCCTGCTCCTCGAGCTTGATCTTGTCGCGCACCAGAACGATCTCTTTGGTAATTTCACTGCTGCCGCTCTTTTTCAGAATAATATTGAGACGCACAGTGCTGCCCTTCTCTCCACGGATTTTTTCAACCACATTCTGCAGACGCCAGCCAATGACATCCACCATTTCACCACGCTTTCCCTGCGCGACACCAATCACCTTGTCACCGGCATGAAGCTGACCGGACTTATCCGCAGGACCGCCGGGGACGACACTCTGTATCGAGGTGTATTCATTGTCACTTTTCAGCACGGCGCCAATACCCTGCAGTGAGAGGCGCATGGTAATGTCAAAATTTTCTGCATTATGCGGCAACATATAACCGGTATGCGGCTCAAGCGCACCTGTGTAGGCATTCATGAAGGTTTGAAAAACATCATCTGCGCTCATCTGATGTGTGCGGCGCTGCGTGCCTTCATAACGCTTGGTCAATTTCTCCCTGATCTCCTCGTCGTCTTTATCCATCAGATGCAGCGCCAGGGTGTCATTCTTGACACGCTTGCGCCACAGGTTATCCAGCGCTCTTTGACTGGAAGCCCACTTCGCATCTTTCCTGTCAATGAGATACTTCTCATCGAGAGTAAAATCAAACGGGTAATTGACCAGTTCCATCGCCTTGTTCATACGCTGATCGACGCGCTCGCGAAAACGTTTAAAGATCACGAATGAGGCATCCAGCCGCGCGTTTTTGATGTCATCATCCAGGCGCTTATTGTAGAGACGCTCAAACTCGTTGATATCGCTTTTAATAAAAAAGCTTTTATTCGGGTCAAGCATCTCCAGATATTTCTGCAGGATCTCTTTTGAGAAGCTGTTATCCAGTTTGTGCTTCTTGTAGTGATAGCGCTGCATCACCCTGGTCGTCAGCAAAACCGCCTTCTGGTGAGTCAGGGATGGATTCAGCTCTGACAGCAGAACCTCTTTTGGCACATTGACATTAGCCAGCAGGCTACCGCTGATAAACAGTGGCAGAAGAGAGATCAGGATCCGCGAAAATAATGAGGATTGCATGCTATCAGGCAACCTGCATGGCAATACGCTCTGATATTTTTTTGATATGATTCTGTTCATCGAGATACACCAGTGTTGGATGAAAGATTGCCGCTTCAGAGTGATCAAGCCCTGCATAGGTGCAGATGATAACCAAATCGCCCGGCGAGGCGCGATGCGCCGCCGCGCCATTGATAGAAATCACGCCAGATTCTCTTTCAGCTTCAATAGCATAGGTCGTAAACCTTTCACCGTTTGTAACGTTATATATTTCGATCTGCTCGTAGGGAAGAATGTTTGCCGCATCCAGCAGATTGCGATCAATTGCACAGGAGCCTTCGTAGTCAACCTCGGCATGGGTAACCGTTGCACGGTGCAATTTGCTTTTAAGAAGTGTTAGATGCATAAATAGAATATTGTGGTAAATACATAACAATTATAACTTATTATATGGAGTTCCACCGATACAATTTCAACCTCGGCAATCAAGCTTTCAATATCTGCTTCCATGCCGCGTACTTTTGCTCATAGTTCATACGTGCATTGGCAGGACTGGTCGATGGCAGTTGATGAAACTGGTAGCTTTGCGGATCACTGATTTGCGCCAGCAGGTGGCGGCGGAAACTGCTCCACGCCTTGCCGCCATTGAAACAGAGAGTATGGATTGTCGGCTGCGCGGATAATAACCGTGGAATATCATTAGGAATCTCAGTCAGCGGGTCAATGGCGCTGTCAAGACTGCTGCCGCTGCGCTCACACTGCTTGAGCACATCCCATAACAGGATTCCATTCGAGGCAAGCCTCTGCAGCCGCAGGGAGTACTCCAGGCTCACATCAAACCCATAAAACCCGGCCATGATCGGCCAGAATGCATTATGCGGCCAGGCATAATATTGCTGCGCTTCGAGTGAAGCCTTGCCCGGCATGGACCCCAATATCAGCGTGTGCGGATTTTCGCCGATCACCGGTGGAAAACTATTGATGCGCGATGAGGTTATTTTGATTTTCACGATTCAGACTGCTTAAAGTTGAACCACTGATGAACACGGATAGACACAGATATTTTTTCATGGGGATCTGTGTTTATTTATGTGAATCTGTGGTGAAAATTTCATCCGAGGTGTCACATAAAACCTAAAACCTAACACCCGAAAACCCAAAAAGCCCGCTCAAGAGCGGGCTTTTCGTTATTGTCTGATCACGACTCAATCATCCAATGACTGATAGTAATCCATGAGGATTTTCGCAACTTCATCGCGGGAAAATTCCGGTGGTGGCGCAATACCCTGTCCCAGCATCTCGCGAACCTTGGTGCCTGAGAGCAGCACAAAGTCCTCCTTGGTATGATCAGGCGCATCGCGCATCATCACCACCCGCTTGAGCTTCTTGGAGTATGCTGCATGGTCGGCGCGGAAGATCTCGATCTCCATGGCGCCTTCAGGAACCTCGTCATCAAAGATGGTTTGTGCGTCGAAATCACCGTAGTAGTCACCCACACCGGCATGGTCGCGGCCGATAATGAAATGGGTGGCGCCCATGTTTTGACGGAAATAGGCATGCAATACGGCTTCACGCGGACCGGCATAGAGCATATCGAAGCCGTAACCCGTCACCATCACGCTGTTCGGCGGGAAGTAAATCTCCGCCATCTTGCGAATCGCTGCATCGCGCACAGGCGCAGGAATGTCACCGGGCTTGAGCTTGCCCAGCAGCATGTGAATCACCAGACCATCGGCATCGACAGCCTCCATCGCCATGTGGCACAGCTCTTCGTGCGCCCGGTGCATGGGATTACGCGTCTGGAATGCGACAACCTTGCTCCAGCCATGCTCCTGGATTTCGTTGCGGATCTCGACCGCAGTACGGAAGGTATCCGGATAATCAGCCTGGAAGTAGGAGAAGTTCAACACCTTGATGGTGCCGGAAACAGCATGACGCCCCTGTGAGTTGAACGCGGCAACACCCGGGTGCTCCGGATCATCAGTACGATAGACCTTATCGGTCATAACCGCCATCTGTTCGTCGGAGACCTCCTCGATAGTCGAGATATCCATCACCGCCAGAACAGGATTTCCGTCAACATTTGGATCACGCAGCGCGATGCGGTCAGCACCCTTGATCCCATCGATATCTTCCAGCATGCACATAACCGGCACAGGGAAGAAGTGGCCGTCAGACATCTTCATCTTCTCGGCGCATCCCATTGCATCGCCAACGTTCATGAAGCCTTTTAGCGGGCTGAAGTAGCCTGCACCCATCATCACCGCGTTTCCAGCAGCCTGGGAACTGATAACTACAGACGGCAGTGTTTCCGCCTCTTTGGCCAGCGCCTCACGCTCGGCTGCATCATAAATAAATAGCGGTTTTAACTCGTTGGAGCCAATTGGCTTGATCATATTGATCATCTCCTCAATCGATACATAGAAACAGCAATGATGTCATAGCATCACTGCCATAGAAAAATTCTGAGTCCAGAAATTAACACAACGGGCAGAACCCACCACCCAAGATATTTTTATGGGGTTGTTGAAAGAGATAAAGTCACTCAAGAAAAACAACCCGGAAATGCACTCGGTTTTGAATAACCTGCATGAATTTACCACAATTCCCGCAGAGATGTGTTTGACACTTGTCAAGCATTGCACACTTCATCCGGAAGTTACCCGGAGAGGCGCGACACCCAATCTGTTGCGGCCGTCTCTGTCACGTCCATCACCAGTGACGGGAACAACCCCCCGATTAAAATCAATATCGCAAAAACCGTCACTACCAGCAACTCCCTCCAGCGCAGATCAACACATTCATCAATCACGTTGTTGGTGACCGGCCCCAGAAAGGCCTTGCGGAAGATGCTCAGGAAATACCCGGCGCCAAGAATTACGCCGGAGAGCGCCGCCAATCCCGCACCGGTGTGAGTTTTCAGCGCGCTGATGATCATCAGGAACTCCGCCGGGAAACCACTGGTGCCGGGCACGCCCATCGCCGCCAGGCCGAAGAGGAAGAAAAAGGCTGCCAGCAGCGGCATTTTTGTGGCCACTCCGCCCAGACTGATAATTTCAGTTGATCCGGTACGGTGATGCAGAAACCCGGTGAGCAGGAAAATCCCGCCTGAGACGATTGTAAAGTTCAGAATCTGGTACAAGGCACCCTGAATACCCTGGATATTGAACGAGGAGATCGCCAGAACAACCAGCCCAATGTGACTGACGCTGGAGAATGCCAGCATTCTGCGCAAATTGCTCTGCTGCATCGCCATCAATGCGCCATAGAGAATAGCAATCACTCCCAGAACAGCCAGCAACCAGTGAAACTCCTGCGCGGCAGACGGCGCCAACGGAACCACAAAGCGGATCAAACCATAGGCGCCCAGTTTGAGGCCGGTCATGATGACGCCAATGGCAATCGGCCCCTCCATCGTCACCACCGGCAGCCAGGTGTGCAGCGGAAACAGCGGCGTCTTGAAGGCAAAGCCGAACAGCAGCAACAGGAATATCAGCCTCTGCGTCTGTTCACCATGTAAGTGCTCGTGCAGCACCATAAAATCAAAAACCAGCGCATCACCCGGCTGATAGAGCGCCAACAGCACAAACCCAAACAGCAGCGGCACCCCGCCAACCATCATCAGCAGCGTATATTTTAATGCGGCATAGCGCCGGTTCGGGCCGCTTCCATAGAGACTGATGAGAAAATAGATCGGAGCCAGGGTCAGTTCCCAGAAGAGAAAAAAGAGTATCGTATCCAGCGCGGTAAAGATGCCGATCGTCGCACTTTGAAGCAGCAGCAGCAGCGTGAAGTAGAGCTTTGCCATGGTGCGGATGCTTCTCCAGGAGGAGAGTATCACGCCAATAAAGAGCAGGCTGGTCAGGGGTAAAAAGAATAGTGAGATGCCATCGACACCCAGCATATAGTGAATGTTGAGGGTCGGAATCCACTCTCTCCTTTCGACAAACTGGAAGCCGGGTGTGGCCGCATCAAAGCCTGCCACAACTGCAATAGAGATCAGCAGCCCGGCTATCGCAGTCAACAACGCTACCCAGCGCGCCATGCGGGCATCCGGAAACAGCCAGATCAATCCAGCGCCCGCCGGCAAGATCAGGATAAGCAGACTCAGCAAGGGCAAACCTGCCGCCATGGAGAGTAAATTTTCAACCATGACAATCACTCATGAGGGTTATACAGTTCGTGCAGGGCGTTCAGCGGGGTATCGATCAACTCCAGCCAGGGTTCGGAGTAAAACCCGACCACGACTAGCACCAGGATCAACAGCAGTGACACCAGCCTCTCGTGAGGCGTGGTGGTCTCCAGAACTGCCTCTGGAGCCTTGTTTTGGCGCGGCGTCAGAAAGGCGCGCTGGAAAGCCCACAGCAAAAAGCCTGCGGCAAACACGTTCCCCAGGGCAGCAGCAATTGTCACCAGCGCGCCATTGCGCTCCATTGCCGCCTCGAGAATCAGATGCACGGCATCGAAACCCGGGGTTCCGGGCATACCAACGATGGAGAGACCCGCGATCAAAAAGGTAATGCCGATAATCGGAATGGTGTCAAACAGCCCGCCAAGACGCGACAACAGCATACTGCCTGTGCGGCGAAATACAAATCCGGACATAAACAGCAGTCCTGCGGTTGCAAGACCAAAATTGACCGCCAGTAAAACGCTGCCCTGAAACGCAGTATGACCCAGGCTGAAAAGCCCGATGACCAGGATGCTGGTATGACTGATGACAGCATAGGCAAGCAGCCGCCGCATGTTCTTCTGCATGAACGCCAGGATTGCAGCATAGAAAACGCCGGCAACCGCAAAGCCGGTGACATAGAGATGCCACTCATTGACCGCTTCAGACACCAGTGGAAACATGAAGCGCAACATGCCGTAAATTCCCACCTTCAATCCCAGCAGAATGACCGGAGCCAGCGCCACATTTCCGTGCGCAGCGACGATCGGCAGCCAGCCATGAAAAGGAAACAGCGGTGTACGAATCGCCAGGCCATAAAATAGCAGAAAAAAGATCGCAGACTGCAGGTGGCTCGCGACCGGTACCTGGAGCAGATCAAAGAGATCGAATTTCCACACGCCGCCGGTAGCATCTGCATAGTTCCAGCCCAGCATCATGACGCCACCGGCAAACAGCAGCAGCCCGGCAGACATGAACTGCAAATAACGCTCACGCGCCAGATCCTTCTCCGGAGAGCTGGACCAGTGAATCAACAGATATCCTGCCAGCAGCAGCTCAATCGCTGAAAAGACGAGGAACCACAGAAGATTGACGGTGGTAAACAGCGTCATCAACACCGAAGATGTCGCCAGGATGATGCTGAAGAGTTTCGCAACATCGTCCAGCTGGCGGCCGATAATATAGAGCACCAGCAGCAGCGTCAGCAGGGCAGTGAGCAGAATAAAGATCACGCTCATGCCGTCCACTGCAGCGTGATAACCAGGCAGCAGGGACCACTGCTCTGCAAATTGCATGACATTGACAGTGATATCAAAATGGCGATAGAGACCAATCGCCAGCAACATTTCACAGGAGGCGGCAAGCAGGCCAATCACTTTGGCCGCAGAGGAATTTTTCAGCCACCACAGCATCAACGCAGCCGCCAGCGGCAACAATTGCAACAGCAGCAGCAGAGGCCATTCAGCCTGCGCCTGCCACACCATTTCAGAAACGTGGAGCATCAGCAGAAACCCGGCAATGCACCAGACAATTCAGGCACGGTTAGAAACTCGGAATATTAAGGATTGCTTATGATAAGTTATTGTGGGAGCCGGAAAAAGAAAAAGATGGAATAATTGATAATTGCCTGCTAACTTCAAGCAAAGAATTCTGCTTTTAACGGATTAAAAGGAGCTGGAAATGGATTTCAAAATCAAGGTCAGGGGATTTACCTTTCTGGAGCTGATCATCACAATTGCAATTGCTGCAATTTTGATGGGGATTGCCATCCCCTCCTTTCAATCACTGATCTCATCAACCCGCATCTACTCACAAAGCAGAAAACTCTTTAACACCCTGGTGATGACACGCTCCCGCGCAATAACCAGCGGCTACCGCACCATTGTGTGTCCGACGATTGATGGAGAGCAGTGCAACAAAGACAACAAATGGCACCATAAGCTGATCATCTTCGAAGATAGGAATAGCGACGGAAAACGCAACCCGGTAAATGAACCGATCGTTCACACCGCAGAAGCAGCAAAGCAGCTAAACATCTACTCCGGAAGCAGCTACACCTCAACCGGGGCAAGAAGAAAAGTCGCATACTATCCAATGGGGCATGCCTACGGAAGCACCATTACGATCACAGTGTGCGACAAAAGAGGGGCAACAGACCCTCATCTGATCGTGGTATCCAACTTCGGACGGCCAAGAATCTCCAGTGTACGTGCTGACGGTTCAAAACCGCAATGCCCCTGAAGTTGTTTCATTGCCGGTATCTGTCCAGAAACCACAACTACCGTCATTCCGGCGAAGGCCGAAATCCTGACACCCGTTGAATTTCCTGCATCCCGGCCTTCGCCGGAATGACAGTGGCTTCCTAACAAGCACGTTGCTAACAGCTACCTGCCTCTATTTCTGAAGATACCACCCTGAGTTTTTCGCATTTTTCTCACTCTCCCTGTTTTTATCCTTGTTGCGCTCCTGCTCCTGCTCCTGCTCCTGCTCCTGCTCCTGCTCCTGCTTTTTCTTCTTTTTCTTCTTCTCTTTGCGCCTTTGAGCCTCCTCTTTAGATTGTTTTTTGTAGAGTTCATAGTAGCGCGTATCTATGTTGTCAGGATCACTGAACCCCCGCTTGCTGCGCCTGCCCACATCCCCCTGGCTACGCTTGTCATGCTTCAGTTCATCCCTGTTTTGCTCCTGCTTCTTCTTTTTGCGTCTCTGATCCTTCTCATTTAATTGCTTCTTGTAGAGTTCATAGTAGTGCGTATCTATGTTGTCAGGATCACTGGATTCCCGCTTGGTGACCCTGCTCCCATTCTTGTGGCCACGCTTGTCATGTTTCCGTTCATCTCGATATTCAAGCTCGTCGCGCTTGTGACGTCTTCTCGAGTCACGCTTATCATGTTTCCGCTCATCCTTGTATTCACGCTTGTATCGTCTGTCATGCTTCTGTTCACTCCTGTAGCTATCATCCCTGTATCTAAACTTGTCGTTTTTGCGATGTCCCTTGTATTTTCGCCGGTGCTCATCATGATAGAGATAGGGCCTGTCACCATGCAGACGAAGGCGAACCCGGTCATAGTCGTGAATGCGGATATGGCGCGGAAGCCGCCTGACATGATTCCAGCGTCCGTGGTCATGATGATAGTAGTAGCCGGTGCCGTAATTGAAGTAGACGCCGGCTGACGGATAGTAATCGTAGTCGTACCAGGGCTGCTGAGAGGAGATAACAGCTCCCCCATAGGAGGTTTGATAACCATCGCCACCAACATAATAGGGGTCATAGCATCCTGACAACGCAATCAAAAATGCACTGTAAACCAGCATCATCAACTTGCGGGCAGATCTTGTTAGCGGCATCATCGAATCTTCTCGTAACTCATCGTATTATTGGACAGCATCTATCTCCCCCTATTTCCGCCCCTGTTACCTCCACCCCGACCCTGGCTCCCATGCCGTCCAGAGCCTCTGTTTCCGTGCCGTTCCGAGCCCCTGCCACTGCCGCCCTTCGCCTGGTGTTGACGCTGATAGCCCTTCCCGGATCTACCCCCGGAATATTTTGCATTCCCCCTGTATTTGCGCCGGTGATCATTGTGTTTCAAATAGGGCCTGTCACCGCGCATGCGAAGGTGAACGCGATCATGCTGATTAATGTGGATATGGCGTGGAAGCCGCCTGGCATGACGCCAACGGCCACGGTCGTGATGATAGTAGTAGCCGGTTCGAAAGTTGAAGTAGACACCGACTGACGGGTAGTAATAGTAGTCGTACCAGGGCTGCTGGTAGGAGACGACGGTGCCGACATAAGGAGTTCGATAACCAACGGCGCCACCGACATAATAGGGGTCATAGCAGCCGGATGCAGTGAGTAATACAGCACCACCGGCAACAGCCAACAACAGAGGTGTAGATTTTGCTTGCGACATCATGGACTCTCCTCGGGGCTCATCAAATATTTTGACCAATGATGAATCGATTAGTTGCCTGCAGCAGCTGTTACAGGATATAAATAAAAGATGGCAATCATGACTCCAGCACTCTCAGCATCAGAAACAGCAGTTATTGCAAAACTCGCCCGGCTGATCTGGAATGAACACTATAGCAGCATTATCAGCCAGCAGCAGATCGACTATATGCTGGACAAATTCCAGAGCACGGCGGCGATTAACAAACAGATTGCCGACGGGATGCTCTATTTCCTCATCAGCAGCAATAGCCAGCCTGCAGGCTACCTTGCAGTGATGCCGGATGCGAAATACGATAAGCTCCATATCAGTAAAATCTACCTCGATGCAGCACACCGTGGCCGAGGGCATGGAAAGCAGGCGCTTGATTTCATCGAACAGCAGTGCCGCGAAATGCATATTCAGAAATTGTGGCTTACTGTCAACAAACACAACCACATCGCCATCAATGCCTATCGGCGCTGGGGTTTCCACACCACAGGGCCGATTGTCACCAATATTGGCAATGGATTCGTCATGGATGATTACGTCATGGAAAAGGATATTTTATTTTAGTTTCTGTTATCTACTTACATGTCATCCGACTCTTGTATCAATTCTGTATCACTTCGCCTGCATTAGTCGCAAAAAAACCCGATATATTCGGGCTTGTTGTGACGATTTTTTAAGCTCTCCCCACGAAGAGAATCACGAGTCCGTCGGTGTCACTTAGCTGATAAGTGCCACGACATCGTGGACTGCTAAATCTGGAATCAGGATATTAAGCCTGATTCCAGTCGTTCAGGGTGCGTTCAGGTCCGGTCACACGCAGTTCACGATCAAGCCGGTGGACAAAACATGTTTCCAGCCTTGGGAGTTTCAGCCGTCAACAGTGGATTTGTTTCAGGAAGGGCATCGAGCTCAAGCACGCTCAAAGGGTCAGCAATCAACATCCCGTTTAACTTGTGCTCTCGCTTTTCGCCTTGCAGCCGGTATGTCCAGATGTTCTTTTTGGAGGCTGTCATCCTGTGGATACCCAAGGACTGGAAGCCCCGCTGGATCTCGTTCAGCTCAAGGTGATCGATATTTCGCAGGTAGCGCCTGAAGATTGCCGGTGAAACGAGCAGCAATCCTTCATCGACCGTGTGCAGAGGCGCATTGAGGGTGTTGAGACCGATTGTATCGTCAACGATTTGCTGGCGCAGCCATTGAAGAAATTCTTGTCCTGTTTGCTTTGCCTTCGCTCGCCGTGATGTTGTCACAGTCTGACCGGATGGTTGTGACTCACTCTCCGCAACCCGTGAGCCAGCTGAAGGATAGGTTTGACCTTCAAGGTGAGGTGGTCCATACAAAAGCGGAGGCTGAAAACCGTGAACTGCTCGAAGTGAGTTAAAATTGGCGCCAACTATCAACCCGATGGTAGCCGTAGAATTACTGCTCCACCCATTTTAACAGTCTCATCAATCTCGAGTTGCCCGCCTGCCGCAGTGACGATTTTCCGGGTCATCGCCAATCCAAGCCCCTGCCCTTCCTGCTGCATGTCTGCACGCAGGCCTCGCTTCAGCAACCGACCTGCCTCCTCCGGAAACCCGGGACCGTCATCTCTGATTCTGATAACGGTCTCGTTTCCAGTAGAATCGACAGTCACAACAACACTGCTCTCTGCCCATTTGCTGGCGTTATCGAGCAGGTTTCCCAGCACTTCATAGAGATCAGACTGGTCGATACGAACACTGCATGCCTCGTCGAGGTTGATCTGATAGTCAAGAGACTTGCTGGAATAAACCTTTTGCAGTGAACGGACAATCGCTTCCAATGGCTTATTCAGACCGATCGGTGGAGCAAGCAGTGACCGGCTTCTGAATGCAGCCCGGTTCAGCTGTCTGGAAATAATCTTCTGCATCCGTTCAGTCTGTTCTGCAATCTCATCATTGACGCCTGAGTGCCGGACACTCTCTGCCGGGGAAGCGACAAGGTTCCTGATCACGGCCAATGGTGTTTTCAGACTGTGTGCCAGATCATCAAGAGCCTGACGATAGCGTTTCTGTCGGCCCTGCTCCTGGCTCAGCAAGGTATTCAGTGCACCCTGCAGCGGGTATAGCTCCTTCGGGTAGATCCCGTCAATCCGGTTATCTTCTCCTGACTCGACCCCGCGGATTTCGCGGGCAAGCTGCTTCAGCGGGCGCATCGTCCAGGCAAGGATGATCAGCTGAATCAGCAACAGCATGGCAGCCGGCGCCAGCAGCCAAAGCCAGAGGTTTCGCTGGAACGCTTTTTCTCTCTGCAGAAATGCATCCATGGAATCTGTAACAGTGATCGTGAACTGTTGTTTCCTGTTTTCCGCAAGCCAGCGAAATCCGAAGGCCAGGTTAAACTTCTGCTTCGCCGTATCCACGAAAAACTTCCACTGCCCGGGAAAAACCCCGGCAATCTCTGACGACTCATTCAGTGAAGTTATCGACT
>Ga0190293_1000602_pt1 | contig 12821 bp, 13 predicted proteins | sample 48693001_MG_FD_161671 | JGI IMG/M metagenome (GOLD analysis project Ga0190293, IMG submission 161671) | Hydrothermal vent microbial mat bacterial communities from Southern Trench, Guaymas Basin, Mexico - 4869-30-0-1_MG | ecosystem: Environmental > Aquatic > Marine > Hydrothermal vents >... | reverse complement strand
CAAATTACTTCTTTATTCTTTTCACAAGATCTTCTCTTGCTATTATTAATTCACGTCCAAGTGGTTTTGCATCCCTGTATGTTTGTGTACGAAGACTAAGATCTCCGGAAGGGATTTGAAAAGGGCCTGTATACTTTTTACCAAATTTAACCGGGTATGTATTATCGATAGAGTAGAAAATTTCTGTATTCGGAATTGAATTCTCTAACTTACACATTACAACATCATCTTTTTTATATACGGTTACTGTAGGATCAAAAACAGCTTTTGAAATATTATCTCCTTCTTTGTCAAAACGAACCATATTCTCCTCTGTTCTTCTTACAAAATCATCCCAGTTCTTATCTTTTTTCTGACTCCACAAAGTTTCTGCTAAAGCAAAAGCCCTTGGGTAGGTCATATAATACGCAAATTGTAAGGTAGGTACAGCCTCCGTCCACAGGTTACCTTGACCTCCTAAAATATATTTTGGGTTTACTCCCTCAGGTACAGGTTCAAATTCATAGGCCTTTTCCAGACTAAGACTTGCATAAATTTTGTTTTCAACTGTTATATCTCCCTGCATATAATCTAAATAAGCATAGGTAGTTGGTGTCATTACAGCTTCATGTCCCATTTTTGCCGCTTCAATTCCACCTTTCATTCCTCTCCAGCTCATAACAGCTGCACCATCAGCCAAACCTCCTTCAAGAATTTCATCCCAGCCTATCATTTTTTTACCTTTTTTACTGATGATCTTCTCTACTCTTTTTACAAAATAACTTTGCAGTTCATGGCTATTCTTTATATTATTTTTTTTCATGAATTTCTGCACTTCAGCATTTTCTTCCCAATAACCATGATAGGCCTCATCTCCACCCATATGGATATATTCACCAGGAAAAAGCTGAGCTACTTCTGTAAAAACCTTGTCAATAAAATTATAAACATTTTCATCAATAGGGTTTAATGTATTCTCTACAAGCATTTTAAATTTTCCACCTCCATACCATTCGGAAAATTCATTTCCCGGACTTACATATTTAGGTTCTTTCTTTACTGAAAGTTCAGGATAGGCAGCTAATGCTGCCATGCTGTGACCGGGAAAATCGATCTCCGGTACAATCGTAATATTTCTATCGGCTGCATAATTTACAATATCTTTGATCTGTTCCTGCGTATAAAACCCTCCATATGTTGCTTTTTCTCCCGGTTTTGGTTCAGAAATATCTGAACCAAATTTACCATGGCGTTCAACCCTCCAGGCTCCTACTTCAGTTAATTTTGGATATGATTTTATTTCAATTCTCCAACCCTGATCATCCGTTAAATGCCAGTGAAAAACATTGAATTTATACTCAGACATTTTATCTAAATACGCTTTGATCTCTGCTACAGTGAAAAAATGACGGCTCACATCTAACATCAAACCTCTCCAGCCAAATCTTGGATAATCAGTAATTTCACAACCCATAATTTCAAAAGATTTGGTCTCAGAATTTGCTGTTTCTAATGGGATCATTTGCTTTAGGGTTTGAATAGCATTGAAAATACCTGCCGGTTCGTTTGCAACAAGATTAATTTCATTTTGATTCACTTCCAAAGTATAACCTTCTTTACCAAGTTCAGCATTTTTATTTTTAAGAAGAGATAACTGAATCCTTTTTCCTTTTTTATTGGAATTTTGTATGGCTACATTTAAATCTGACTGAGACAGAAAATATTTAAATTGCTTAGCATATTCTATCACATCAGCGTTATTTGAGTCTAAATAAAGACTAACACCATTCTCTAATATAAATGAATTGTGTGTTGATGAAAAGTTAACAGGTGTTGGAATTATTGCATGTTGCCCAAAAGACTGGTAAAAAAATGCAAGGAATACAAATGATAAAATAATTTTTTTCATGGTTTAGGGATTAAAGTATTAAGATAATCGGTTTTTATTAATAATTAAGGTTCAATGATAGTATATTAAAACCAAGTAATTAAATGAAACAGACCAATAGTATAACTTTATAGACATATCAACAAAAATAGAGGTTTTTTATTAAATAGAATAAAAAACCTCTTCTGTTTTATTAGTTCACATTAGCCAAAATCTATACGAAAATGACCTACGTAATTTTCAACTTGATTCTATTTTTTTTATAAATTTAATAGGTAAGTCCATAACCGAATGGAAATAATGGATCCTTTGAATCATACGGCACGTCTTCCAATTGATTTTGTACTGCCTCCCATGTTGATGGTAATTCAAAAGGTATCTTTCCAGTAGGTTTAACCTTACCAAAAATCAATTCTGCCAAAACCTCATCAGATGTTCCAAATTCAGCCATTAATGCAGAGGCCTTTTCATTGATCTCTGTAAGAATTGCCGGTCTTTCCAAGTTAATTACCACAATGGTTGGCTTTTGCTCTATCAATTTAAATATTTTTTCTTTTTCTTCATCATTAAAATATAGTCTTCCCTGATGAAAGAAGCTTTCTAAAAAATAATCTGTTCTTTCATCAAAAGGAGTTCTAATTCGAGTTAAAATAACATCTGCTTCCGATGGGTCATTTACAACTTCACCATATTTATTCATTACTTTGGGATTTAACATTCCATCCGTGTAGATTTTAGTTCCTTTTGGTAAAGGCAATATTCCTTCATTTTTAAGCAAAACTGCTGATTTAGCCTGAGCAATTTTACCCTTTTCTCTAAATTCTTTCTTTCCTGCAACATTTAATGCTTTTTGCTCATCAAGATACGGATCATCAAATAGACCAAGAATAAATTTATCTCTTAAAATTCTTTTTACCGACTCATCAATTCTTGATTCAGAAATTTGCCCTGATTTTACTAACTCAGTAATGAATGCTGGATTGCTTTCACCCCCAAATTGATCACATCCGGCATCTATTACTTTTTTTGTTCTTTCAATTGGTGTTAAATTTTCAACACCCCATGCTCTTCCTTCTCCCAATTTACCCTCTGAAATAATATTCCAATCTGTACATATAACACCCTCAAACCCATAAGTATTTCTTAACAGATCTGTGATGATTGTTTTATTAAATGCCATAGCAACATTTTCATCCGTTTGATCCATTGGAATACCGTAATATGGCATTATTTGAGCTGTTTTTGCAGGAAAGGCTCCTTTTACAAAGGGAATTAAGTGATAATCAAAATTATTTCCTGGATACGCCTGCTCCTTTCCATATGGGAAATGTGGATCTTCTCCATCAGCCTGTGGACCACCACCCGAAAAATGTTTGGTCATACAAGCCACACTTAAAGAACTTAATGAATCTCCCTGAAACCCTAAAACATAAGCTTTCGTCATCATTGCAGAGAGGTTTGCATCTTCTCCAAAAGTACCATTGGTTCTCCCCCATCTTGGTTCAGTTGAAAGATCGGCCATTGGATGCAAAGCCAGTTTTATCCCAACAGAATTATATTCCTGTCTGGCAATATCACCAAACTCACGAACTAACACCGTATCTCTTGTTGCTGCCAACCCTAGTGATGAAGGCCATTGTGAAAATGAAGGTGTGAATATTGCTGCTCCAGGATTATTTTCGGTACCATGTCGTGGATCTGTAGCAATAGTAATTGGGATTCCCAATCTTGTACGTTCTGCCAGTTTTTGTATATTGTTATTATATCTGGCAAGAATATCTGCATCATATGAATGAACTATATTAAAACTGTTCATTTTCTTCTTTGCAATCATTTCAGAACTCGATGGCATCATCGTCATAAACATAATATCGAAAGGATTTTTTGCGAAAAAAGGTTTATCAATAGGGTTACCCTCCGGAGTCATACCAATCATAGTTACAAACATGGTTCCTGCCTTTTCTTCCATATTCATTTGACTAATGAGATCATTCACTCGATCTTTAACTGTTGCACCAGTATCTTCATAGATATCCAATTTACCATTTTTGTTCAAATCTCGAAATGTCTTTCCTTCAATTGTAATTTCTTTGGCTTCTTCCCCTAAAAGACCATAATTTTCATCTATTGCATTAGATTTTTTTACATATAAAAACACACCTGCAACTAAGATGATAACAATAATAGCCAATACTACATAACCGGAAATTTTTAATATTTTTTTCATATTTCTTATTCTGTTATTTCGATACAATATTATGAAAATTAATTAATGTGTACAAATCACACAATAATTTTTTATATTTTAGCAAAAAAAATAAAAAGGATGTCGTTCAAACAAGAATTCAACATTGATAAATTACTTCCCGGTCAGTCGATAGACTGTGTCATTATTGGATATGACCTTGAAGAATTGTACATACTCGTCCTTAAATGGAAAGAAACTGATAATTGGTCTTTACCAGGCGGATTTATTTATATTGATGAAGATATGGATAGCGCTGCAGTTAGAATTCTCAAAGATAGAACAGGCCTGGAGATGCTTTTTTTAGATCAGTTTCATACTTTTGGAAACAAGGATCGTCGAAGTAAAAATAATTTAACTAATAGTTTAGAAATAATCAACAGGAACAAAGAGCTAATGCAATGGTTCAAACAACGATTTATCAGTACCGGTTATCTTTCTTTGGTAAACATTGACAGATGCAACCCAAAACCTGATGTTTTTAGTGATGCATGTGAATGGAAACCAGTTAACAAACTACCCAAACTAATTTTTGACCATGATGCTATTGTAAAAAAAGCACTGGAACACATACGAATTCATCTTAATTATCTACCTGTATTTATTTCACTGTTACCTGAAAAATTCACCATGAAAGCTTTGCAAAAATTATACGAATCCATCTTACAAAAAAAACTGGATCGTGGTAATTTTCAAAAAAAAATGCTAAAGATGGGTGTTTTTATTCGTCTTGAAAAGCAACTCGATGGTGGCGCACACAAAGCCCCGTATCTATATAAACTTGATAAGGAAAAGTATAGAGATTTGAACACTAAAGATATTGGAATATTCTCTTGATTCAAAATATACATCTCTAAAAAACAATATCTTAACGAATAAGCACTTCTTGTAAAACAATAATATAAGATACTTCTTTAAAGTGTTTCTTTTAACCATTTTTTAAATTCACGATGCCAGACCAAAGAATTTTGATAATCTAAAACCCAATGATTTTCATCGGGAAAATATAATAACTTACTTTTTATTCCTTGCAATTGTGCTGCCTGAAATGCCTCTAAACCTTGCCCAATCGGAACTCTGTAATCTTTACCTCCCTGAATGATCATGATTGGGGTATTCCACTTTTCAACATGCTCTACCGGATTGAAAAGGGTATAGCTTTTTTGAGCAGCTTTATTGTCTTTTTCCCAATAAGGGCCACCCAGATCCCAGTTTACAAAAAACAATTCTTCTGTGGTTCCGTACATACTTTTTTCATTAAAAATCCCGTCATGAGAAATAAAAGTTTTAAATCTTTTTTCATGAAAAGCAGCCAGATAAAACACAGAATAACCACCGTAACTTGCTCCAATACAACCCAATCTATCATTATCAACATAAGGCTCTTTCGCAATATCATCAATTGCCGATAAGTAATCCCGCATGTTTTGTCCGCCATAATCTTTACTGATTTGCTCATTCCAGGCTACACCATAACCCGGCATTCCTCTACGATTAGGAGCAATAATAATATATCCATCTGCAGCCATTAACTGAAAATTCCAGCGATAAGAATAGAATTGACTCAAGGCTCCCTGAGGCCCCCCCTGACAATATAAAATTGTTGGATATTTTTTATTTTGGTCAAAATTTGGAGGATAAATTACCCAGGAAAGTAAATCTTTTCCATCTGTTGCTTTCGTTATTCTTTTTTCAATTTTACCCAGACTTAAAGCATGATAAATTGCATCATTTTCATGAGTCATTTGATTCATTTTACCGTTTTTTAGATCAACAGAATATAACTCAGGAGCATGATTCATATCTCGTCTGGAAACTATCATTTTATTTTTATGATGACCTACAATACCATTTACATCAAACTGACCATTTGTAATTTGTTTTGGCATTGCCGAGTTAGAAATTGCAATTTCAAATAGCTGAACCGTACCCAGAACCGGAGCATTGAAGTAAATTTTATCCCCTTTATTATTCCACACAAAACCATTAACCGTTCCATCCCAGTTTTTTGTAAGATTGATATCCTTTCCTTTTCTTCTAACAATTATATCATTTTTATCTGCCTCATAACCATCTCTTTTCATTTGCAACCAGGCCAATTCTCCTTTTGATGAAAAAGAAGGAGCGACATCATAACCTTTATTATAGGCAGTTAGATTTTTTGTTTTTTTTGTTGCCAGATCATATTCATAGATATCACTATTGGTGGTTACTGCATATACTGTTCCCTCATATTTTTTAGCTACATACAGCACTTTTTTACTATCGGGACTCCAAATATAATCTTCTGAACCTCCAAAAGGTTTTTGCGGACAGTCATATGGTTCTGCTTGCATCAGGTCAATTTCACCATCCTTAGATTTAATAAAAACATGGCTAAATAAACCATCTTCCCAGATATCCCAATGCCTGTAATTTAAACTTTCATAAATTTTTACATTAGATTGAGGAACATCCTTATAATGATCCTGACCCGTAACCGAATTGATCTTTACCTCCTTGGTAAATAATTCATATTTCCCATCAGGCGATATTAATCGATTGGATATTAGATTTTTATAATCTTTTATCCATTTGGCTTCACCTCCGTTTAAAGGTAAAATAAATGTTTTTTTATTTCTGTTATTTTCTTTTAGATCAACCTTTGAAACATTATAAATAACATTTTGCATATCATCGCTCAAACCTACTGCAGATACTCTGTTAAGGGTAATCAACTGCTCAGGAGTCATGACTTTTTGTGCATAAGAAAAAGTAAAAGAGATGAAGAAGATAAGGAGTAGAATTATTTTTTTCATATGAGAATAATTTTGGTTTTAATTTCATTTACTAATAGTGAATAAAAGTACATAAAAAATAGTAAAACCTAAATAAAAGAATCTATTTTATCAATCGAAATATCATTGATGCTCGTACGATACAAATGCAAAATTATTTCCATTTGACGACCAGAAAGGAACATTAATTGATTCCCGTTCACCAGTAAATCTACATCCTGTTCTAATCGTATTATTTTAAGATCAAGTAATTTTATGCTTACTTTATTCGTTGCAGGATGATCCTCGCAGAACCAAAATAAGAAGTGATAAATCTTAAAATGATTTAAAAACTCTGGCAAGAGAGAAGCCTGGCGCATCTACTTGCAGATCTAAGAAATATCCAAAAGGAGTCTGGGAGACTTCATAACCAACATTCTCTAATCTTTCCTCTACATTATCGAAAATCCTTTTTGAAAATTCAGGATCAGCCTTACTTTCAGATAAATGAGCGAATGAATGTAATACAACTTTCTTTGTATTATTCTTGCCACAAACCCACTTTATATTCTTTAAAAGTTTTTTTGCGACTTGTGATTCTCTTTCCTGATCTTCTTCCTCTACCTGAATAAAAGCCGTCTGAACATTTTCAAATGAAGCCGACTTATCATTCACCTCCACACTTTCTAAAGTTTTAGAAGTTGGTGTATAGGCAAATACTTTACAATAAATCAGAAGGACTTTCATGGTTTGAAAAAACTAAATATTAATGATCGCAAAGATTATCTCCTCCTAAGAGCTGATCTGCCAAATATTTTTCAACAAGCACCGCAGGATCCTCAGAGTCAATTCCCATAAAAACCTCGATATTGTGATGTGTAAAAATATCTTGTGCCTTTTGACCCATACCACCTGAAATTATGGTACTAACTCCTTTTTCAGCTAAAAACCTAGGATAAGTTCCCGGCTGATGAACCGGAGGTGTATAAAAAACAATATTTGTAATTTTTTGATCTTCTGTTTCAACAACAGCAAATTGTTCACTATGTCCAAAATGAGCACATAATTTCTTATTAATTGTAGGTACTGCAAATAACTTTTTCATCGATTAACAATTGATTTTATGAAGCAGCAAATATAGCTAATATCCTTATAAAACAAGATAAATTTATAGCTACTATTACACCATTCTATGTTCCATAAGAACAGTAAATTTTAATACTTTTGCGGAACAAATGTTTGATCCGTAAATGGTGGCCGAATGTAACCTTTATCCATTTTTCTTGGCGGAAGTTCAATTATTTCGTGTTCCACTTCCTTATAATCGATCGTACTTAAAAGATGGCTGATACAATTTAGTCTGGCAATTTTTTTATTATCCGCAGGAACAACAAACCAAGGTGCCTGTTTAGTATCTGTGTACTTAAACATTTCATCTTTTGCTTTGCTGTACTCCAACCATTTTTCACGAGATTCCAAATCCATTGGACTCAATTTCCAACGCTTTGTAGGATCATCAATTCTGGACTGAAAACGACGTTCCTGCTCCTCATCAGAAACTGAAAACCAGTATTTTACAAGAACAATTCCTGAACGGATCAACATTCGTTCAAATTCAGGACAAGTTCGCATAAACTCACGATATTGTTTTTCTGTACAAAAATCCATCACATGCTCAACACCGGCTCTGTTGTACCAACTTCGGTCAAATAAAACCATTTCACCGGCGGCAGGTAGATGGGGAACATAACGCTGAAAATACCATTGGGTTTTTTCCCTGTCGGTTGGAGTGCCTAGTGCTACCACTTTACAAACCCTTGGATTCAAACTTTGTGAAATTCTCTTGATAACTCCACCTTTTCCTGCAGCATCACGACCTTCAAATAAAACAACAACTTTTAGTCCTTCATGTTTGATCCATTCCTGAAGTCTTACTAACTCTATCTGTAATTTTGCCAGTTCTTTGTTATACAGCTTCTTATTTATTCTCCTTTTGTCCCTTTTTTCAGGTTCAATACTTTGTGAATTGGGTTGTTGATTGTCAGCGCTCATGAATGTTTTTTTAAGAAATTAAAGTTAGGAAAAAAAACAATCAAATAAAAATGTAATTTAAATTGATTGTTTTGTTAGATTCAGACCAACAATTCCATTCAAACTATACTGAAATTTAAATAAACCAGTAACATTCTATCTGATTGAGAAAAAAATAAAACCATTCACCTAAGGAGAATGGTTTTGCAATTGTGAGGGAAAATCTTATTATTTTTTTGCTTCAACAGCAAACGCATCCAACGGATCTTCAAAAGCAATGAAAATGACACAAGGCTCCTTACTTAAACATTTTGCGGTATGTTTTTTATTTGAGGGCCCATAAGCATATGACCCGGTTTCTATCACTTGTGTTGTTTCATCTTCATAAGTTACACTTAGCTTTCCAGACAGCAATATCATTCGTTCCGGTGAACTATGCCAGTGATTTGGAACAGCAGATCCACCCTTTATTTTAAATAAAATATCTACATTTTTTTTTGAGGGATCACCATGTAAAACTGCAATATTACAGCCATCTGGCATAAATGAAGGGCATGGACCCCATTGTAGATCTGTATCATTAATAGTTTTTACAATTGATTTTTCAATATCTATTTCATCTCCTTTTTGAGAAAAAATTGTAACAGATATCAACAAAATTGATATTGACAAAATGTGTTTAATAATTGAAATTTTCATGATTTTTGTTTTTGAAATTAATATTTAATGATTGTTTTTAATTGAAATTATTTTTATCGGGGTTGATAATCCAGATCCAGACCCAGCATTCCTTTTGCAAGAATCTCTCTGGTTAAATAACTATTTGAAGGATGGATTTTCCCTAATCGTGCATCACGGAATAAACGTTCAAATCCTGATTTTCTGGAAATTCCGTAACCTCCCATAATATCCATTGCTCTATCTACAATTCTCCAGGAACCTTCAACAGCATGGCATTTGGTTGCCACAATTTTCACTCCCCAGGCATGACCATAATCTTTACCTTCACTCCATTCACGAGCAGTAGTATCTAAATGAGGTCCAATACCCTCCATTTCCAAAATCATCTCAGCAACATCATGTTGGATACCTGAATGATAAGCCATTGATGGTCGATACAATGACATTGATTTTTTATAAGGCAAAGTTTCTAAAACTATATCCACAACCCGTTGAGCTATTCCGTAATATACATTTCCAAACCCCAATAGGCCCCATGCAAAAATTCCTAATATAAAACTATCCATTCCTTTAAATCCTGTTGGCAGCTTTCTTACAATATATTTATCAGGAATAAAAACACCATTCAAAATAGTATCATCCGAACGAGTTGCTCTCATTCCCATCACATCATCCCATGTTTTTTCAATTTCATAATTATCTGAATCTCTCGGCATATACGCATGGATAATCATGGGATTATCGGGATCTGAATTATCTTGTCCGTGAAAACCCAAATAATCCCATACTGGAGTTAAACTACCAAACATTTTATGTCCGGTAAATTTATATCCTCCCTCAACTTTTTCAGCTTTACATGTAGAATATAATACAGGAGAATCATTTCCTGCTTCACCATGACCGGCAGCAAAAACTTTTCCTTTTCCCGCTTCTTCCAATAACCACTCCATAGATGAATCCCCATTTCTCCAAAGATCAGCAACCAAACCTGCCCAATAAATATGCATATTTAATGCCAGTGCTGTAGGTGCAGCATGATAGGCCAATTTCCTTGTTAATTCTCCACATTCAGCCAAGGACATTCCATACCCTCCAAATTCTTCTGGTACAGAAATCAATAGATATCCTGCAGCTTTAAGCTCATCAAAGTCTTCCTGAAAAAATAGATTATTTGCATCATAATGAGCAGCCCTTTCCTGACATTTTTTAAATACAATTTCCAGATTTTTTAAAAGCTCTTCTTTTTTAGTTAGTGTTTCAATCATAATTCTTTTTTTAAAGATTAATTAGTGATTTTTACTTTTCATACATATTTAACTATTAATTGATTTTAATAGATTGTATACCTGAAATTGGGATGAAATTACCCTCCCAATTCAGCCATTCTTTTACCTACATGTTCCAACACTTCATTAAGTTCTTTTTCAGGACTAAATTCAATAAATTTCAAGTCTTCTTCAACTATAGCAGTATGCCCTTTCGGCCAGTAAAATATATCGCCTGTCTGGGATACCTCCTCAGATCTGTCATCATTGATAATACGTATTGCACCCTGAATAATATAGCCCCAATGTGGGCAATGGCAACTATTATTCTTCAGTCCATGTAATAAAGGTGTAAAATCAAATCCTTTGGGTAATTCATTAAAAGCAATGGTCATACCTCCATATCCACGTATGTTTCTCAAAACAGAATCTGATGTTTGCATCATAATTGGGATGTCATTTTTATTGATCTTCATAATATAATTGGGTTTAAAATTGATTAAATAATTAAACAGGTTAATTCTATTGCAATTTTAGCTCAATACAAAGAGTGCAACTTGTACCATTTTTGCAGTTGATAGGAATAAAATGTAAATAGTAAAAAAAGCATGTATTATTGTTGCATATTAAACGAATATTCACGTGTACTTTGTTTATTATCAGTAATATATATTCTGCATTAAGATAAAGAATATTTATACGTTGAAATCACTTTCTAATCCATAGAAAAAGAAAAAAAGTTGTCAAAAAATGACAACTTTTTAAATAAATAATAAAAACAATTACTTATACTAAAATTTCGTTCTATACTCACGAACCATTCTAATTGGCAACATAAAAACTTCTCCTTCTCGTTTTGAAGTATGACTTACTTTTTTGTAATTTAACCTACTTTTTAAATAAGATTCGGCTTTTACATTTGGTGAAGTCACAGAAAGGATAACAATCTCCTGTTTTGCATTCACAGTGAAAAGTACTTCAGCCTTACACTCATCCTTGTGATAGTCATAAGGGCAGTCATTACCAATCAGGTCAATAATTTCAGATCTTAACTGCGAAGTTGGTTTTACCGGATCAATTGTTGCAGCAGAAACGTTCATAGCAAATAATGCAAATGCGATAATAATAATTTTTAAATTTTTCATGATAAATATATTTAGATTAGACAATAATAATTTAGTCGTAAGGTATTTAAACATTTTAATAAGGATTTTTAATAAGTCTTATTGGCAGCCTAAATACTTGATTGATTTCATAAGGAGTTTTACTTACTTTTTTGTGATTCAATTCACTTTTTAAATAAGATTCTGCTTTTGAATTTGGTGAGGTCACAGAAAGGATAACAATCTCCTGTTTTGCATTCACTGTGAAATATACTTCAGCCGTACACTCTTTCTTGTAATAGTCATAAGGGCAGTTAGTACCAATCAGTTCAATAATTTCGGACCTTAACTGTGAAGTTGGTTTAATCGGATCAATTGTTGCTGCAGAAACATTCATTGCAAATAATGCAACTGCAAAAATAAATATTTTTAAATTTTTCATGATAGATATATTTAGATTAGACATAGTGTTCATATTTATCAAGGGTTGAATTAGTTTAACAATTTGTCACTTTATAAAATTTTATGTTTTCTTGAAAATCAGAATGATAAAATAATTACACACCAAAAGTAAAATCATACTATCTAATTGGCTTGAACTATTCTTTCAAAATCTAGGAATAAGTAAAAAATGCTTGTAGTATCATTGCATTTTAATACTGAAAAATTATGTAAATAATGGGCATTCAATCATTTAGATAATTCACTTGGTGAAAATCCAAATTCTTCTTTAAAAGCACGACTAAACCATGAAGGATCGTTAAAACCAACATCATATGCTATTTCAGAAATGGTTTTATCTGTGGTAAGTATCATTTCTTTTGCCATTTGTAATCGAACAGACCGAATAAAAACAGCGGTTGATTTACCGGT
>Ga0190293_1000601_pt1 | contig 12841 bp, 13 predicted proteins | sample 48693001_MG_FD_161671 | JGI IMG/M metagenome (GOLD analysis project Ga0190293, IMG submission 161671) | Hydrothermal vent microbial mat bacterial communities from Southern Trench, Guaymas Basin, Mexico - 4869-30-0-1_MG | ecosystem: Environmental > Aquatic > Marine > Hydrothermal vents >... | reverse complement strand
AGCCCACCTATCACTGAACCTATGGAAGAACCTGAAATTGATGATATTTCAAAACCATGTTTTTCAAGTTCGTTTATTACTCCTATATGGATAAAACCTTTAGAACCACCACTGGATAATACCAATGCAACTTTTTGTTTCATATTCTTCTTTAATTTTATTACTTTATTCTACCCACTGTAAGTAAATAATTTGCAATATTTATTTTGTATTGAATCTTTGTGTCTATTAAATCATCTTTAGCTTGCTGAGATAAAGCCCTTGCTTCTAATAAATCTGATGTACTTGTAATGCCAGCATCAAAAGTATTTTCTAATTCCTTTTGGTATTCCAATGATTGTTTAAAAGACGTATCTGCAATATCAATTTGTTTATAACTGATTGTTAAATCATTGAATGCTTTTGACATTTGTAATTGTAATAGCTCAGATTTTTCATCTAAATTATTTTGAGCTATTTTAATTTTCACTTCATGTTCTTGAAGTTTATAAGAGCCGCCCCACCAATCTGAGATTGGAATTGTTAAACTTGCAAATGCCAAACCATAGGTATTATCTTGCTTAAAGGCATCTAAATACATGCCACCAACACCAACGGCTAATTGAGGAAGATATTCACCCCTCGTCATTGTTTTTTGTAAGACTTCAGCTTCTATTGCTTTATTTAGCATTTTAAATTCTTGACGGTTGTCTAAAGCTTGATTTGTTTCAGTAAAATAACTTTCCGGAGGTAGCAAAGAAACAAAGGTGTCACTTACGTTAAACGATTCACTATATGGTATGCCAATATGTTGACACAATACCATTTTTAACAATTCTCTTCCGTTATTAAGTTCTAATCTATTAGCTTCAATTTTGTTTAATTCTAGTTTTACTTTAAGCAAATCACTTTTATTAATTAATCCTGCATCATAAAAATCTTGTACTTCCTTTTGAAGTTTGATTAGTAATTCTTCATAACTATCAAGAGTTAATTTCTTTTCTTCAAGGGCTACAAGTTTCCAATAATAGTTTTCAGTAGTAGCTAAAACTTGATCTGTTGACAGATTGAGCTGATACTGACTAATTTCATTACCTAAATCAGCTAGTTTGTTTCCATTTCTAATTCGTCCACCTGCATAAAGTGGTTGAGTAGCGGTAATTATTGCTGTATTAACATAATCTAACGATTGAATACTAAGTGACGGAACATAGGCAAATTGTGTAGCATTAGGAATATTCACAGGGTTTCCATCATATATTGGTAAATTCATTTCAGGTGTTTGAATATCAAGTAAATAATCAGAAGATCGCATTGCAAACCCAGTTGCACTTACTTTGGGAAAGTAATTAGTAAAAGCACTTTGCTTTACTTTTTCAGAAGCCTCCTTTTTATACCTAGCCTCTTTAATACGTTTGTTGTTCTCTAAAGCAAGTACTTTAGTAGAATCGAGTGTTATATTTTGTGCTGTTAAAGTAAGACTAAATAACATTAACCCAAAAACAAAGTGTGATGTTGTATTTTTCATTAAAAAAATTATTCTGTTATTGTTGTTTTTATATCTTTTTTACTTGTAGTTTTCCAATATAGTACAGGGAGTATTAATAAAGTTAATATCATACCTGTAATTAATCCAAAAAATATTACGGTACCTAAAGGTGCCCATAAAGAAGAATTACTAATAATCATAGGTGTTACACCAATAGCTGCAGCCATAGATGTAAGAAAAATTGGTCGCATTCTTCTTTTACCTGCGGCCAGTGCAGCATCTTTAAAAGAATAACCTGCTTTTACTAATTGATGTGCATAATCAACTAGGATAATACCATTTCTAACTGTAATACCCATTAAACCCATAATACCTATAAAAGAAGTAAAACCAAATTGATATCCCATAAGAAATAACCCTAAGCCTGCGCCAAACAAACTTAAAAGCATTGTAGACATAATAAGTAAAGCTCTTCTTAGGGTGTGAAACTGAAACATTAGAATAAAGAAAATAAGAAGTACACTAACTGCCATTGACTTCCCCATTGGTATAAAATTTTCTAAAGAAGCTTCATAATCACCGCCATATTCAATATTTAAATTTTCTGGTAATGATATTTTGCTAATATCTGGTTCAACTTGTTTTAAAAACTTCGATGCTACTACACCTGTTTTTAAGTCGGCCATTACAGTTAAAGTTCTAACTCCATTTCTATTTACAATAGTACCCTCTGTAAAATCGGGAACTAATTTACCTATAGAACGTAATGGTAGTGATTCTAATGTTAATGGTGAGGTAACATATTGATTATTCAAATCATCTATACTATTTTTGAGATAATCTTCTTTAGTAAGAATAACATCTATTGGATAATCATTTTCCCAAACCGTAGTTACTGGCAAGCCATCTAAAGAAACTAGTAATGACGAGGCTACTAGGGATTTTGCATATCCCAATTTATTAGTTTTATCTTTATTTAACTTTACAGCTATTCCTTGTCTTAGTTCATCCCAATCATCTCTAACCCATGAAACATCATTTTCTTGTTTTAATATTTCTTTTACTTTTTCAGCAACTTGTTTTAAATCTTTAATATTATTAGAGGCAATTCGTATTTCAATAGGTGATTTATAGGTTTCCATGGCGAGTTGCTTCCATTTTACGTGAGCTTCAGGGAACAAGTCGTCATAATTTTCATTACAGTCTGCAAGTACTTCAAGTGTAGCCTCATTAGATGTAGTGTTAACTAATATTTGACCATAATTTTTAGCTGGTAAATGAGGTGCATACAATGCGTTAAATCTTGGAGACCCATTACCTATAAAACTAGCTATATTAGTAACTCGAGAATCAGCTTGTAATATGTTTTCTAAACTATCGATTACACTTTCTGTTTTTTCTATCGAATAACCTTCTGGTAAATAAACTTCAACAGAAAACTGCTTTCTGTCCATTTCTGGAAATAATTTTTGATCGATATTTGCTAAAAACAAAAATCCCGCAACAACAGATAAAACCCCTGAGAGTAGAGTAAGTTTAGGATTTCTAAAAGTAAATTCTAAGCCTTTATTATAGGTATTTTGTAACCGGTCTAATACGCTTTTTCTTTTTTGTTTTCCTTCTTCTATATGCAAGCCCTTTTTAATAAGTAGATAGTTGATAAAAGGAACAAGTAGCATAGCTACCACCATTGAAACTGCCAATGCAATACTTATTGTAATAGGAAATGTTCCAACAAAATCACTTGCCATACCCTCAAGAAAAATCATTAAAGGCAAAAAGGACATTGATATCGCTAAAGTAGCTGTGAGAACAGGTACAAAAAGTTCAGTAGCAGATTTCCAAGCTGCGTTCCAAGGTGTTTCACCCTCATCTAGTTTTTCTAAATGATTATCAATTACTACGATAGCATTGTCGACAACCATTCCTAAAACAGTTATTAGTGCAGCTAAGGTTACAATATGTAGTTGAATACCCACTAATTGCATTATACCAATAGTAATTAAAATTGAGACAGGAATAGAAATTGCGGCGACCGTTGCTACTCTAAATGGTAGAAAAATTAATATTACAATAACAACAGCGATAATAGCAAACATAAATTCTATTAAAAAATGTGAAATAGAATCATCTACAACTTCTGGTAAATTTGAAATAATATTAATTTTTACATCATCATCAATTCGTTTTGAATATTGTTCTAATATTTTATTTACATCTTCTCCAAAATGTACAATATTATTCCCTTTTTGCATTTCTAAAGACAATAGCAATGCGTTATTACCATTGTTTCTAATATAATTAGTTGGTTTTTCATACCGTCTTTCAATAACAGCTATATCCTTTAATCGTATTATATTACCTTGAGGATCTGAATAGATTATTTGTTCTTCAATATCTTTTTCAGATTCATATTTAGGAGGTAAATGTATAGGGATGTCCAAATCTCCATTATCTAATGAACCTGAATAATTGATTGCATTTTGCAATTGAAAGGATCCTAATATTACTGATGGTTTAACATTAAATTTATTTATTTTTTCAGGTTTTATATAGATATAGATATATTCTTTCTGAACTCCAAATCTTTTAATTTTAGAAACGGAATTCAATTTTCTAACTTCTGATTCTAAGTCTTTTAAGATGACTTCTAGTTCTCTGTAGTTTTTCTTTTTTGATGACATTGTAATTAATAATGCAGAAGTGTCACCAAAATCATTACTTCCTATTAATGCCAATACATCTTTTGGTAGTTGTTGTACTTTAAACTCGTCTAGGCCTAATCTTAGTTTTGACCAGAATTTATCAGCATTTTTAACATTATCATTAAGCTCTACATAAATAATCATCATCCCTTCTTTGGAATGTGAATAGGTTTTAGCTTTTTTTATTTCTTCATAACCAAACAAATAATTTTCAACTTTTGTAGTGAGTTGTTCTTCCACTTCTTTAGAGGTATGACCTGGATATAAACCAACAACTATTCCCTGACGTATTGTAAATTCAGGAAATTCTCTTCTTGGCATATTTTTAAGTCCCAAAATACCTAATACCATCATTACCAAAATTATAGAAAGTATAATTTGGTAATGCTTCATAGCACTTTCTATTATATTTATTTTTTTCATTCTAAAGTTTTGTGTTTCTATTAAAAAAAATCCTTTTGTTAGAAAGTTACCTGTGCGTTATTTGATAGTTTTTGTTTTCCTTCTATAACTAATAAATCACCTATTGAAATACCTGAAACTATTTCAATTTTATTATCAATAAAGGAACCTAATTCTACAGATTTTTTTATTGCTGTTTTTGATTGAGAATCTATAACGTAAACATAATTTAGTCCATTATCATCTTTTGTAACACTTTGGTAAGGGACTGCTATTATATTATTTTTAGAATTTGTATGTATAATAATATCACAAGCCATTCCCGGTTTAATTTTCATATGCTGATTAGGGATACGAATTTTTATATCATATGTCTTAGAAATTAGATTTGCTAATACACCAATTTTTTCAACTTTTCCATTAAAGATTTGGCTTCCCAATGCTGGAATATTAATACTTGCCGTTTGGTTTTTTGTGATTTTATTGATTTCATTTTCAGGAACAGAGACTCTAACATATACTTCATTTATTGAGATAAGATTATATACAGGAATTCCTGATAAAATGGTTTCTCCAATTTCAATATTTCGCATTCCAATATAGCCCTTTGAAGGTGCAGTAAGAGTACTGTTTTTTAGGTTTTGTAAGGCAATCTGATTCGCAGATTTTGCTTGTTCTAATTTAGTTTTTACATCTTGCCACCTTATTTCTGGTAAGCTTCCTTTATCATGTACTGTTTTTAATCTATTATAAGCATCTTGAGCTTGCTTTTCAGTTGCTGAAGTCCCTTGATATGCATTTCTAAATGAAGTACTGTTTAATCCAGCTAATACCTGACCTTTATTTACCCAATCTCCTTCATCAACTTTTATAGTCATTACCGTTCCTGGAAGTAAAAAACTCAAGGGGGTTGTTTTTATTGGGATTACATTTCCGTTATAAGTCAATTTATTGCTAGACACACCTATTTTAACTTTTTGTACTTTTACTTTTGTAGGGGCATTTGAGATGTTATTTTCAATATTATCTTGAGCCTCTTTATTTTTACAATTATATGCAAATACTAGAATGACTATTAATATTAAGTATTTTAACTTTCCTATTGGTTTAACTTTTTTAATCATGTTTAGTTCTTATTTTATTATTCTTTCTTTTAATATTTATTGATAAAGTCAATTTTAAAATCAACAGTACCTCTTATCTAAAGTGAAATTATTGGGGTGTTTTGCATTTATATTTTTATACATATTACCTACTCTGCGCATTGTTTCATTCATATCATCATTATTTCTGATAATACTAATAATTCCAATTTCTTTCTTTTTGTAATCAATAAATGCAGTGATAATAGGCACATTTGCTCCTTTTGCTATATAATAATATCCTTTCTTCCAATGATCTGTTTTTGTAATTTGTCCTTCAGGAGACATTATTATATGTAGATTTTCGTTTTTATTAAAAAGAGATACGACTTCATTAATGTATTCTTTATTTTTAGTAACAGGCATGGAACCATATAATTTGAAAACATAATTTAAAGGAAATTTAAAAAACTCTTTTTTTGATAAAAACTTATAATTAATATTTAATTGTGAGCATAATAATTTTCCATAAAAACCATCCCAGTAACTGGTGTGAGGGGCAAATATTATAACAGATTTATTGGGTAAATTAAAATCTCCTACTATTTTCCAACCAAGTATTTTTAAAATATTTAAGTTTTTGTTAAGCATTTAATTTTCATCCATTACCAGTTTGACTAATTCACCAATGGTTTCAGTCTCATACATTTCTATATCTGCTGAAAAACCAAACTTATCTTCAAGTTTCAAAATGAGATCTACAACACCAAGATCATCAAGTCCTAAACTTTCAAATGAAGATGTTAGAACAATTTCAGATGTTTTCATATCTGTTAATTCACTTACTGTATTCATAATAATATTTACCATATGTACTATTTATGTTTTATAGTCAGTTTTACGCAAAAAAATTAAGTTGACAGACCTTTAGTAAGAATCTGTGTTAAATCTTCAAAATATGGGGCGTATTTGTTGTATTTATTCTGTAAAAAGAAAGGAGTTTCAAGCCCTTTTAAAACCATTAAAAGTACATCCAGCAAAGCATCCATATCTTTTACATCTGCAAATTCTTTTGATTTAACTCCTTCTTGTATGATAGTTTTTAGATTTTCTTTTTCCCAATTGTCAAATTCAGTTCTTAAATCATCAATAAAATCGAAGTGTTCAAAAAAATCTGCTTTTAAAGTCTCATGATAGTTTGCTGCTTCATTTAAAACTTCCATTCTTTTAACCAAATAATTTGTTAGTTTCTTAGAAGCACTTGGCTCTGTATCTTCAACAATGAGGGATAGATGGCTCTTTAGGTTTGCAATTTCTTTGGAAACAACTTCTCTAAACAAATCTTCCTTACTTGCAAAATGATAATATAGTGATCCTTTCGCTTTTCTTGCTATCTTAGCAATCTCGTCCATTGAAGTTTTATGAAACCCAAAACGGCTGAAGAGCTTATTTGCTACACTTAATATTTTATCTCGAGTATCTTCAATTGCCATAATGTAATGTTTTGTACTATTTGACTTTTATCGTTTTAAAGTACAAAGAAATAAAATATAATGATAATGACAAAATAAATTGGGAATTATTTTAGCCAGGAAGTTCCAATCACTACATAAAATGCCCAATTTTCAGGTCCTCTGGCTATATCAGCACCCATTTTTAATCCTAAGGCTCTGGCAATTAAATATCTTACACCACCTCCGGCATTCCATACGAGTTCATCTGCTTTCAAGTTATCAATAGATTTATAAGCAGCACCTAAACCAGTAAAACCAAGTATACCCCAACGTGATGTAATATTATACAACTGTTCTGTTTCTGCAAGTATTACTAAATCACCCTGATATCGAAGCATTGGTACACCTCTTAAAGAAACAAATGGTTTTGCATAAAATGGCGTGTCACCAGTTGCCAGTAAGGCTTCTAATCTTAAAGCAGGTATCCATTTTTCATTGACAGGAGCATATAAATGACTAAAGAAGACTGCTTTTCCCCAATTTCTATCACTTCCTAAAAATTCCATATTCTGATCATAGCTTAAATGAACTCTTAACCCTTTTGTTGGAGAAAGGAAGTTATTTAGATTATCATATTCTGCAATTAAAGCAACTCCACTATTTATTAAATCAAAATCAAATGGATCAAGAATGTCACTATTTTCAAATAAAGGAATAGTTATTTTTGAGAATTGATATTTTACTCCTAAGAAAAAATCACTTTTTCCAAGCCTAAAATTTGCTTGTTGAAGAAATAAAAATGCATCCATACTCATACTAATTGGCCTGTTTCCAACTCCATAATAATCCATAGTTACTTCTCCATAACCAGCTACACCTCTATAGCGTATTCTATCTTCTTTCCAGAAGCCAACATATCCTCCTCCGGCAAACCATGTTCCGTTTGTTGTAATTCCCCCTGCTAAACCTACAATGTCCGAAGGTTGCTTTGTGTCTTTTTTAGGAATAAAATATAATCCTCCTCCAATTGCCCCAAAACCAACGGCCGGTTCTGTAATGGGTATTACAATAGGAAGTACGCCATTTTTTTTAGTTAAAAAATAACTTAAATCAACAGCATTATCAATAGTGTCTCTTAATAATTTAGGTTTTTCCTGAGAAAAAATACTGGAAAAACTAATAAGGATAATAATAAGTACTAGATTGTTTATTTTCATTATTTGAAATAATTTTTATTTATTATTCTAAAAAAAAATATACTTTAATACACTACTAATTAAAAGATAGATTATCTGACTATATTCGTTTTATAGTACAAAGAAATATAAATTTATTATAATGGCAAAATATATATGGATTATTTTTGAAATCGAGATTGATAAAATACCTGTCTTTAATTGTCTTTAATTGTCTTTCATTTAAATTTGAATGATTAACTTTTTAAAAATTCATTTACAACTCTTTATAATAACAAGTCTTAATTGTCTTAATTGTCTTGTAAAGATTTTAGTAAATAATATTTTTATCTAAAAAAAATCCCACCAAAATGATGAGAGTTTTTTTACTTTTTTATAATCGTTAGATAGTTCAATATTATTATCCCATGGTATTGTACCTTTTTCTCTGTGATAGCGCATGTAATATTTTACTGTTTCAGTAAACTTATCAATATTTCCTTTTTTTGCAATATTTGAGATTTTTATTTCTGTTTCCGGTTGCATGTTGTTTAGGAAAGCAAATATTTTTCTTTGGTAATTATCCTTAGTTGGTGGTAATGCTATCATAAAACAATTTTCTTCGTTGTACTTCAATTTTCCGATTGTGCTTCTTCATATTTCTTATAGCACTTGCTAGATCGTAAATTGAAGATTGCAGCCATTCGCTATTTTCAATTGCATTATTGGATACACCTAAATTGTTATCTAATAAATCAACAAGATTAGAGATCATATCCACCTTATCTTTTTTCAACCTAAAAGCTTTTAATGTTTTTTCGGCTTGAGATAATTGTTTTTTCATTTTGTTTGAAAAGATTATTTTTGATTTCAGTTTTCACTGTTATTTTATTGTAATGTATTCCGGTAAATGGGTCAATTGGCATTAGAATAATTTAGGAGTGTTCAATTCTTTTAATTCATCTTCACTTAACCAATCATGTATAAAATAAGTATTGTATCTTCTTCTAAAATCTGCATATTGCAAATTTTCATTTGCGCCTATTCCCTGAGTCCATGCAATTGGAATTTTAAACCGGTTTTGTTTCTGCATAACTAATTTATAAACACTTTTGAGCTTGTCTTTAATTTGAGTCAATTGAAATTTTCTTGATCTTGTTTTATTGATTATTTCCAGTAAATATTCTGGATGCATATTTATATAGTCCAATTCGTAAGTAAAAAACATTTCTTTAACTGCATCTTCAATTGCTTTTTCAAGTGGAGATTTTGTGGAAGCCATGATTTTGTAAAATTGCTCTGTAAGAAAATCCTTTGTTTCAAACCAAAGTCTGGTTTTTCTCTCATGAAATGGTATTCTATTTCTTAAGAAATGAAGAAAAGCAGGAATTTCTTTTTTCATTTTTATTTCAAGATCAGGATCAATATTGTTTTCATCCAATGGTGGAACAGCCACAACAAACCACCTTTTATCATCTTGATCCATTTTCATAATACTTTCTGCATCATTGGAAGTCATTAGAACTTTACCGTAGTAGGGTATTTTTTTAACATTGATCCCCTTATCTTCGATAAATGCACTATCGGCTGTAACCATTTGCTTTAATCGTTCTTTGTCTTTCTTAGCTTCAACATTATCAGCTCCCATAATGGCTTCATCTATACCGATGATATACTTTGAAATATAATGCCGGTTAAAATTCATTTTAAACTGTTCATTATTCAGAATAGTTGAATTTCCCTTATAAACTTCATTTAACCATTTTAGCAAAGTACTTTTTCCGGTTTGCTGTTCTTTTGATACCAAAATAGGTACTGGTAATAAATGGGTAGGTTCTCGATATTGAATAGTAAAATAATCAAGAGCAACAGTAAATGGATCTCCTTTTATACCATTCTCCTTACCCTCTTGATCAATAGATCCTTCACCTTGAAAGATATGTTTAAGGAAGTTATAAGTTGTACTCCAATCTCCTTTTTTTGGCTTATAAAACATTTCTGCATAAAGATTAAATGCCCCGTTGATTACTTCTTTGTACTTATCTACCCAATTTGGATAAACTGTAAAGGCATCATATTTGGGTATTCCTTTTAAAAAACCTTTAAATTGCTCATAATCTTCCTTGATCTCACCCTTTGGAAATGGAATAATATCTCTTTCGAGTTCCTGGTATTTATTTATTATGTGGATAAGTTTAAACCAATTCCCTCCAACTCGCATAAACTTTTTAGTGTCGTCATGCCTTATGAAAATAACTTTTTCATAATTGTAATAATAGATTGCATTTTTGAATTTGAACTCTTTAATCCCCAGGTAATAGCTATATCTTTCATAAAAGCTACTTACACTATCCAATCCAAAATATTTATACAATTTTACATTATAGTCGTTTCCTGTAATACATTGGGTTTTAAAATATGTTTTGGATTTTGAAAGTAGTTTAAGATCCTTTGCAATCTCTTCACTAGCGGTTTCATATTTCACTAAAAGATCATCCAATCCCTTTGCACTATCGCTAAAAATTGTATTGATATGAGCAAAATATACTTCTTCTATAATTCCCTTTTGTAGAAAAATATTCATCGCATTTCTAAAATTCTTTGCTCCGGAAAAAAATGATAACGGTCTATTGGTCATTTCCTTTTCAAACTCCCTTCTTATGACCATGGTATCAGCATCTGTTAAATAAACAACATTTTTCACCTTACAGGTTTTTATCAATTCTTCAATCTCATAGTGAAGTGTTTTTATTTTTTCGTTTTCAGCTTTTTCATTATCATAAAAGCCATGGATGCTTGGTACTCCAATAATATCTATTCCATGCATTGCTCCCTTAAAGGCTTTAAATTCACCTTCCGTAACAAAAAGGGTTTTTATCACTTTTTTGGTTTTGTATTTCTTAATTATTTGTGGTGGGAAAAATGGCTTTAGTCCACTACCTTTTGGAGACAGGTATTTATTGATCTTACCGGTTGAATCTGGCTTGGGATCAAGTATTCTTTTTCTAACAAATTTTTCTTCCCATTTATTCTTGCCTCTTCTGAATTGGGCTGGTGTACCATGGAGCGTAAAATAATTGATGAGTATGTTTCCATACTCATCAGCATTAAAGAAATGATCTGTTCTGGTTTCTTTTGAAAATGATCCAAAAGGAATATCAATACGATTTTGGTAGTTTGATATTTTAAGTTCTTTTAAACGACTATGGAGATATTTGGGATTTAAGGGTTTGTTGTTAGTACTCTTTGACTTTTCTTGTGCAAGAATATTCATTGTCTATTTTCATGTTAGTTAAGTAATAAAACGGCTATAACAAATTTCTTTTTGTATAGTATTTAATACTTATTAGGTTACTTATTTATTTGTAAAAGGTGCGTGAAAAATCTTTTGCTTTGTAAAATTTAGCTTGGATTATTCCGGGCATTTTCTCTTTGTTGATATTTTTTATCCTTTATTTTCATTTTATTCAATGGTATTATTCTCTTTAAATGATATAAGGAGTAACCGAGTTCTTTAGAGATAACCTGGTAAGCATAATCATGTCTGATTTTTTTAATTGTGTACATGACAAAAAACATTTGTTTTGCTTTTAATTGTTGCTTTTTAGCGAGTTGGATAAATTCTTCTTTTCTGTTCATAGCTTTTTATTAAATTAAATTATTACCTTTCGATACATTTAGTCATGTAGCACTACATATGTAGTCTTTTTAACTACGCAAATGTAGTTTTTAAATTCACATTTGCAAATTTTTTACTGTAATAAATACACATTCGTTGTTATGTATATTGAAAAGTTAGTCTCAGAATTGGAAAAGAAAGGAATAAAAAAGAAGGATATTCCTGATAAGTTAGGTATTTCATACGGTTCTGTGCTAAATTACTTATCCGAAAAAAGAGTAATGCCTGTAAATGTATTTTTTGATATAATGAGAATCTTTGAACTTGACATATGTTGTGTTTTGGATTGTAGTGCCCATAATCCCAATTATGCAAATTATAAGGAATCTGAATTAGAAATTAATAAGATTGCTGAATTAGAAAAACAAATATTTGAGCTTGAAATAAGGTTGGATGAATGTAGGAAGAGTTTAGTAAAATAAAGATGATAATATTCCTATGAATTGGTCAAAATCATAATAAATGTATCAAAAAAAACAACTTTGCCATTAAATATTAAACAGATAATCCCCGAATTATGAGAATATTAAATGACAATAAAACCAACGTGACCTGTGTCAGATTTGTGTCAAAATAGTAGTAAAAATCAAGTTTAACTCCGCTGTAACCCTATTAAAACAGTTATAAAATGATTAAAAGTTTAGTTTTCAATTCTCCTTCTCGCTACTAAAATCTTGTACTAATTCTAAACTGACAATGTTTATCGAATGTTATTTATCTGACCAAACAGCAAGTTCGTTTCCTGCAGGGTCAATGAAATGAAATCTACGTCCACCGGGAAAAGAAAAAATACCTTTTGAAATTCTCCCACTTGATTCGATAATTTTATTTTTTATAAAGTCAAGATTTTTATGGTACAAAATAACCAGTGCACCA
>Ga0190293_1000600_pt1 | contig 12843 bp, 8 predicted proteins | sample 48693001_MG_FD_161671 | JGI IMG/M metagenome (GOLD analysis project Ga0190293, IMG submission 161671) | Hydrothermal vent microbial mat bacterial communities from Southern Trench, Guaymas Basin, Mexico - 4869-30-0-1_MG | ecosystem: Environmental > Aquatic > Marine > Hydrothermal vents > Microbial... | reverse complement strand
CAAAGAAACTGAATATCTAATTCAATTATCAATAAATGATGCGGAATATGACAATTCATTATCAAAAATTGCTTCCACTTACAATTATGAATCGGACAGATTTGATATAGGTGTGGCAAACAGGGGTGCAAGGTTGATAAATTTCGCCCCCATCCTTCAGAGTAAATTATTGCCTGTGAATGATTTGATCATTGATGTTTTAAAGTTATGTGAATCTCATTTTAACTCAGATGTGGAGATTGAGTTTGCCATATCTTTGGGGCAAAGTATCTCTGATAAGAATGAATTCAGTTTGTTACAGGTACGCCCGATGGCGACATTTTCCAGCCCTGTAGATACAGAAAAAGAGAGTTGGAGCACTGAAACAGTATTAACTGCAGGAAACAACATTTTAGGCAATGGTGAGAAAGATAACATCAAAAATATTGTTTATGTTATGCCTGAGACCTTCAATCTGAAAAATACGAGAGAAATTGCTTCTGAGATTGCAATGGTAAACAGGGCCCTGGTAAATGAAAGCGAAAATTATACTTTGATCGGATTCGGACGGTGGGGGTCATCTGATTCATGGCTTGGTATTCCTGTGACCTGGGGAGAGATCTCGGGGGCAGAGGTGATAATCGAATCTTCTCTTCCAGGTGTGTTTGTTGATATGAGTCAGGGATCACATTTTTTCCATAATATTTCAAATCTCGGGATTTTTTATTTTTCAATTTCAAAGAAAAGCCGGATTCCCATTGACTGGAACTGGTTAGGTAGTCAGGAAATAAAATGGGAAGGGAAATATGTCCGCCATATAAAATTAAAATCTCCTATGAAAATTAAAGTTGACGGGAGAAAAAGTGAGGGAGTGATTTTTAAATGAATGATTCAAAAAAAAAAGATTCGAGTACTTTATTACATTCTCTGCAGGAGAGGCAAAAGGAATTAAATTGCCTTTATCGTATCGAGGAGATTTTAGAAAATAGTGAATTAGCAATTGATGAACTGATCTATGCAGTGATCAGAACAATTCCGGAAGGGATGCAATTCCCGGAGAATGCTCAGGTGAAAATTTGTTATGAAGAACATGAATATCATTTTGAAGACTATGAAGAAACTTTGAAAAGTCTTTCTGCAAAAATTAAAATCCAGGGAGAAGAAACAGGAGAAATAACCATTTCCTATAAAGGAAAAATAACTGAAGCTATCGAAAATTTGTTTTTAAAGGAAGAGAAACAATTGATCAAATCAATAGCTGAACGATTAAGCCATGTTTTCCTTTATTCAAAACTGAAAAGCATTCATAATAAATGGGAGAGTGCAGGTGAAAAGATCGCTTTGGAGTCAAGCCCTCAGTGGAGAGTGATCGTAGACCTGCTCAAAGATTCAAATCTTAAATTGTATATATATATATCCAGAAAAATGCTTTATCACCTTCTTTTAAACAGCATAGCAGAAGCGAATAATATTCTAATGCAAACTTATGCAGAAGTTGGAAATAAAGGTGAGAACAGTCCACTTCTTGAAGATATGAATCAACCATCCAGAAAAGATTCGATGGATCAGATCATTTCATTCAGTGGTGATATCTTTGATCTGGCTTCAAAAAATTTTGCCGATGAATATATAATGCCGCTTATCAGGAATTGGATAGATGAGGAAAAATCCAGATTTCTTGTTACTATCCTGGAAAATCCAAATTCCTCTCTTGTTGACATAATTAATGCATTAACAAGATTTAAATTTTTGAATGGTGGAAAGGTCAAATTATCTCTTGCAACTGAAAAAAGTATAAAAACTTCAGTTATCAGAAAGATTTTATCTGATCAAATGGAATTTATAAAAATCGCAAAAGATAATATAAATCTGGAAGATTTTTTTGATGTTATAAAACAGATCCTCTCTCCTGCAAATAGTTTTGGAAAACTTGGGGGAAAAAGTTCCGGACTTTTTTTAGCTGCAAGTATTATAAAAAATTCTGAAGGTTTTAATAAGTTTCCCCATAAGATTAAAATTCCAAAGGCATGGTATATTACTTCAGATGGATTGATCGACTTTCTGCACTATAACAATCTGGAGAATGTTTATGAGCAAAAATATAAGGATATAGGTGAAATTCATCTTGAATATCCTAATATTATACAAATTTTAAAGAACTCTCAATTTCCTCCTGAAATTTTGAGGGGATTAAAAGTGGTTATTGAAGATTTTGGTGACAATCCGATTATTGTCCGTAGCTCAAGTTTGTTGGAAGACAGGGTCGGAGCCAGTTTTTCCGGGAAATATAAAAGTTTATTTCTTGCTAATCAGGGCACTGCTGAAATGAAATTAAATGCTCTGACCGATGCAATTGCGGAGGTCTACTCATCTATATTCGGGCCTGATCCTATCCAATACAGGGCAGAACGTGAACTGTTAGATTTTAATGAAGAAATGGGAATTATTATTCAGGAGGTTGTCGGCACCAAAGTGGGAAAGTATTTTTTACCAAGTTTTGCCGGTGTTGCATTTAGTAGTAATGAATTCAGGTGGTCTCCAAGGATAAAGAGGGAAGATGGACTTATCAGGTTAGTACCGGGTTTGGGAACAAGAGCGGTTGATAGGATTGCGGAGGATTACCCGATTCTGATCGCTCCAAAAAAACCCGGATTAAATGTGAATATAACACCTGATGAAGTTGTAAGATATTCACCTAAAAATATTGATGTACTGAACCTTGAAAGCAATATGTTTGAAACTCTCGAAATAGAAGATTTTTTAAAATCTCACGGTTCATTAATCCCCGGAATTCACAATATGGTATCTGTTGTTAATGAGGATATGATCCAAAAACCCGCTTCAGCTTTTAATATCAAATTTAGAGATGACGAATTGGTAGTTAACTTCCACGGGTTTTTGGAGGGATCGGAATTTATTAATCAAATGAACTGGATGATGGATGAGCTGAAAACAAAACTTAAGACTCCTGTTGACATTGAATTTGCCCATGACGGTACAAATTTGTATCTTCTTCAATGCAGAGCTCAGAGCTACTTCCATGATTCACAATCAGTCCCCATACCGAGGGATATTCCTGATGAAAGGATAATTTTTACCGGCAACAAATATATTTCTGATGGGTTTATTCCGAATATAACACATGTAGTTTATGTTGATCCGGATGAATATTCAAAACTATCTAATCTTGAAGATCTTAAGAAGATCGGGAGAATAGTCGGGAAACTGAATAATCTTCTGCCTAAGAGACAATTTATATTGATGGGTCCGGGTAGATGGGGTTCCCGGGGTGATATAAAACTTGGAGTTAATGTAACATATTCTGATATAAATAACACTGCAGCATTAATTGAGGTTGCAAGATCCAAAGGAAATTATACTCCCGAATTGTCATTCGGGACACACTTTTTTCAAGATCTTGTAGAGGCTTCGATAAGGTATCTTCCACTTTATCCTGATGACAAAGATATAGTATTTAAAGAAGATTTTTTTCTCAGGTCAAAAAACATATTAGGTGACATTGTCCCCGAATATAAAGATATGGAAAATGTTGTTAAAGTAATTGACGTTCCTGATAATTGCGATGGAGAGCCATTGCAGATATTAATGAACTCAGATCTGGGGGAGGCGATTGCTGTTATAACGAAATCCGGTACTGATAAGGTGAGTGAAAAACAGGATGATCTCAAATCAGTTCCATTCTTTATTGCAGATGATTATTGGAAATGGAGATTGAGAATGGCCGAACAGATCAGTGCTAATTTAGATCCTGATCGTTTTGGGGTAAAAGCTATATATGTTTTCGGAAGCACTAAAAATGCAACAGCCGGGCCGTGTAGCGATATTGATCTCTTAGTTCACTTTAGCGGAACAAAAAGGCAAAAAGACGATCTGTTGTTATGGCTTGAAGGATGGAGCCTTACCCTATCTGAATTGAACTATCAAAGGACCGGTTACAAAACAGAGGGACTGCTCGATATACATTTGATAACAGATAAAGAAATTGCTGAGAAAAATAGTTTTGCTGTAAAAATAAACGCGGTTACGGATTCGGCAAGAGAACTTAAAATGAAAAATAGCGTTAGTTAATAAAATAAAATGACTTTGAGAGTATATTATAGTTTTTTAAACAAGGAGTTCTAATATTTGCAGCGAAATGAAGTTGCCCTGCTTTTTTGTGACCGATCTCCATGGGGATGAGAGGAAATACGAAATCTTGTTTGAGAAGATTTTATCAGAATCTCCGGCTGCAGTTTTTTTGGGAGGAGATTTGTTGCCATCACCTCTTTCTTTGCTGACCTCTCTGGATTTTCAGCATGAAGATTTTGTCAATGATTTCCTTGTAAAAGAGTTGGAAAAAATCAGAATAAAATTAAAAGATGACTATCCTGATGTTTTTATAATATTAGGGAATGATGATGGCCGGATGGAAGAGGCAGCCATTCTTGATGCTGCCATGGATGGAATTTGGCATTATGCTCACAATAAGATAATTGATTGGAACTCTTTTCTTATTTTTGGATACTCATTTATTCCACCTTCGCCATTTAGATTGAAAGATTGGGAAAGGTATGATGTGTCAAGGTATGTTGATCCGGGGTGTACAGCACCGGATGAAGGTGCGCTCTCAATCCCGGTACGTGAATATGACTTGAAATTCCGGACTATTGCAGATGATCTTGAAGAATTAACTCAAAAACAGGAATTATCTAAATCGATCTTTCTATTCCACTCTCCACCATATAAAACCAGTCTGGACAGGGCAGCTTTGGATGGAAAAATGATCGATCATGTTCCTTTAGACGTGCATATAGGAAGTATTGCTATAAAAAGATTTATTGAGGAAAAGGCGCCTCTGTTAACTCTTCATGGTCATGTGCATGAATCTGCAAGAATGACAGGGTCCTGGAGAGAGAAAATCGGAAGAACTGAGGCTTTCAACGGATCTCATGACGGACCGGAATTGTCATTAATTCGCTTTGATCCCAATTTTCCCGGTTCTGCCACCAGACAATTAATTCTCTAAAAACAAATTCTATCAATATTATTGTTGGTAGAACAGATCAAGTCCCCCCGCATTTTGTCCATATGCAATCCGGTCAGGAATTTCATTTCTTAATAATATCAATGTTAAAATTAAGTTCCTCAGAAAAAATTAATGTTTTTTTGAGATAATTTCTCCTGAAGTGTATATATAACCAAAGGAGGTGTATATGAAAAAGATAATTGTTTTTTCAATAATTGTTTTACTTTTGTCAGTATTTCTTGCATCAGCTGAGGTATATGTAATAAAAAAGCCGGATGCATCGTCAGAATGGGCCAGAGGGAGTACAAAGATCATTAAATGGGACAAAAAGGGAGATTCGTATCCAAATGTCAAGATAAGGCTTTATACTTCGCCCGGGAATGTTAAGGCTCAGGATATATCTAATTCGACTGTTAATAACGAATCATTCGAATGGAAGATACCTGCTGGCACCCCCCTTGGAAAATATTTTGTAAGGGTAAAAACACTTAATAATGTGAAGTGGGGCGACGGCGATGAATTTAAGATTGTAAAGGGTTATCAGATCAAGCCGGAAGTAGTTAAAGAAGTACTGAGAAGAGTTGAATCGAAAATAACATTCAAACCCATTAAGGGAATGTTCAAGCCGGTAATAGAAAGTTATTTTGGTGTTCCATTGGGACCCATGAGGCCAGGTACGAAACTACTTTTGAAAGGGAAGAAGTTCGGAGCTCAAAAGGGGAAGATCCTGTTAAAAGGTAATTTCCCGGGTGGACAGATAGAACTGACGAATGTTACATGGGGAGGTAATGAAAGTGCAAACGGATTTGTTCCTCAATCAGCAAACGGACAGCCGAACCAGACAGTCGGAGTTGTCATTGTTAGATCAAATAGTTTTAAAAGTGATCCCGTGAATATGACATTTGAAGGGAGAGAGGAGAAAGTACTTACTTCTGATGCTGTAGGAGTACAATGTGGAAAAGATGGTAATGATAATGTTTGTAACAAGGTTGTTGATTGTGAATCAGAATTTATTATGGGCCCTTTCCCTGCCAAATATGCGATAGGCGGATGGCATAACAATGTATGGGGTGCTGTTGGGGATGATGTTGGAAATGATATTTACACCATAAAGCTGAAGAACGGCTGGGTTTTTAAAAGTATGCAGAAGGTGAAATGGTACAAAAGTTCCGGAGATGAAGTTTTGACCGGGCCTACTCCTTTCGTTCCCGGAAGTTCTTCATGGAATGCGGTGATCCATTGGAAGGTAACCCCCAATGATTCTGTACATTATTTGATCAAGGTCATTGTAGAGGGGCCGATCGGAACACATTACAAATAGAACTATAATTGCTTTTTGATATAGATTTCCGAGTGTCAGAATGAAAGGGACGGGGCATTAAGCCCCGCCCTTTTATTTTGAGAATAAATTAGATTGAATCAGGCTCCGCCGCATTTTGTCCATGCACAATTCGGGCATGTTGGGTTTTTCGTGATAATATCAATAATGAAATTGTTCTTTTACTGGAAAATTAATATTTTTTGAGATATTTATGATGGAGTTTTATTAATAACCTTAAGGAGATTAAATGAAAAGAATAGTTGTTTTTTCAGTAATTGTTTTACTTCTGTCGGTATTTCTTACATCAGCTGAGGTCTACAAGATTATTAAACCCGATTCTTCATCTAAATGGGCCAGAGGGAGTACAAAGATCATTAAATGGGATAAAAAAGGAGATACGTATCCAAATGTCAAGATAAGGCTTTATACTTCTCCCGGGAATGTAAAGGCTGAGGATATATCTAATTCGACTGTTAATAACGAATCATTCGAATGGAAGATACCTGCTGGCACCCCCCTTGGAAAATATTTTGTAAGGGTAAAAACTCTCAACAATTTAAAGTGGGGTGACGGTGATGAATTTGAGATCGTAAGTGGGAGCACATCACAGTTCAATTTACCCAGGGATGTAATGAAAAAAGTTAATAAAGGGCCTGCATTTAAACCCACTAAGGGAATGTTCAATCCGGTAATCGAGAGTTATTTTGATGTTCCAATGGGACCTGTGAGGCCAGGTACAAAACTACTTTTGAAAGGGAAAAAATTCGGAACTCAAAAGGGGAAGATCCTGCTAAAAGGTAATTTTCCGGGTGGACAGATAGAATTGACGAATGTTACATGGGGAGGTAATGAAAATGCAAACGGATTTGTTCCTCAATCAGCAAATGGACAGCCGAACCAGATAGTCGAAATAATTCTGGTAACTTCATTAAATTTTAAAAGTAATCCGGTTAAAGATATCGTATTTGAGGGGCGTGAAGAAAAATTCCTTGTACTTGGTGACGCGAAAGTTCTCCATTGCGGAGATGATGGAAATTTTAATGCGTGTAATAAGCTTAGTTCGGATGGCTCGATTTGCACATCTGAAAGTGTCATATGCGGATACCACAAGAATGTATGGGGTGCCCCCGAAAATGATGAAGGGACCGATTCTTTTCAGATAACACTTAAGAACGGATGGGTTTTTAAAAGTATTCAGAAGGTCAAATGGGTTAAAACTTCAGGTGATGAGGTTTTGAACGGGCCCAGTCCGGGATTACCTGTCGGGGCATCTACCTGGACCACATCAATAGACTGGATAGTTTCCCCGAATGATCATGTGACTTACCAGATAAAGGTTCTTGTAGAAGGGCCTATAGGGACAAATTATAAGTAGAAATAGTATCTCCTTCTCAGGAGGAGTTGTTTTAATATAGAAAAGACCGGGCGGGGTAACCAGGTTACCCCGCCCTTTTTTATTTTGAGAATAAATTAGATTGGATCAGGTTCCGCCGCATTTTGTCCATGCACAATTCGGGCATGTAGGACATTTTTCATCAGGCAATGTCGCTCCGCACATCGGGCAGGTTATCGAGTTCATATCCTGGTTGTTAGTGACAACCTCGCCAATATGTTTTTCCAGAGCCTGGGCTATTGCATCAGGGATGGACTGGATCAAAGCCCCATTGTGGAAGGTCGGTTCCGATCCGCCGATCCCTTTAAGCTGGCTTACTACCTCTTCGGCCGCTATTCCGCTTCTAAGTGCCAGTGATGTAAGTCTTCCGATTGCTTCTGCATCCGCCATTGTAGAATATCCGCTCTTTCCTATAGAACAGAAAACTTCAAAGGGCTTGTGGTTGAAATGTGATATTGTAATATAGAGCCTGCCAAGTCCTGTTGAGACTTTGTGGGTCATGGAAGGAAGTGAATCAGGTCTTCCGAGAGGTTCGGGATTGCCTGCCTTATCCATATTGTTGAGGACCTGTAATGCACGGCATCCGTCTCTGTAGATCGTTATGCCTTTCACTTCCATATTGAATGCCATCATGTAGGCTTTTGTGATATCTTCTCTTGTTGCATTGTTTGCAAAATTAATTGTTTTTGAAACAGCACTGTCCACACTTTTCTGGAATACTTCCTGCATCTTTATATGGTTTTCCGGTGAGATCTCAGACGCGGAAACAAAATATTCCGGAACCGTTTCATCCCCGTGTTTCTCTTCCCATTCCTGATAGAGCGGGTGAAAATCTTTTATTTCGCTATCCAGGATCTTAGATATGATCTTGAATGCAAATACGGGTTCGATGCTGGATGAACATCCTGCTATCCTTGATATGGTACCGGTTGGAGCAATGGTCAGAACAGTTGCATTTCGCATCTGTTTCCCTTTGTAGATCGATTGATCAATCCCCGGGAAGTTGCCTCTCTCTTTAGCGAGGTCTCTGGATGTATTATCTGCTTCACTTCTGAGAAAAGTTGCCAGCTTACTTCCGAACTCAATTGCTTCTTCTGTATCATATTTGATCTCTTTTTTTATAAGGATGTCTGCAAAACCCATAATTCCCAGACCAATCCGACGATTACTTTTTGCAATTTTGTCAATTTCCTTCAAAGGGTATTTATTCATATCAATAACATTATCCAGGAATCTTATACCCATCTGGATTACTTCGGTAAATCTTTCCCAGTCGAACATATCCTCTTTGTCGGGGGAGAAAAAATTTGAAACATTAATAGAACCAAGATTGCAGGATTCATAATCATGAAGAGGCTGCTCTCCGCATGGATTTGTCGCTCTGATAGGGCCCTGCATTCTCGTAGGGTTCAGTTCATTTACTTTGTCGATAAATATCAGCCCCGGATCACCCGTTCGCCAGGCTGAATCAACGATCAGTTCCATTATTTCTATGGCATCCATTTTGCCAACACACTCATTGTCCTTAGGGTCGATCAGGTCATAAGTAGTTTTATTCCCTACTGCTTCAATAAAATCATTTGTGATCGCGACAGAGATATTGAAGTTCTGAGCTGTTTTCCCATCATCCTTCATCGTGATAAATTCTTTTATATCGGGATGATCCACTCTTAAGACTCCCATATTTGCACCACGTCTTGTTCCGCCCTGCTTTACCGCTTCAGTGCCGGCATCAATTACTTTAAGAAAAGAAACAGGTCCGGATGCTATTCCCTGAGTTTTTTTTACAAAACTCCCCTGGGGCCTGATTAATGAAAAATCAAATCCGGTGCCTCCTCCTTCTTTATGGACAAGAGCAGCATTTTTTACTGTTTCAAAGATCTTTTCAAGTGAATCCTTGATAGGGAGCACAAAACAGGCGGAGAGACACATCCCTCTGTCAGATCCGGTCAGAGTCGGAGAATTCGGCATAAAATCCCTGTTCATCATGGAATTATAGAACTTATCCTCCCAAATTTTCCTCTCTTCTTCGCTTTTTTCGGCTTTTGCTATATATTTTGAGACCCGTCTGAACAGGTCGGAAGGCTTTTTTTCTACCAGCTCCCCGTCAGCATTTTTTTTGAAATATCTGGCCCGCAGAATTTTCAAGGCGTTCTCTGTGAAATTTTCCATCCATCTCCTCCAAGTATATCTAGTTACCAGAAAATTTTAAAGCACTACATATGGTGTGTCAACTCTTTTTTTTGGATTTTTTTTTTTTATTAAAAAAAAAGTGATTTTTTTGTGAAAATTCTTGACATTTAAAGTATATATATATTAAGATGAATGGGAAGAAATGGGACAAAATGGGATGAACAGGCGATTCAGGGGTAGTTATACCCTAAAAATAGACGACAGGGGCAGAATAATTGTCCCTTCCCGCTACAGAACCATCTTGGAAACCCAGTTTGGAAGCGAGGTTTACCTCACATCCGCAAACGATGACCACATTCTCTTTTATCCACTTCATATATGGGAGATTATAGAACAAAAAATAGCAAAAATACAATTGCGGACGAGAAAAGTTGAAGATTTTGTAAGAGTTACCGGATATTGGGGCACCGAGTCGGAGCTTGACCCGAAAGGGAGAGTTTTGATCCCGCCCGATCTCAGAGAGAAGATCAAGTTAAAGGACAGTGTGCTCATTATAGGGCAGATCGATCATATAGCTATCTGGAACAGCGAAGTATTTGAAGAAAAATATGCTTCAAAAAGTTTTTCAGATAGTGAGATGGATGAGATTTCGAGGTTATTAAACAATGAACTCCCACTATCCGGTGATGAATAATGAAGTGATCTCTGTTCTGAGAGATTCAGACGGAGATCTTTTCCTTGACTGTACAGTCGGGATGGGAGGCCATGCATCGCTGATCCTGGATAAATTTCCCGGATCTGAACTTATTGCAATTGATACTGATAGTGAAAGCTTGGAAATGGCAAAAAAAAATATGGCTTCATATGGGGAGAGAGTCAGATTTATCCTGACACGATTCACCGGTGTGTTCGAAATTGAAGGGATAGAATGGAGCAGGATCTCAGGCGTTATTGTGGATCCCGGACTTTCAGTTTATCAGATAAAATCAGGCGGGCGGGGGTTTTCCCATTCAGAGAATTCCAGGCTTGATATGAGAAAAGAGATCGGAATAGGGATCTCTGCTCACGAGGTAGTAAATAAATTCAGTGAAAAGGAACTTTCAGAGATCTTTGAAAAATATGGAGAGATCAGAAATGCAAAAGGTTTTGCAAAGCGGATCATTGAGAGGAGGCTGTTCGGAGCAATCGACACTTCGGAACAATTGAGAAAGATCACTGAAGATTTTTTCGGATGGAGGCCCAAGAGAGGTAGAACACATCCGGCTGCCAGGGTATTTCAAGCTTTAAGGATCTATGTAAATGATGAATTGGAAGGGATCAGTGAATTTGTTGAAACTCTCTCGGGGCGTCTTAAAAAAGGTGCAAGGATCGCTTTCCTGACCTTTCATTCTCTTGAAGACAGAATGATCAAAGAGGTTTTCCGGAAGTTGAAAAATTCAGGTATTGTGGAGTTGATAAAACCGTTCCCAATGAAGCCTTCGGAAGAGGAGATCCGAGAGAATAATCCATCCAGGTCGGCAAAATTAAGGGCTGTTGTAATACTATGAGAAAAAAGAGCAATTACGGGAAGCTTATAGCTTTAACTGCATTTGTATTGTTTACCCTCCTGTTCACTTACTCAAGCCTGAACCTGAGGAATACAGATTATGGCTACGAGAAGCAAAGATTAAAAAACAGGAAAAAAGAACTCAGAGAAGCGATCGATCTGTTAAGTGCAAAGAGAGCAATCCTGCTCGATCTCGGAAGGGTAGAGAGAATTGTTGTTGACAAACTCGGATATGATTATCCGGTAAAAGGGCAGATCATAAAGGTTTACGGAGAATAAATTGAAGATAAACAGGGGAGAGAGGAAGAGAGTAATCATTGTTTTCTTTTCCTTCATGGTCTGGGTTATGCTGATCCTTGGAATGCTGGTGAAACTTCAGGTTTTTAATTACGGGAAGTATACACAGAAGATCAGGAATCAGAGTAATCGTATTTTTTCTCTCCATCCGAAAAGGGGGACCATCTATGACAAGCATGGTGACATTCTTGCCATTTCAGTTCTTTCAAAATCGGCATTTATTTCAAATAAGGAAAAGTCAGAATCAGGAAAACTCTATGGAAAAATAATAAAAAAGATATCCCTGCCATACAAAGATCGCCTTGATATGAGAAAACGGATATCGGCCGGAAAACATTTTATCTGGGTGAAGAGAAAATTATCAGAAGAGGAGTTCCTGAGAATAAAGGGAGTAAATGTAGAAGGTTTCAGCTCAAAGGTCGGATTTATTGACGAATATAAAAGGATCTACCCTCAGAAAAAAGTTGCTTCACATATCCTCGGTGGAGTTGGTATAGATGAACAGGGACTTTCCGGAATAGAATTCTCACTCGATTCGGTCATCAGGGGGAAAGGTGGGAAAGTGGATGCCCAACTTGATGCACGAAGTCAGATATTCAGCCTTGAATATCTTGAAAGTGAGATCCCGGGGAAAAATCTTCATCTTACCATTGATCTTCCGATCCAATATTTTGTTGAGAAAAAACTTGAAGAAGTTGTGAAAAAATATAATGCAAAAGGCGGATCGGTAATTGTTATGAACTCAGGGGATGGTTCTCTCCTGGCAATGGCCAGTTATCCCGGATATGATCCCTCAAGGATCCGTTATACAAAACAATCTGTTCTGAGGAACAATGCACTCTCATTTCTTTACTACCCGGGTTCGACATTTAAGATCATACTGGCTTCTTCAGCTCTGGAGAACAAAGTATGTGATGTAGACTATAAATTCAATTGCTATAACGGTGAATACTCGATGAACGATCTGAAAATTCAGGATGTTCATCCATATGATGTGTTGAGCTTCAGGGATATCATAGTTTATTCCAGTAATATCGGAGCTGCACAGATCGGGATGAGGCTCGGAGACAGAAGGTATTACAACTATATAAAAAAATTCGGTTTCGGAAATGATCCGGACATCAGACTCCCTGCTGTTGAAAAAGGAA
>Ga0190293_1000599_pt1 | contig 12867 bp, 10 predicted proteins | sample 48693001_MG_FD_161671 | JGI IMG/M metagenome (GOLD analysis project Ga0190293, IMG submission 161671) | Hydrothermal vent microbial mat bacterial communities from Southern Trench, Guaymas Basin, Mexico - 4869-30-0-1_MG | ecosystem: Environmental > Aquatic > Marine > Hydrothermal vents >... | reverse complement strand
TTTACCCTTGGGGCAGGAAGCCATTTTAGAATCTCAGCTGTTGATGCTGGCATCTCATAATATTTTGAATCCTGCCAATGGTTCACCTATTACGGTACCTTCTCAGGATATGGTTCTCGGTCTTTATTATATGACCAAACTTAAAAAAACCACTCCCGATTATAAGGTAAAAGGAGAGGGTATAACTTTCTATTCTCCTGAAGAAGTGAATATTGCTTTTAATGAAAAGAAGGCAGAATTAAATGCGAGTATCAGAGTTAGAACAAAAGATCTCAATGAGAAAGGTGAGATCGTAGATAAAATTATTGAAACAACAGTAGGAAGGGTTCTGTTTAATGAGGTTGTTCCTGAAGAGGCCGGTTATATCAATGAAGTTTTGACCAAGCGGTCATTGCGTGATATTATTGGTAATATCTTAAAGGTTACCGATGTTCCTACTACCGGAAAATTCCTGGATGACATAAAGAATATGGGATACAAGTTTGCATTCCAGGGTGGATTGTCCTTTAGTTTAGGAGATATCATTATTCCTAAAGAAAAACACGAAATGATTGCTGCGGCTAATGAACAGGTAGATTCGATCATGTCCAGTTATAATATGGGGATGTTAACAAATAAGGAGCGTTACAATCAGGTAATCGATATTTGGGGTTCTACAAATAATAGGTTAACAGAGCTGTCTATGAAGCGCTTGCGTGAAGATCAGCAAGGGTTTAACTCAGTTTATATGATGTTGGATTCCGGCGCAAGGGGTTCAAAAGAACAAATTCGCCAGTTAACAGGTATGCGTGGATTGATGGCAAAACCTAAAAAATCAACCGCGGGAGGTGGAGAAATTATTGAAAATCCAATTCTGTCGAACTTTAAAGAAGGTTTGTCAATTCTTGAATATTTTATTTCTACTCACGGTGCACGTAAAGGTTTGGCCGATACAGCTTTAAAAACAGCAGATGCGGGTTATTTAACTCGTCGTTTGGTAGATGTATCTCAGGATGTAATTGTTAATGAACACGATTGTGGCACATTAAGAGGCCTGGAAGTTAAACCGCTTAAGAATAATGATGAAATTGTTGAAACTCTTGGTGAAAGAATTTTAGGAAGGATCTCATTACATGATGTTTTCGATCCTAAAACCGATGAATTGATCGTTGAATCGGGTGAATCATTTACCGAGGACAATGTTAAATTAATAGAGAAAACTACTATCGATATTATTGAGGTTCGTTCAGCATTGACCTGTGAATCAAAACGAGGAATTTGTGCTAAATGTTATGGTAATAGTTTGTCGACAAATAAAATGGTTCAAATTGGCGAGGCTGTTGGAGTAATTGCTGCCCAGTCAATAGGTGAACCAGGAACTCAGTTAACACTCCGTACCTTCCACGTTGGTGGTATTGCGGGTAATATTTCCGAAGAAAATAAATTGATCGCCAAATTTAATGGAGAAATTGTTATTGATGATCTAAAAACAGTTAAGGGTGAAGATACAGAAGGAAACCCTGTTAAAATTGTAATTTCAAGAACATCTGAAATCAAGATTATTGATAAAAAAACAGACATAGTTCTAAGTACTAATAATATACCTTACGGTTCCTATATATTTATTGATGATAAAGGATCAATTAAAAAAGGAGATGTCGTATGTCAGTGGGATCCATATAATGGTGTGATCGTTTCTGAGTTTGGAGGTAAAGCTGTTTTTGAAGAAATTGTTGAAGGTGTGACATTCCAGGTTGAAATGGATGAACAGACCGGATATAAAGAAAAAGTAATTTCTGATTCCAAGAAGAGAAAGTTATTACCAACTTTACATGTACAAAATTCCAAAGGAGAAACCTTACGTTCGTATAGTTTACCTGTTGGAGCACATTTATTGATTGAGGAAAACCAAAAAATTAAGGCAGGAGCGATTTTAGTTAAAATACCGCGTAAATCTGGTAAAGCAGGTGATATCACGGGTGGTTTACCTAGGGTTACAGAATTGTTTGAGGCTCGAAATCCTTCAAATCCAGCTGTTGTTTCTGAAATTGATGGTGTAGTTACATTCGGGAAGATCAAAAGAGGTAATCGAGAAATTATAGTAGAATCTAAATTAGGTGATATCAAAAAATATTTGGTAAAATTATCTAATCAGATCCTGGTTCAGGAAAATGACTTTATTAGGGCAGGTATGCCGTTGTCAGATGGTGCTACCACACCAACCGATATTTTGAATATTCAGGGACCGGCTAAGGTTCAGGAATATTTAGTAAATGAAATTCAGGAAGTATATCGTTTACAAGGTGTAAAGATCAATGACAAGCATTTTGAAGTTGTTGTACGTCAGATGATGCGTAAGGTGAAGATTGTTGATTCCGGAGACACGATTTTCCTTGAAAATCAATTGGTTCATAAAAATGATTTTATCAATATAAATGATAATATTTACGGAATGAAAGTTGTTGATGAAGCTGGTGATTCTGAACTGTTAAAAGCCGGGCAAATTGTATCTGCCAGACAGTTACGAGATGAAAATTCTATTTTGCGAAGAGGTGATAAGAATTTAGTTGAGGCCCGTGATGCGGTTCCTGCTACTGCAGAACCTATATTACAAGGTATTACCAGGGCATCGCTTCAAACGAAGTCATTTATTTCGGCAGCATCCTTCCAGGAAACTACAAAAGTTCTGAATGAGGCAGCTGTTCATGGTAAAGAGGATTACCTTGAAGGTTTAAAGGAAAATGTTATTGTAGGGAAACGAATTCCTGCAGGTACAGGTATGAGAGAATATGATCATCTGATCGTAGGTCTTAAAGAAGAAATGGAAAACTAATATTAAAAGACGCGATTTTTCGCGTCTTTTTTTTTGATAAAATTTTATAAAATGACAAAAGAAGTGAATAAAAATCAATTGAATATTGAAATAGATGAAAAGGTGGCCGATGGTACCTATTCTAATTTAGCCATTATTAATCATTCCGTTTCCGAATTTGTTGTTGATTTTGTAAATGTAATGCCCGGAACTCCTAAGGCAAAAGTTAAATCCCGAATTATTTTGACACCACAGCATGCCAAAAGGCTGATGAAAGCCCTAGCGGATAACATTAAAAGATTTGAAAATAATCACGGTGAGATCAAGGATTATGAGCAACCACCAATTCCTATGAATTTTGGCCCTACCGGTCAGGCTTAAAAATAGTAAAACGTCGAATTTGATTCGGCGTTTTTTTATAGAACAATGTCTAAGCCTGAATCCTCAGACAACAAAAATAAATATTTTGCTCCTTGGCAGATGTATCATTCTTCCTAGAACAAACTTTTGTAAAATGCTTGAATTATTGAAAAGCTTTTTTAGTTTTGTCCTACTGACTAAAAAATCAATATGAGAAGTGTATTTTTTTTAATTGTATACTTTTTCTTTGGGTGTCTTGTTTTGTTTTCCCAGGAAGAAAAAATTGAAAAACTTGATGAAGTGGTTATTTCTTCCAGCAGGATCGATATTCCATTCAATGAGAATTCCCGTACTATTTCTATCATTTCAAAAGAGGATATTCGAATGAGTACAGCTACTAATTTAGCTGATCTGTTACAAAATTATACAGGAGTGGATGTAAGACGCCGTGGAATTGATGGCATGCAATCCGACCTCTATATTCGGGGTGGTAGTTTTGATCAAACCCTGGTTTTAATAGATGGGATCAAAACAGAAAATCCTCAAAGTGGTCACCATACCATGAATATGATGATCCCCATTGAAAATATAGAGCGTATTGAAATTATCAAAGGTCCGGCCGCAAGGGTTTTTGGACAAAATGCATTTACAGGGGCGATAAATATTGTAACAAAAAAGAATATTGCGAGCCAGTTAAGCGGTGAATTGGGTTATGGGTCCTTTCACTCAATGCGACTTGCTCTGACAGGAGGTCTGGATCTTAAGAATTCTGCGCATTTGGTTCATTTCTCGAGAAATACATCCGATGGATATAGATATAATACCGATTTTAAAAATCAAAGTATTTTTTTGAAAAGTAAATTTAATACAAAAAATACACCAATTGATGTTGTTGCTACTTTTATGGAAAGGAAATTTGGCGCAAATGGATTTTATGCGAGCCCGAATTTTAAGGATCAATATGAAGAGACGCAATCGAGTTTGATCGGTGTTTCAACCGCTATCGCTAAGGATAGATTGTTGTATAAGCCAAAAATTTATTGGAAAAGAGGTCAGGATATGTATTTGTTTATAAGAGATGACCCCGATTTTTTTAGAAATTTACATATCACCAATAAGATAGGCGGTGAATTGAATATGTCTTATGACTCAAATCTTGGTACTACAGGTGTGGGTATGGATATTGCCAAGGTGTTTATTGTAAGCAATAACCTTGGAGATCATGACAGAACTATGATCACGGCATTTTTGGAACATCGATTTCAACTTATTGATGATAAACTTGATCTAAGTCCGGGCATTGCTGCTACTTATTATTCCGATTTCGATTTTCAGGCATTTCCCGGAATTGATATGGGATATGCTATTAACTCCCGGTTTAAGGTCTATGGTAATATCGGTTATACCTATAGAATTCCTACCTATACGGACCTGTATTACAGTAGTCCGACTACAGAAGGGAATAGCAATTTAAATCCTGAAAAGGCTTTGGCAGAAGAGATCGGGATAAAATATATTTCAAAAAATCTGACAGCTAATGTTGCATTTTTTTATAGGGATGCCAAAGACCTGATCGATTATGTTAAAATAAATGAAGATGATAAATGGAAAGCAGAAAATTTGGCACAAGTTAGAACTAAAGGTATTGAAACAGAGATACAACACAGATTTCAGGTACTTAGTTTTTCACAAAAACTAAGTTTTGGCTATACTTTTTTAGAAGATGATATCCAGGAACAGGATATTCCATTTTCCAGGTATTCTTTAAATTCTATCAAACATCAGGTAACAGCAAGTTTTGATTCTCAGTTTTTAAAATATTTAAGGCAAAATCTTGTTTTTAGATTTGTAGAAAGACCGGATGGAACTCAATACAATGTCGTCGATTTTAAATTAACGGCAAATTATCAAAATTTAGAATGTTCAGGTGTATTTAATAATATATTTAATACAGAATATACCGAAACCAATTTGGTCCCCATGCCAGAAAGCAATGCCATGTTCTTGTTGAAATATACTTTTAAATAAGGATCTTTTGATCTAATCAGCATACCAGTTTCTATATATCTTTCTTTTTGAATGATTTTTGCGTTACCCTTAAAGCACTTTTTAAGAAAAGCATTGTACCAATAATTATGGAAAGAATCAAAAAAAAACCGTTCCAAAATATTTTGAAACGGTTTTAAATATTTATCTATGGCGATTCGCCATTACATCATCCCTGGCATTCCGCCGCCACCCATTGGAGGCATTGGAGGTGGGTTATCTTCTTTAATATCTACCAGTGCACATTCGGTAGTTAAGATCATACCGGCAACAGAAGCGGCATTTTCCAGAGCTATACGAGTAACCTTTGTAGGGTCAATAATTCCGGCTTTTAGCATGTAAACAAACTCATCCGTCTTGGCATTAAATCCAAAATCCTTTTTTCCTTCAATTACTTTTGCAACAATTACGGATCCTTCATTACCCGCATTTTCAGCGATTTGACGCAAAGGCTCCTCAATAGCGCGAATTAGAATTTTTACTCCGGTTGTTTCATCCTGATTTTCAGTTTTAATTTTCTCCAATTTATCCTTGGTTCTAACCAAAGCTACACCACCACCGGCAATAATACCTTCTTCAACAGCTGCTCTTGTTGCATGCAAAGCATCTTCAACTCTGTCTTTTTTCTCTTTCATTTCAACTTCACTTGCAGCACCAATATATAATACAGCAACACCTCCGGCCAATTTAGCCAAACGTTCCTGTAATTTTTCTTTATCGTAATCGGAAGTAGTCGTTTCAATTTGTGATTTGATTTGATTTACTCTTCCTTTGATATCCTCAACTACACCAGAACCATTTACTACGGTAGTATTGTCTTTATCGATGGTTACTCTTTCAGAAGTTCCCAACATATCAATAGTAGTATTTTCGAGTGTAAATCCTCTTTCTTCGGCAATAACAGTTCCTCCTGTCAATACGGCAATATCTTCCAGCATTGCTTTTCTTCTGTCACCAAAACCAGGTGCTTTAACTGCAGCTATTTTTAGGGAACCGCGTAATTTATTTACAACAAGTGTTGCTAAAGCTTCACCATCAACATCTTCTGCAATGATCAAAAGTGGTTTGCCTGTTTGTGCAACCGGTTCTAACACAGGGAGCAGATCTTTCATTGTAGATATTTTCTTGTCATACAATAAAATATAAGGAGATTCCAGATCGGTAATCATCTTTTCAGAATCTGTTATAAAGTAAGGAGACAGATATCCTCTGTCAAATTGCATTCCTTCAACGATATCAACATGGGTATCAGTTCCTTTAGCTTCTTCCACAGTAATAACACCTTCTTTCCCTACCTTATCAAATGCCTGAGCGATCAGATTACCAATAGACTCGTCGTTATTTGAAGAGATTGTAGCCACTTGTTTGATCATATCCAATTTATTGCCAACAACTTGAGATTGATCTGCCAAGTCGGCGATAATAACTTCAACTGCCTTGTCAATACCGTGTTTTAGATCAAGTGGATTTGCACCTGCAGCAACATTTTTTAATCCTTCTTTAACAATAGCTTGTGCGAGAACAGTAGCCGTTGTAGTTCCGTCACCGGCCAGATCATTGGTTTTTGAAGCCACTTCTTTAACCATTTGCGCTCCCATATTTTCTAAGGGATCTTCCAGTTCAATTTCTCTGGCTACGGTTACACCATCTTTAGTGATTTGCGGACCGCCAAAGGCTTTTCCTATTACTACGTTTCGTCCTTTAGGACCTAAAGTTACTTTTACAGCATTTGCTAAAGCATCTACACCTCGTTTTAATCCGTCACGAGATTCAATATCAAAAATTATATCTTTTGCCATTTTTATGGTTTTTATGAGTTACATGAATTGTAACATTTATTATTATTTGATTGAGTTTTATTTAGTGAATTAAAGAATAGCGAAAATATCACTTTCCCGCATAATCAGATAGTCATTACCATCTATTACTAATTCTGTACCGGAGTATTTACCATACAATATAGTATCGCCTACTTTTACGATTAAAGGTTCATCTTTATTTCCTTGTCCAACAGCTACAATTGTGCCTTGTTGCGGCTTTTCTTTTGCTGAGTCAGGAATATATAAACCCGAGGCAGTTTTAGTTTCAGCTGCCAGTGGTTCAACAACAACTCTGTCTGCAAGAGGTTTAATGCTTAATTTACTCATTGTCTACTATTTTAAATTATTATAATTGACAAGTACTGAGCAAATATTTTGCCAAATAGCAAATAGCTGACAATTGTAAAAAAAAATGCCAACGTGTCATTACGTTGGCATATTTTTTTACAATTTGAACTGATTAATTTGAAGTATCAATTTCTTTTGAGGTATCTAAAGTAGCCGGAGCTTCAAAAACATCTCTTTCATTAACTATTTTTTCAGTAGCTGACTTTAACTCGGTCCCACTACTTCTTGGAATGGCAAAATTTGATAATAAGATCAAAGCAAAAAGTGCAATTGCCAATGTCCATGTACTTCTATCTAAAAAATTGGTCGTATTCTGCACGCCTCCTAAACTCTGACTTCCTCCTCCTCCCAGGGAAGAAGACAATCCTCCTCCTTTTGGGTTTTGTACCATAATTACTAAGATAAGTAATACTGAAACTATGATAATCAATATTAAAAATAAAAAGTACGACATAATATATAGGTTATTTTTCTTGTAGTTTGTTTATCTCTTTTATTCGGTTTGCAAAGAAACTACTTTTTTCTGGATATTTCAAACTTAAAACGGTAAAAGCTGTAATTGCTTTTTGATATTTTTTTTGCTCTAAATATACATGTGCCAGGGTCTCCGTCATCAAATTTTTATTTTCAATAATACTTTCTGTCGATATATTGCTATTGTCAAAAGAATCATGCGGATTTATTTTGGGATTGGCAGCTATAAATTTATCGATCAGATCAAAATTTCCTACTGCACTCTGGTCAGGATTAAGGATCTTATCCCTGGGATCTTCTTTTTTTAATTCAGAATGAATCGTTCTTTGAATGGGTTTGATCGATGAAATTTGAAGCCATTCATTAAATGAGAAATCTTCTGAAGCATCAAATTGCAGGGGTTTTCCTAAGGGCAATGGTTTTGGATCGGTTGATTTTTTATCAGACTCAGAAGAAATAAAAGTACTTTCCTGATCCGTATCATTAATGATTTCTATTTCGTGATCTGAAACAACAGATTCAGAAACCGGTTTGTAATTGTAATCCAGAGAAGAGATATGGTCAAATAGAACGGTCCGGTCTGTTGTATAGGCGGCTGTTCTTTTTAAAATATTATTATATTTAAAACTATTCTGATTTTTTAATCCGTTCAAATATAAAAAATGCACTGCCTGAAAGTAGGGGTATTCTTCCAATATACCCTCTAAACCAACGACCTGATCATTTGAGATCTCTTTTGGATGATGCAGGCAATTTGTAAATTCAATAATATTCATATTTGATAAAATTATTTTTTACCATTTAGCAACCGAAGCATTAAAAATGTCCTGAGTAATTCTTTCAAAAATTTCGCTATAAGCTGCTTCCAGAACACCTCCCGTTAATTGAAGGTTTGCATCATAATCGCTGTAAAAAGAAAAGGTTTGTTCAAAGTTATCTTCTTCTTTTAGCCTGTTGTAAAACCGCACCCTCATCGCAATGGTTAGTCTGTTTTGAGATGCTGTTTGTTGAGCAGTTGCGGCTATTGGAATAACCCTATATTGTGTTATTTCACCTTCAAAATGCAGATCTCCACCTGAATTAGTGAGATCTAAGTTGGTTTGTCTTAAAAATAGATCCTGTAAGGCGAATTGAAAATTCTGACTTAAGGTAGGTTCTACCAAACGAGCATTATTTGGAAAATAATCTATTTGAATTGTTTTGGCATCACCTGTACTTCCTCCTGTAAATGAATATACCCCACAAGCCTGCACAATAAACAAGCTCAAAAAAGTGAAGAAAATAAAATTATTTTTCATATTTGACTAAACTGATAAATTTCTTCTAAAATGCGGAAAATATCAAGAATTAATTTTCAACCAAATTAACAATTATACAATTGAAATTACAAATTATATTGGTTTATTTTTCTATACAGGGTTCGCTCGGATATTCCTAATTCCTTTGCTGCCAGTTTCCTTTTTCCCTTATTTCGCTCAAGTGCCTGTTTGATCATTTCAAATTCTTTTTCCTGTAAGGAAATTGTTTCTTCAATGGTTTCGGCCTCGTCAAAGGTATCTATATTTGGATTTGCATGAAAGGGATCCGTTTTAGGTTTAGAAATGATCTCTAAAGTGTTGTTGTTTTCCGGATTACCTTCTTTACCGTATATTTTTTCGATCAGTAATTGTGTGTTTTCCGGAGGCTCCTTGCCTGTTTCCTTTTCCTTGATCAATTCTTGGGTCAATTTTTTCAGATCGGTAATATCATTACGCATATCAAATAAAACCTTATACAAGATCTCTCTTTCATTAGAGAAATCACTGCTTGTTTTCTTTTCAGAAACAATAGCAGGCAGATTGGCACTATAGTCGGGTAAATATGATCTTAGAATTTGATCAGTTATAATTCTATTTTGTTCTATAACCGATATTTGCTCGGTTATGTTCCTCAATTGCCTGATATTTCCTTTCCAGGAATAAGATAACAGGGTATTAAGCGCATTCTCATCCAAACGGATCGTAGGCATATTATATTTTTGTGCAAAATCAGATGCAAATTTTCTAAACAATAAATGCATGTCGTCTTCACGATTTCTAAGTGGAGGTAGATTTATTTCCACCGTGCTGAGTCTGTAATACAGATCTTCTCTGAATTTTCCACTTTGTATGGCTGCTATCATCTGTATATTGGTAGCAGCAACTATTCTAACATCTGTTTTTAGTACCTTTGAAGAGCCGACTTTTAAAAATTCTCCATTTTCTAAAACCCGGAGCAATCTAACCTGTGTAGTTAAGGGTAACTCGCCAATTTCATCTAAAAATATGGTTCCTCCATCTGTGACTTCAAAATACCCGCTGCGGGCTTGAGTAGCTCCGGTAAATGAACCTTTTTCATGTCCGAATAATTCGCTGTCGATGGTGCCTTCCGGAATGGCTCCACAATTTACTGCAATATATTTTGCGTGTTTGCGATGGGAGAGGTTGTGAATGATCTTTGGTATAAATTCCTTACCGACACCGCTTTCACCAGTTACTAATACTGTTATATCGGTAGGAGCCACCCTGATCGCTTTTTGCAATGCAATATTTAATTTATGGTCATTACCGATGATTCCAAAACGTTGTTTTATTGTTTGTAGTGATTCCAAGGGTGAAAAGTTTAAAGATTAAAGTAAAAAATTCAAAGTCGTAAAAATTCAAAGCTCAAAGTAAAAAGAGTAATAATTTGCCTACTGCCCACAGGTTATAAGCTTTCATCTCAACATATTCTGTATAATTCTTCTCAAAATTATATTTTGGTTCCAAGCAAGGTCGCAGAGGTACAATCTTCGATCTTCACATCTGCCAGGTCTCCGATTTTTTCATCCCCTTTAGGGAATACCACAACCGCATTTTGTGAGTTTCTTCCCATCCAGTGGCTGTCAGATTTTTTTGAATTGCCTTCAATTAAAACCTCAACAGTTTTTCCAACAAATTGTTGCATACGGAACAAACCGTGCTTTTGTTGCAAATTGATAATCTCGGATAACCTTTTCTTTTTGATTTCTAAAGGTACATCATCTTCCATTTTCTTTTCAGCGAGGGTTCCCGGACGTTCAGAATAAGCAAACATAAATCCAAAATCATATTTAACATATTCCATCAAGGAAAGTGTTTCCTTATGATCAGCTTCTGTTTCCCCACAAAAGCCGGCAATCATATCTTGTGAGACCGCACAATTGGGGATGATCTTTTTAATATGATCAATTAAGCTTATATATTCTTCCCGGGTATGCTGACGATTCATTCTTTCAAGCATACGTGAGCTTCCGGTTTGAACGGGTAAATGAATGTACTTACATATATTATCAAATTTAGCCATGCTGTGCAGTACATCCAAATTCATATCCTGTGGGTTGGAAGTTGCAAACCTGATCCTCATTTTAGGTAGGGTTAGCGCAACCAGCTCCAATAATTTAGCAAAATCAATAGAGGTTATTTGTGCTATTTCAGATGCGTTTTTAAAATCTTTCTTTAAACCTCCTCCGTACCACAAATAGGAATCTACATTCTGACCTAACAGTGTGATCTCTTTATAACCCTTATCCCATAGATCCTGTGCCTCTTTAATGATACTTTGCGGATCCCGGCTTCTTTCCCTGCCTCTTGTAAAAGGGACAACACAAAATGTGCACATATTATCACAGCCTCTGGTAATTGAAATAAATGCTGAAACACCATTGGTATTTAATCTTACCGGAGAGACATCTCCATAAGTTTCCTCTTTTGATAAAATTACATTAATGGCATCTTTACCACTTTCAACTTCTTTGACCAGATTTGGAAGATCGCGATAGGCATCCGGACCAACAACCAGATCAACCATTTTTTCTTCCTCTAAAAATTTAGTTTTTAAACGTTCTGCCATACAACCTAAAACCCCGATTTTCATATTCGGATTTATTCTTTTAACACGGTTGTATTTTTGTAATCTTTTGCGGATGGTTTGCTCAGCCTTTTCACGAATAGAACAGGTATTTACCAAAACCAGATCCGCTTCTTCCAGTAGGTCAGTGGTACTGAACCCTTCCTTTGATAAAATAGAAGCAACGATTTCACTGTCATTTATATTCATCTGACAACCATATGATTCTATAAATAACTTCTTTTTATTGATATCATTGGAGTTAATATCCTTATTAACAGTTAGTTCACCGTTATATTCGTAAGGATTGTTGTGAGGGGTCGCTAGCTTTTTATCTTTCAAATCTGTTGTGTTTCCGTTCTTATTCATCATTTCAGCAGGTAGTTGTGAAAGGAAAAGAGTTTTAAATTCGTCCTATTCACATCAAATATAATATTTTGACAAAAGTAAGAAAATAAAGTTACTTTGACATTTTGTCAGGAGTAAGTTTGTCATATAGGAAATTACAAAGGATAGTGTTTAGATATTCTGAAGAATTTTGAATAATCATAAAATGTATGTTGATATGAAACCAATACTATTGTTATTATAAAGAAAGCAAATAGATATTTATCTTGAATATTATGGATAATTAAGTGGATCAAATGCTGCTATTCCTACAGATATGATTTATATTTGTGAGTGTGTTGAGTTGTAGGTTTGGTATAGGATGGTCTTATATTTTGAAGCAATATTTATAAACTAAGGATTTTGGAAAATTATTTCGATAAGCAATTTGAATTGAGATACTTCGAAATGGACAAATTCGGAGAGGCTTCACCTACAACAATCCTAACTTTACTGGAAGAAACAGCTGCTGATCATTGTTATTCCATTGATCACAGCCTGTATGATCTTGCAGGACAAGATGTTGGTTGGGTATTACTTTCGGGTATTATGCAAATGGACCGTTATCCGGGTTATAAGGAAAAGATTACTATCAGAACATGGCTGTCAAAATATTCAGCGATCAGAGGGTTTAGAGAGAATATTATTTTTGACGGACAAAAAAATATTATTGGAAGATCCAAAGGTCTATGGGTTTTCTTTGATATTGGAAGGAGAAGGCCCCTTCAGATTTTTAATGACATCAAAGAGAAATGG